>OFHO01001546.1_pt1 | contig 16246 bp, 17 predicted proteins | sample 1521531 | NCBI WGS metagenome assembly OFHO01 (sample SAMEA3504124, study PRJEB24116) | mouse gut metagenome | biome: mouse gut; feature: mouse-associated habitat; material: faeces | place: Denmark | collected 2011
GCGGGCTTTTCTCTGGCCTATAAAATATTTGAGCAGTTCCCGCCCCTGTGGCCCGGTCTGGCGGACCTGCCGCTGGTTGCGTCAGTGCTGGGGGCGATGTTTGTGGGCGTGGGAGCGGGGCTGTGCGTCCGGGTTGGGGGCGCCACCGGCGGGGATGACGCCTTGGCCATGTGCCTCGCCCGCGTGACCGGTTGGGATATCCAGTGGATCTACCTGCTGTCCGACTTCTCCGTGCTGGCCCTGTCGGTGAGCTACATCCCCCTGGAGCGCATCGGCTGGTCGGTGCTGACGGTGGTGCTCTCCGGCCAGATCATCGGGGTGATTCAGAAGGTTAAGAGAAAAGATTTCTGAATAACCGTTATTTCCGCCCGGATTTTTGCCGATAGTTACATCAGTGACAGACGGGAAAGGGGGAGAAATGCTGTGAGTGGTATGAGCATATCGGGGGTTGGAGGAGCTGTGGGCTATCCCGGCCCGGCCGCTGCCCGGCAGCCCGCCTCTCCCGCAAATGAGGAGCAGCAGGCCCTGGTGGATGCCCTCCGGGAGGAGCAGGAGGACCAGCCCGACCTGGCGGAGATGATGAAGGAGGCCCGGGAGAAGGCGGCGGAACGGGAGGAGATGTTTAAGCTCCCCAAGAACAGCCGCCGGTACGGCGATACGGCCATCATCGCCTACTCCAAGCTGGCCCGGGCCAGGAGCCTGGGGGAGGTGGACGCCGCCTCCGGCTACGCTCGGCGGCAGATCGCCCAGCTGCGGGCGGCCAAGCGGAGCGACAGCGACAACGCCGGCCGCATCCAGGCGGCCATCAACCAACTGCAAAAGGCAGTAAACCGGGCGGGGCGGAAAAAGCGGGAGATTTCGCAGGAGAAGCTCACCGCCAAGCGCCATGCCAGGCTGGAGAAGGAGAAGCGCACCCGGGAGGCCAAGCGCCTGCGCCACCAGCTGAAGTGCCGCCAGACCCAGCGGATGATCCGGGAGTCGGGCTATCTGCGGGAGGCGGAGGTTGACAATCGCTTTCAGGACCAGATTGCCGCCAGCAAGCTGGAGATGCGCAACCAGATGCAGGAGCTGATAGACCAGACCAAGGTGCCGGTGGAGACCGCCGTTCAGCAGTACGCCGCCGCCTCGGCGGAGCCTGCGCCCGCCCCTGAAATCAGTGTGGAAGCATAAAACGAAAACCGCCGTGGAAAAAATCCACAGCGGTTTTCTCATGTTGCAGAAAGCCTGTAAGCCGGGTTCTGTCTTTTAAGACAGCCATCTATCTCGACGCGCCATTGCTGACGCGCTCAAGCCGCCTCCCTGGGACGACCGGGCCAGTCTATGTGTCCCTCCACGGCGTTGCTCCGGATAGAGTTTACAGCGATGGGCTGTTCCCAGCCATCGGGTGAGCTCTTACCTCGCCTTTCCATCCTTGCTCCCGCTCCCGGTTAGAGAGCGGGGGCGGTCTATTTCTGTTGCACTTTTCCTAGGGTCGCCCCCGGCGGGTGTTACCCGTTATCCTTGCCCTGCGGAGCCCGGACTTTCCTCACAGGCGGGCCTTTCGCCCCGCCCGCGCGGCTGTCCAGCTTACTGCAGGGAGTATCATACAGGAAAATGGACTGAATGTCAAATGCCAGGAAAAATTTTCTTCTCCGGGTTGAGTATTTTTTTGGAATGTGTTAGAATATCTTACTAATGATAAAATGACGTTGATATGCCTATCTCCGGGGAAGGTGCCTTCCCCAGATTCTGAAATGAGGGATTGATCAATGAAAGTTTTAGTGTTGGCGGGCGGCTTGAGCCCGGAGCGCAATGTGTCGCTGTCGTCCGGGGCTATGGTGTGCCAGGCCCTGCGGGACCGGGGCCATCAGGTGGCGCTGATGGACCTGTTCTACGGCCTGGATGGGGCGCTGAATGGGGACAATCTCTATGTGGCCCCCATTCCCGACACGTACAAGCGGGTGGCCCGGGAGGCCCCCGACCTGGAGCAGCTGCGGGCCAGCCGGCCCGGCCCCTCCGCCATCGGCGACGGCGTTCTGGAGATGTGCGCCGGGGCGGACGTGGTCTATCTGGCCCTCCACGGCGCCTGCGGCGAGGACGGCCGCATCCAGGCCGCTCTGGACCTTCTGGGAACGCCCTACACCGGCTCGGGCTGCCTGGGCTCCGCCATCGCCATGGACAAGGACCTCACCAAGCGGCTGGTAGCCGGCAAGGTGAAAACCCCCCGGTGGGAGACTGTCACGGTGACGGAGGAGAACATCGCCGAAATTATGGAGCGCACCCAGCTGCCTGTGGTGGTGAAGCCCATCGCCAGCGGCTCCTCTATCGGGGTGTACATCGCCAAAAAGCCGGGTGAGCTGCAAAAGGCCCTGGAGGCCAGCGTCAGGCTGGGGGGGCGCACCGTGATTGAGGAGTACATCCGGGGCCGGGAGATTCAGGTGGCGGTGCTGGGGGACAGAGCCCTGCCCTCCATCGAGATCATCCCCCGGGAGGGCTTTTACGATTATGCCAACAAGTACCAGCCTGGGGCGGCCCACGAGATTTGCCCCGCCCACATCCCCAGGGAGTGGGAGCAGGCCATCGGCGACGCCGCCCTCACCGTCTTTCGCACCATTGGCCTGTCGGTCTACGCCCGGGCCGACTTCATCGTCACCTCGGACGGTATCCCCTATTTTCTGGAGATCAACACCCTGCCCGGCATGACTCCCACCAGTCTGGTGCCCCAGGAGGCGGCGGCGGTGGGCATCGACTATGGCAAGCTGTGTGAAACCATTATCCAGATGTCGCTGGAGGCCCGGAAGGAGGGACTGTGATGGAGACCATTACCCTGAAGCAGCTGCTGGAGGCGGTGGACGGCCGTCTGCTGGGGCCGTTCACCGCTCTGGACACCCCCATCTCTCAGGTAGAGACCGACAGCCGGTCCATTCACCCCGGCGCCCTGTTTATCCCCCTGGTGGGGGAACGCTTCGACGGCCACGCCTATATCAACCCCGCTCTGGAAGGGGGAGCCCTGGGCTGCCTCACCGCCCATGAGCGGGACAGCTACCGCACGGATCGGTTTTATGTGAAGGTAGACGACACCGAGCGGGCTCTGGGCCGCCTGGCCGCCTGGTATAAAAACCGCTTTCCCATCCCCTTCCTTGGGGTGACGGGCAGCGTGGGCAAGACCACCGCCAAGGATATGCTGGCCGCCGTGCTGGGCGTGAAGTACAAGGTGCTCAAAACCGAGGGCAACCACAACAACAACATCGGCCTGCCACTCACCCTGCTGGAGCTGGATTCCAGCCACCAGATGGGGGTGCTGGAGATGGGCATGGACAAATTCGGGGAGATCGACTACCTGGCCGGCATTGTGGAGCCCGATGTGGGGGTTATCACTAACATCGGCGACGCCCACATCGAGCGGCTGGGCAGCCGGGAGAACATTTTTAAGGCCAAGTGCGAGTTGCTGCCCCACGTGAAGGGGGACGGGGTCCTGGTCCTCAACGGGGACGACCCCCTGTTGGCTACCCTGAGAGGCAATACCCCTGTCCCGGCCCTGTTCTGCGGCCAGGGGGAGGGGTGCGCCTACCGGGCCCAGGTGACGGGGGGGGACGGGGTGAGCCACATCCACTGCCGCCTGACCACCCCCAATATGGACCGGGAGGTGAAGATACCCGCCCTGGGGGAGCACATGGTCTACCCCGCCCTGATCGCGGTGGCAGTGGGGGAGCGGTTCGGCCTCACCCCCGACCAAATTGAGGAGGGCATCCACCAGTTTGTCCCCACCCGGATGCGCATGAACGTGCTGCGCCGGGGCGCGGGCGTCACCATTCTGGACGACACCTACAACGCCAACCCCCAGTCCATGCGGGCGGCCATCAGTGCCCTGTCCGACAGCCGGGGCAGCCGGAAGGTTGCCATTCTGGGCGACATGCTGGAGCTGGGGCCCTTCGCCCCCGCCCTCCACGCCGGAGTGGGGGAGTACCTGGGCCAGGCCCGCATCGACTGCCTGGTGGCGGTGGGAGAGCTGGCCGGGCACATCGCCCAGGGCGCCCGGGACGCCGGGGTGCCCCAGGTGTTCCAGTGCCGGGACCGGGAGGAGGCCAAGGCCGTCCTGCCCCAGGTGCTCGGCCCCGACTGCACCGTGCTGGTGAAGGCCTCCCGGGGCATGAAGCTGGAAGAACTCACCGCCAAGCTGCTGGAGCTGACGGCGGAGATATAGACAGAAAGGGTGACTAATATGCTGCCGGAGCGCTATGAAGAAGTCAAGGAACTGATCGATCGGATTGCCGAGTATTACGGCCCGGTGGAGGAGAACCCGCTGCTGGAGGAGCAGACGGCGGAAATGTGCCGCCTGACCGGCCGGGATTGGGACGCGGAGGAGGTAGGAAACTGGTGCTTTGAGTACTGGAGCCGCGCTTCTCTGGATGAGACGGCATATTTCTTCTTCCACGGCGATCTGCCGGAGGCTAAGGTGATCGAGTTGGTCTTCTGGAAGCTGAAGCCGGGAGTGAACATGGAGCCGCAGACCCTCTTTGAGAAGTTGCGCTATATCAAGACCTGCGCCAAGGTTAAGGCAGTGGAGCTCCTGCCGATGGAGGAGATCGTGTCCCGACTGGAGGAGCTGTTATCTGGTTGGGACCGGCAGGAGAGCCGGGACCGTTCCGTATTCCAAAAGGTCCGGCCCCAGGAGCCCTGGCATACAGAGGAGGTCCGGCTCTTTGGCTATGAGGATAAAATGCTGTCCATTACCTGCACCAATGTGTCGGAGGCGGACCGCACAGCGGTTCTTCATCTGATGGAGGGCTTTGGCTGCGCAGTTTACCACCCGAAGGATTAGAAAGATATACGTAACCTGTAAAAAAGCCTCCCTCTCAGAGGGAGGTGGCACGGCGAAGCCGTGACGGAGGGAGTCCAGAGCTTACCAGGTGCTTCGGCTGACTCCCTCAGTCTGGCCTGCGGCCAGCCAGCTCCCTCAGGGAGGGAGCCTTTTTGAGGCACCCTGGATTTTGGGAGGAAATCGGTATGTCGCTTCCTTACAAGAATGTGTTAATTCCGAAGGCAAAGGAATTGCGTAAAAATGCAACAAAACAGGAAAACCACCTTTGGTACGACTATTTACGTACATACCCAATCCGCTTTCAAAGACAAAAGGTGATATCAGGTTTTATTGCCGATTTTTACTGTCATCAGGCCAAACTTGTAATTGAACTGGATGGCTCCCAACATTATACTCAGGATGGTCGGCTTTACGATAAAGAGGGGAGTATGGTCTTTGCCAGATTTGGCATACAGGTGCTCCGATTTTCAAATGCGGAAATTGATAGGCAGTTTCCAGCGGTCTGTGAAGTGATTCACAGGGAAACGCAAAAAAGAATGCTAAAATAAAGCATTCAGCGTTAATTGTGAACCAGCCCAGCCAGCTCCCGGTCAAAGGGCGGGCGGAGCACGCCCCGCTCGGTGATAACGGCGGTGAGCAGCTCATGGGGGGTCACGTCGAAGGCGGGATTCCAGGTTTGGACACCGGCAGGCCCGGTCGGAACCCCGGCGAAGCTGGTTACCTCCTCGCCGCCCCGCTGCTCCACCGGGATGTGGCCCCCGTTGGGGATGCTCCGGTCGATGGTAGAGGAGGGCAGAGCGGTGTAGAAGGGGATGCCGTGGTATTTGGCCAGCACGGCCAGGGAGTAGGTGCCGATTTTGTTGGCAAAATCCCCATTGGCGGCCATGCGGTCGCAGCCTACCACCACCAAGTCGATCTTGCCCTGGGCCATGAGATACCCCGCCATGTCGTCGCAGATGAGGGTGACGGGAATCCGGTCCCGGACCAGCTCGTAGGCGGTGAGCCGGGCTCCCTGGAGCAGGGGACGGGTCTCGTCGGCGTAGACCATGGACACCTTCCCCTGGGCGTGGGCCGCCCGGATGATCCCCAGGGCCGTCCCATACCCCCCGGTGGCCAGCGCCCCGGCGTTGCAGTGGGTGAGGATGCGGGCCCCCTGGGGCACCAGCTCCGCCCCCGCCTTGCCCATGGTCTCGTTCATCTGGACGTCCTCCCGGTGAATGGCCCGGGCCTCCGCCTCCAGCCGGGGCAGGTCGGGCCCAACGGACAGCCAGAGCTTTTCCATCCGGTCCAGAGCCCAGAACAGGTTTACCGCCGTGGGCCGGCTGGCGGCCAGTGTCTCCTTGGCCCGGGACATGGCGGCAGGGAAATCTGCTTTACAGGCGTTCTCCTGAGCGGCCAGGACCGTGGCGTAGGCGGCGGCGATGCCGATGGCGGGCGCTCCCCGGACCACCATGGTCCGGATGGCCTTTGCCACCTCCCGATAGTCGGTGTATGCCAGCCACCGCTCCTCAGCGGGCAGGCGGGTCTGGTCCAGGAGATAGAGGGCGCTGTCTTCCCAGCGGATAGCTTCCATAAAAAGACCTCATTTCTAAGTGTGAATAAGATATTTTACCACGAAACACCCCCTGCTTACAAGCCCACGAAAGAAGGTATCTCCGTGATGTACCAGCGTGAACCCTTCGCCGCCCACCTGGACACTCTGGTGAAGGAACTGAAAAAACAGGCCTTTTGGAAGACCGCCCTCTTTGGGGTGGTTCTGTTGGAGCGCCAATGGCCGGTGTATGAGCGGCTGTCCATAGGGCGGGAGTGGGGCGCCGCCAGAGAGGTCCGCAAGGTGCTGGACCGCCTCTGGAAGGGGGTCCCCACCGGAATGCGCATCGGGGATAACTTCTGGCTGCTGCTGGAGGACAATCCGGTGGAGCCCACCTCTCAGCCCTGGGACCCGGCGGCGGCGCTGACAGTCAAAGACGGCCTGCGGCTGATGGAGATTTTCCGGGAGAAGGACAAAAAGGCGGCGGGGGAGTTGGCTGAGGGAAACCTGATGTTCCTGGCCCAGGCCCTGTCCACCTGCGGGGAGGAGGGCAATTTTACCCACCCCCTGTTCCAGGCGGAGTTGGAATTCCAAGCCGCCCTGTGCGCCCGGCTGTGCGGGGTGCCAAACAGTGAAAAAGTGGAATTTGTCAATGCGTGTAAGGGGGAAACGGTTGACAGCATTATGGGGGAGCTGTGGTTCCCTGATTACCCGGATTACAAGCCTTTGAAACGAAAGAAAAAGCAGGAAACGGTCTTGCGCTACACCTCCAAGCAGTATGACGCCCTTCTGGAGGAGAAGGGGCGATGCTGGTGGGATCGCCGTCAGCTGGACATTCAAGAGCGCGAGCGACTGCTGGAGAAGCGTGTCTGGCCTGATTGGGCGGACGGAACACCGGGGCGGGCAATGACCGCCACCGATGTGGTGTACACCTATGATGTCTTGCAGTGGGAGTACAGCGCAGGGGCGAAGGAGTGCCTGCTGTCCAACGGCGACGGAGTGCGGGCCAAAGCCCTCTACGGCCTGGCCGCTCAAAGCTGTGAGGCCCTTTTGAGCCTCATTGACAGGGGGTGGCCCACCGAGAAGCGGGGGACCGACGGCTTTGGCCGGGACCTTCTCTTTCCGGCTCAGTGCGCCTATCTGGCGGGGGATATCCCCCTGGCATTGAAGCTGCTCCAGCGGAGTTGGACCACCGAATACCAGGGGCCAAACTGCCAGATGCTCTGCGAGCCCCAAACCGGCTGGCTGGACCGGGAGGAGATTCGCGTTTTTTATGCGCTCCTGCAAGGGCGCGACACCGAAGCTCTGACACTTTTGAACGCCTCCGGGGAGCGCTGGGCGGAGCCCTACCGTCTGCTGTTGGCAGAGGACGGGGGCGGTTTATACAAATTCATTGTAAAACAAATCCGTGCCCTGCGCGGACACTATGAGTATCAGGCCTACCGCCCTACCGTGGCCTTTTTCAGTCTTGTGCTGTTGAAGCTGGCGCGGAAGAAGGGCGTAGCGGTGGAGGTCCCCCAGGTGGTGGAGCTGCCGCCGGCTCTGCTGGACGACGCTCCGGCGGACACAAAAAAATGGTCCCTGGCCGGGCAGACGCTTTTAAAAGAGGCGCTGGGTCCCGACGGGGACAAGCTTCTGGCAACATTGAAGCTGCGGGAACGATTTCAAAATAGAGGATAAACTATGATCGACATATCAGTATCCGGCCTTGTGAAGGAGTTCGAGGTCGGCAAAAAAATATTGGACGGGCTCACCTTCCAGGTGGACGCCGGGGAGCGGGTGGGCCTGCTGGGCCCCAACGGCTGCGGCAAGACCACCTTCCTGCGCATCCTGACGGGGGAGGTCCACCCCGACGAGGGGGACATTGTGGTGGCCCCCAACAAGCGGATGGGGCTGATCTCACAGATCCCCGTCTACCCGGCGGGCTACACCGTGGAGGACGTGCTGGACACCGCCTTTGCGCCCCTCCACGAGATGGAGGAGGAGATGACGCAGCTGTCCCAGCGGATGGCGGAGGGGGAAAGTGATTCCGCCTTACTGTCCCGCTATGACAAGCTGTCTGCCGCCTTTCAGGCCGGGGGCGGCTACGAGACGGACACCAATAAGAACAAGGTGTGCAACGGCCTGTCCATTCCCGGGGACATGCGGGAGCGGCCCTTCTACATGCTGTCTGGCGGGGAGAAGACCCGGGTCAACCTGGCCCGACTCATCCTGGAGGACACCGACATCCTCCTTCTGGACGAGCCCACCAACCATCTGGATCTGCGGGCCACCGAGTGGCTGGAGGAGTATCTGGAAAAATTCAAGGGCACCGTTCTGGCTGTCTCCCACGACCGCTACTTCCTGGACAGGGTGGTCCGGCGGGTAGTGGAGATTCAGGGGGGCAAGGCGGAGTTTTACTCCGGAAATTACAGCTTCTACGCTGTGGAGAAAGAGCGGCGCTATGAGGAGAAGCTGCGGCAGTACGAAAAGGAGCAGGCCAAGATTCAGCAGCTGGAGAAGGCGGCGGAGCAGCTGCGCATCTGGGCCTACTCGGGCAACGACAAGATTTTCAAGCGGGCCCAGTCCATGGAGAAGCGCATTGAGCGCATCCGCCAGACGGACAAGCCCAAAAAGGACCGGAAGATGGCCGTCCGCTTTGGAGAACGGGAGTTCCGGGGGGACGAGGTGCTGTCCATCAAGCACCTGTCCAAGGCCTTCGGGGAGCGGACCCTGTTTGGGGACGTGAACCTGGAAGTGGAGGGGGGCGAGCGCATCGCCCTGCTGGGGGATAACGGCACAGGCAAGTCCACCCTCATCAAAATCATCATGGGCGAGGAGGAGCCGGACGGGGGAAAGCTTAGAAAGGGGCCCACTGTAAAGGTGGGTTACCTGCCGCAGATCATCCACTTCGACCACCCGGAGCGCACCCTGGTGGACACCATGCTCTATGACCTGGACTGTACCGCCCAGACCGCCCGGAACCGGCTGGCCTCCTTCAAATTCCGGGGGGAGGACGTGTTCAAGCCGGTGTCCGCCCTGTCCGGCGGGGAGCAGTCCCGGCTGCGGCTGTGCATGCTCATGGACAGCAAGATCAACCTCCTCATCCTGGACGAGCCCACCAACCACCTGGACATCCAGAGCCGGGAGTGGATTGAGGAGGCGGTGGAGGACTACGAGGGCAACCTGCTGTTTGTCTCCCACGACCGCTACTTTATCGACCGCTTCGCCACCCGCATCTGGATGCTGGAAAACGGCGCGATTACCGACTTCAAGGGCACCTATCAGGAATACTTGTCCGCCAAAGAACGGGGAAAATTTTCTGTGGGGCGCGACGACCCCGGCGCGCCTTCCTCAGTAGGGGGCGGCCTCCGCGCCGCCCCGCCATCCCCAGAGAAAAAACCCAAGCGCCCTGGCGGCACCAAAAACCTGGAGAAGGAGGTCAACGCCGCCGAGCGGGCGGTGGCCTCCGCCGAGGAGAAGATGTACGACCTGGAGCAGGCCATTCAGGAGGCGTCGGCGGACTATTTGAGGCTCCAGGAGCTCTACCAGCAGCGGGAGGCCCTGGAAGACGAGCTGGCCCATCTCTACGCCGTGTGGGAGGGGCTGGCGGCAGACCTGGAGGAGGCGCGGGGATGAGCGATCAGAAGTCAAAAATCGAGGTGGCCAGCTACAAAGGAAAGCGGCTCCCGCCGGCGTTTAAAATCCTGTTGGCCCTGTTTCTGGCCGGGGTGCTGGCCTTCGGAGCCCTGCTGGGTCTGGTGCTTGGCGGCGCTCACGACAGTATCGACGGCAGTCCTCGGGTGATGATTATTCTGGGCTGTCAGCTCCACGACTGGGGCCCGTCGGTGATGCTCCAGGATCGGCTGGACAAGGCGCTGGACTATTTGAAGGACCACCCGGAGGTAGTGGTGGTGGTGTCCGGCGGGCAGGGGGAGAACGAGCCCACTTCCGAAGCCCAGGGCATGGCCGACTACCTGGTGGACCACGGCTTTGCCCGGGAAAACATCCTTTTAGAGACCCAATCCCACAACACCCATCAGAATCTCACCTACTCAGCCAGACATCTGGAGGAGGCGGGGGTGGATATCAGGGAGGGCGTGGTGATTGTGTCCAACGGCTTCCACCTCACCCGGGCCAAAATGCTGGCCGGACGGGCGGGATATGAGAATGTGTCCGTTCTGGCCGCCCCCTCCAGCCACCTGCCCTCCCGGCTGAAAATGTACATCCGGGAGCCCCTGGCCCTGGTAAAATCCTTTGTGTTTGACCGTTAGAGGCGGTGCAGGTCCATTCCGATGGCCAGCCCGGCCCGGAAGGCGCTCCGGCGGTCCAGGTGACGGAGGATCATAAGGCCGTCCTCCAGCCGCTCCGCCGCATTGCCCAACCCCTTGGCGCTCAACTCCTCCCGGGCGAGACGCACCATGGTTTCGTTTTCCCTTCTCTCGTCCTCGTCGTAAGGGAAATAGCTGTCAAGCCGGTACTTCAGGGCGTAGTTATAGAGGGCTTCCAGTAAGGGTTCCATAAAATTTCCTCCAAATCAGTATTGCGTGAATTTTAACGTGTTGTTATTATAACACGTTGATATTAACGTGTCAAGAGGTTGGTGAAGATATGTCGATTTTTTCGGAACGGCTGCGTCAACTGCGAAACGAAAGGAACGTATCCCAGGTTGCGCTGGCGAAAGAAGTAGGCGTTTCATCCCGTGTCTATCAGGACTATGAGTATGGAAAGCGGGAAGCGCAAATGACTACATTGATTAGAATGGCTGACTTTTTCGGTGTAAGCCTGGACTACTTGACAGGGCGGACAGACACGCCCTAGAGAGCACCAAAAAGCCTTCCCCTTTAGGGGAAGGTGCCCCAGTGGGCACACTGGGGCGGATGAGGCCGTCTGACGGAGCATTCCGGTTATCGGCCTCATCCGTCACGGCTTCGCCGTGCCACCTTCCCCTAAAGGGGAAGGCTTTTCCGCCTGCGGGCGGGGACGAGAGAGAAGGAGGGCTGTCCATGCTGGACAAGCTGAACGCCATCGAGGCGAAATATTCCCAGATCGAGGCCCGGCTGGGGGCGTCGGAGACGTACAACGACCCGGAGCTGGTGGCCAAGCTGAACAAGGAACAGGCGGAGCTCCAGCCCCTGGTGGAGGTCTTCCGCACCTACCGGCGCGCCCTGGACGCCAAGGCCCAGGCGGAGGAGATGATGGCCGACCCGGAGCTGCGGGAGCTGGCCCAGGAGGAGTACCAGACGGCCCTGGAGACGCTGCCCCAACTAGAGAAGGAGCTGCAGATCCTCCTGCTGCCCCGGGACCCCAACGACGGCAAAAACGTAATCGTGGAGATACGCGCCGGGGTGGGCGGGGAGGAGGCGGCCCTGTTCGCCCACTCCCTGTTCCGCATGTATTCCATGTATGCCGAGTCCAAACGGTGGCACACTGAGGTTGACTCGGCCAGCGAGACCGAACTGGGTGGTGTAAAGGAAATTGTCTTTACAATCGAGGGGGACGGTGCCTGGTCCCGGTTCAAGTTCGAGAGCGGCGTCCACCGGGTCCAGCGGGTGCCGGAGACGGAGTCCGGCGGGCGGGTCCACACCTCCACGGTGACGGTGGCCGTCCTGCCCGAGATGGAGACGGCGGACGTCCAGCTCAACCCGGCGGACATCGAGATGCAGGTGTTCCGCTCCTCGGGGGCGGGGGGCCAGCATGTGAATAAGACCTCATCCGCCGTCCGGCTCATCCACAGGCCCACCGGCACGGTGGTGGAGTGCCAGCAGGAGCGCAGCCAGTTTCAGAACCGGGACAAGGCCATGCGGCTGCTGGCCTCCCGGCTGTATGAGACGGAGCAGGAGAAGATTTCCAGCGAGTACACCGAGAAGCGCCGCAGCCAGGTGGGCTCCGGGATGCGCAACGAGCGTATCCGCACCTATAACTTCCCCCAGGGGCGGGTCACCGATCACCGCATCGGCCTGACGCTGTATAAAATAGATCAGGTAATGGACGGCGCTCTGGACGAGATCATCGACGCCCTGGCCGCCGACCATCAGGCCGAGCTGCTCAAGGAGCAAAAATAAAATAAAAGGAGACCGATTGACATGGAAATGTATATTCACTATAACTCCCTCCCCGAGGGCAAGACCCTGACCGATGTGGTGGGGGAGCTGAACGAGGTTTTGGAGGACGTGGGCTCCGTCTGCGGCGGCGAGGCCGGGCGGATTGACCTGGACCTGGAGGACGAGCGGGCCAACCCCAAGCACGCCCAGGTGGCGGTGAAGGCCTACCTCCAGCGGGCGGAGTTTCCCCGGGACACCGCCGTGGAAATCGGCGGCATGGAGATTGGAGTGTATGAGTAGGTAATGCTATGAGGCGCGACGACCCCGGCGCGCCGCGGGGCTTTGGTATTGTTGGGGCAGACGGCGTGCCCAGTGGTCACGCCCTACATAAGGAGTTTTCACATGTATAAACACGTTATTTTCGACCTGGACGGCACCCTGCTCAACACCATCGACGACCTGGCGGCGGCGGGCAACTGGGTGTGCCGGAACCACGGCTGGCCTGTCCACACGGTGGAGGAGTACAAATATTTCGTGGGCAACGGCATGGCCAGGCTGGCCGAACGCTTTGCCCCGGAGGACTGGCGGACTCCAGAGCGGATTGCCGCCCTTCTGGAGGAGTTCATGCCCTATTACAACGCCCACAAGGAGGACAAAACCGCCCCCTATCCCGGCATTGCGGCGCTGCTGGACCGGCTGAAGGGGGCGGGGGTGAGGATGGCGGTGCTGTCCAACAAGGACCATTCCCTGGCCCCCGCTATCATCGAGGGTTATTTTCCCGGCGTCTTCGCCTTTGTCCAGGGGGCGCTGGAGGGAGTGCCCACCAAGCCCGACCCCACCCTGCTCCACCGGCTGATGGGGGAGATGGGGGCGACCCCGGCGGACACCCTCTTTGTGGGGGACAGCAGTGTGGATATCCGCACCGCCAAGAACGGCGGGCTCATCAGCTGCGGCGTGCTGTGGGGCTTCCGCACCCGGGCCGAGCTGGAGGCCGAGGGGGCGGAGTTTATCGTGGAGACTGCGGAGAAACTGGCGGAGCTGATTTTGCAATGAAACGGATGAGCTGTTATGAGAACGAATCTGTTGACAGTCAATGAGTTTGAGGCCGCCGCCAGAATCATCCGGGTGGGCGGTCTGGTGGGGATTCCCACCGAGACGGTATACGGCCTGGGGGCCAACGGCCTCAACCCGCTGGCGGTGGGCCGCATCTTTCAGGCGAAGGGCCGGCCCCAGGACAACCCGCTCATTCTCCACATTCCGGAGTCCTCCTGGCTGGAGCGGTACTGTGAGGACATCCCGGAAGCGGCCTGGCGGCTGGCGAAACGGTTCTGGCCCGGGCCGCTGACCATGATCCTCCGCCGGAAGCCCATAGTGCCCGACGTGGTTACCGCCGGGCTGGACACAGTGGGGATGCGGTGCCCGGCCCACTCCGTTTGCCGGGCGGTGATTCAGGCGGCGGAGGTGCCGGTGGCCGCCCCCTCGGGGAACCTCTCGGGCAAGCCCAGCCCCACCACCGCCCGCCACATGCTGGACGATATGGACGGGAGGATCAACGCCATCCTGGACGGCGGCGACTGCCAGGTGGGGGTGGAATCCACCATCATCGACCTGACCTGCCGCCCCCCCCGGCTGCTGCGGCCCGGCGGCGTCCCGCTGGAGGAGCTGCAGGCGGTGCTGGGGGAGGTGGAGGTGGACCCCGCTGTGGTCCGCCCCCTGGGGGATGGGGAGCAGCCCCGGGCTCCCGGCATGAAATACCGCCACTACGCCCCCAAGGCCCCGGTGACTGTGGTCCGGGGGGACCCCATGCGCAGTGCCCAGTATATCCTGGACCACATTGCAGACAGTTATTGGGAGGGGGTCATCTGCTTCAACGAGTTCGCCCACTGGTTTGAGGATCACCCGGTGGAGCAGCTGGGGGGCTCGCTGGACCGGTTTGAGCACGCCCGGCGTCTGTTCCGTGCTTTGCGGGCCATGGACGAGAACGGGGTCAAGCACATCTGGGCCCAGTGCCCCGACACCGACGGCATGGGCCTTGCGGTGGTAAACCGGCTGAACAAGGCCTCTGGCTTCCACATTGTAGACGCCTGAGCGCAGACCGACTATCCCAGAAAAACGGCCGACTGTCCCAAACCCCTTGCGTTTTTCCATTTTTGTCGCTATGTTGGAGGGGCAGAAAGGAGCGGTCGTATGAATTGGGGCAACCTGCTTTGGATTCTCTACGCCGCGGCCCACACCGCCGCCGCAACCTTTTCCACGTTTCTGGAGATAGATCTGATCAGAATACAGCGGTCCGGCCTCTGGGCCTGGGCCGTCCCCGGGGTATGCCTGACCCTGCTGGCCCTGGACCTGACCGGCCGGCTCAGCCTGCGGGGGAGCGGCGGAAAGATGCTGGCCGCCCTGGCGTTCCCCCTCCTGTGCAGCTGCGGAGAGGTGCTGATTTTGGACGAGTACGTTCTGGACGCTGCGCCGGCAGTTTGGGCGTGGGTCTTCTCCCCACTCCTGCTGGCGGGGTATGCCCTGCTGGGAGAGGAGAAATCGGCCGCCCCGCGAAACAAAGCGGAGACCCTGCTGGAGCAGGGGAGTACGCTGGGGGTGATGATCGCGGTCTGGCTGACGCTGATAGTCGGCGCGGTCCTCTTTATGGCCACCGTTGGCCTGCTGCTGTCTCTGATCGTGGGAGGTCTCATTTCCACCCGGAACGGTTTGCTGGACTACGGCGGGATAAAGGGGTTGCTGCTGGGGCTGCTGGCTCTCCACCTGGCCCAGTGCCGGATGTTCTGGCGGGGCCTGTGGACAGTCAGACAGGAAGAGCCCGACCTGGCTGGCCGGCGCGCCCTTTGGCAGCTGTGGCTCCCGGTGGCCAACCTGATCTGGGCCGGCCGGCTGAAAAACCGGCTGTGGAAGCGGCGGATGGAACGGGAAAACCCGGCGTGGAATCAGCTGTAGAGGAGGTAACCATGACTGTTATCGGCATCACCGGCCCCACCGGGGCGGGGAAGACCACCCTCCTCCGGGAGGTGGAAAAGCTGGGCGGCGGGGTCATCGACTGCGACGCCGTCTACCATGAGCTGCTGGAAAGGGATACCGCTTTACAGAACAGGCTGGATCAGGCATTCGGCCCCCTGCGGGACGAGGCGGGAGCCATCGACCGGAAGAAGCTGGGGGCGGTGGTCTTCCGCGACCCAGAGAAGCTGGAGACCCTCAACGCCATCGCCTGGGAGGCGGTGGTGGCCCGGACGGGGGCGCTGGTGGAGGAGTACCGGGCACAGGGGAGCGCCCTTGTGGCCATCGACGCCATTGCCCTGCTGGAGAGCCCCTTGAGGGAGCTATGTCAGCTGACAGTGGCCGTTCTGGCTCCAACCGAGGTCCGGGTGCGCCGCGTCATGGCCCGGGAGGGCATCTCCCAGGAGTACGCCTGGGCCCGGGTGAAGGCCCAGAAGCCGGATGAATATTTTATCCAAAGCTGTGACTATACTCTGATTAACGACTGTGAAACAGCGGAGGCATTTGCCCGGAAGGCGCGGGCACTGCTGGAGGAGATCTCATGAATCACAGCGACGATAAGGGCTGGAGCTATCCATTTGAAACCTTGCCTGAATGGGGAGAAGGAGAAAAGGAAACCTTCACCTTATGGGAGGATCCGGGGTCCGACACCGCCTGCGTGATCTACCATGTGCTGGAATTGAGAGGGATGAGCGATTGGACCGGAGCGATCGCACTGCTCAAAAATAAGGCGGAGCCCAAGCTCCTGTTTGCTGAGATCGGCTATGATACCCCGGACTGGAGCCCAGCTTACAGCGAAAATGGGCAGTTCCTCTTTATGAAGACCTACTTTTGGCGCGATGGTCAGGAGACGACCGCATTTCTGATCTTGGATATGCTCCAGGAGCG
>OFHO01001547.1_pt1 | contig 16245 bp, 15 predicted proteins | sample 1521531 | NCBI WGS metagenome assembly OFHO01 (sample SAMEA3504124, study PRJEB24116) | mouse gut metagenome | biome: mouse gut; feature: mouse-associated habitat; material: faeces | place: Denmark | collected 2011
GGCGGTTCAAGTCTGTGATCTCCAGCTCTCCCCGGGCAGAGGGCGTCAGCCGCTTTGCCAGCTCTGCCGCCCGGCCGTCGTAAAAATAGAGACCAGTGACGCAGTAGTTGGACCTGGGCTGCCGGGGCTTTTCCTCCAGAGAGAGGATGCGGTAGTCCTGGTCAAACTCCACCACGCCGAATCGCTCTGGGTCTCGGACGTAATAACCAAAAATGGTGGCCCTGCCATTCTGGGCACTTTCCGCCGCCGCCCGCAGGCTCTTGCTGAACCAACCGCCATAGAAAATGTTGTCCCCCAGCACCATGGCGCAGGGCTCGCCGCCAAGGAACGCCTCTCCAATGAGGAAGGCCTGGGCCAGCCCCTCCGGCCGGGGCTGCTCCGCATAGGAAAGACGGATGCCGAAGTGGCTCCCGTTCCCCAGCAGCGTCTGAAACCGGGGGAGGTCCTCCGGTGTGGAGATCAGCAGAATATCCCGAATCCCCGCCAGCATGAGGGTGGAGAGGGGGTAATAGATCATGGGCTTATCATAGATGGGCAGCAGCTGCTTGGACACCACCGCCGTCAGCGGATAAAGCCGCGTGCCGGAGCCTCCGGCCAAAATAATGCCCTTCATGGCGATCCTCCCTTCACTTCCGGCAATTCAGCACAAGGCCGCAGATTTCATCCACGGTCTCCAACGGCAGATCCCCGTACAGCGGCAGACACAGCACCTGACGGCTGGCCCGCAGCGCCTCCGGGGTCTCTTCCGGGTGAAAACGCCCTTGAAAACAGGGAAAGGCGTTCGTCAGGGGGTAAAAGTACTTTCGGGCCATGACGCCCTGTTCCCGCAGCGCCTTCTGCACCCGGTTCCGGTCCGCGCCGAAACGCTTCTCGTCAAACAAGACGGGAAAATAAGCATGGTTGGATTGAACCTCTGGCTGGAGAACCTTCAACCGCACACCGGGAACGTCCTCCAGTCTCTCCCGGTAGCGCTCCTCCACCCGGCTCCGCTTTTCCAGCTCCTCCGCCACGTGCCGCAGGTTGCAAAGCCCCATGGCCGCCCGGAACTCGTCCAGCTTGGCGTTTCCTCCGAGGTCCGTCACCCTCTCCGGGTTCTCCAGGCCAAAGTTTTTCAGTCGGGCCAGTCGTTGGCCAAATGCCTCGTCCTGAAAGCAGGCCCCGCCGCCCTCCAGCGTGTGAAAGACCTTGGTAGCGTGAAAGCTAAAGCAGGAAACGTCCCCGAAGGCTCCCGCGCCCCGGCCCTTATACCGGGCTCCGAAGGCGTGAGCCGCATCGTAGAGAACCCTCAAGCCGTGCCTTTGGGCAATCCGGTCGATTGCCTCTACCTCACAGAAGTTCCCATAGACGTGGACGGGCACAAGGGCGCAGGTTCGCTCTGTAATCAGCGGTTCGATCTTCGCCGGGTCCATGGTCAGCGTAAGTGGGTCGACGTCGCAGAATACCGGCGTCAAGCCCGAGCGGACAATGGCCTGGGTGGTTGACGCGAAGGTGAAGGGCGTGGTGATCACCTCTCCCTCAAGCTCCAGCGCTTGCAGCGAAAGCTCAAGGGACAGGTGTCCATTCGTCAATATGTCCATGTAAGGCGCGTCCAGATAGTCTGCCAGCTCTTCCCGCAGCCGCTCGTGCTTAACGCCCATGTTCGTCAGCCAACGGCTGTCCCACAACTCCCGAATCTCCTCGCAGTACTCCGCAAAGGGAGGCATCGCGGAGCGGGTTACATTGATCGGCCGCATCGCGCGCCCTCCTTTCGTCCTTCCGGTTTAACCGTCTAGCAGCCAGCTCAGGTCCAGCTCCCAAGCCATCAAGTGGACATCCGGCTTTACCCGCTCGCCGTGAAAATCGCTGCCTCCCGTGACATGGAGGCCATACTTTTCCGCCAAACGCAGGTAAAACGCCGTCTGCTCCGGCGTGTGCTTGGGGTAATAGCACTCCACCGCATCCAGGCCCCAGTCCCGAAGCCGCCGGACCAGCGCCTCCAGCTCCTCGTCCCCCAGTCCCATTTGATAAGGGTGGGCAAGGGACGCCTTTCCGCCTGCGGACCGAATAGCCTCCAAGCAGGTCCGGGCCTCCGCTTTGAACCGCTTCACCTTCCGGTGGTATTCCTCCGTGTCCAGATAGCGGTCAAACGCCTCTCGGTTGGTTTCCACATAGCCACGGCGGACCATGGCCCGTGCGAAGTGGGGCCGCCCGATGATATTTCCCCCGGAGAGCTCCTCCACCTCCTCCAGGGTCAGCCCGCAGCCCTTTTCCCGCAGGAATTCGAGAATCCGGAACTTTCGCTCATCCCGCCCGGCCTTGAACTTTCCGCACAGAGCCGTCAGAGCCGAAAGGCTGGTAGAAACGCGGTAACCTAAAATATGAAGGTTCTCATACTCCGCCGCGCCTAATTCTACACCCGGGAGGACACGAAGGCCCAAAATCTCTCCGGCGTTTACCGCCGCCTCCACGCCGTCTATTGTGTCGTGGTCCGTCAGGGCCAGAATCTCCATTCCCCGCTCCTTGGCCAGCCGGACCAGCTCCCCGGGGAGATACTGCCCGTCGGAGGCTGTGCTGTGGGTGTGCAAATCCGCCGTCATGGTTCGTCTCCTTTGCCCAGCTCCCGCAAAATATCAATCGTTTCCCGGAGGCCGGTATCGATGTCATAGCCTGCCCGCCAGCCCAAAGCCCGCAGCTTTTTCCCATCCAACAGGGCCTTGCTGGCGGTGGAATAGCCTCGCTTTTCCGTTTCGTCGGGCAAGTCAAAAACCACAGCCCTCCCGACGTGCTCCGCCGCAATCGCCGCCAGCTCTTCCGCCGTAGGGTCCTGATTCAGACCGCAGTCCGCGAAAAGGAACGTCCCCTTCTCCCCGAAAGTGCAGTCCGGCACATCCAGAATAAAGAAACCGGATACCAGCTTCACACCAGGAGCCGTCTTCAAGATCTGCAGTGCCGGCCGCAGCGTATCCGCCGTGGCATGACAGGCGCCGGCCACCATACCGTCAGCGTCATTGGCCTTGACCATCACCACGCCAAAGGTAAGATAATCACTCAGAAGAATCTCTCTTGCCTTCTCCGGCGTCATCCCTTTGTTCTTCCTCGTCTCATACAAAATATTCACATAACCGTCCAGCTTCTCCGACTTCTCCGGATCGATGATCGTGACGCCGTCCAGCTCCACCTCCAGCCAGCCGGCACCGTCCATAATCTTCTCCTCATTGCCGATCATAATGATGTCTGCGATCTCTTCCTTAAGAATACTGGCCGCTGCGATCAAAGTTCTTTTGTCATTAGTCTCCGGCAGAACGATCGTCTTCTTATCACTCCTTGCTTTCTCTTTCATCAAGTCAATATAAGACATACTGTACCCTCCTTGTATGCATTTTGACAGCTTTTCCCAAACACCCATATTCTACACTGGGATACCATCATAAATAGAAACAGTAAATTAATTATACAAAAAGAACGGCTTGTATACAAGACAGAACTCCTGTAAACCTGTTAATTTTGTATCTTTTTCCATTTACAGCGTGCAAAATATTTTATTTATGATAAACTATAGTAAACGACATGGCAGATTTCGTTTCTAAATAGAGTTTTACGAATGAAAGTCTTAGACTTTCATAGCATGGATGGCCATACGGCCTGCCAGGCGGCAGATTGAGCATGGTGGAGTTTGCTATATATAATATAAAAGGGGAACTTGTCGTAACACTTTCGGAAGTAAGAGGGGTAATTGACTATGAAAACAGTAGGTATCATTGCAGAGTACAATCCATTTCACAATGGACATGCCTATCAGATTGCTAAAGCAAAAGAAATGACAGGCGCAGACTACTGCATCATTGCCATGTGCGGAGACTTCGTGCAGCGGGGCGCGCCCGCTTTGATGGATAAATATCTGCGCGCGGAGACTGCCCTTAAATGCGGAGCCGATCTGGTGTTGGAGCTTCCTGTCTATTACGCATTGGGCAGTGCGGAATATTTTGCTTCCGGGGCAGTCGCTCTTTTCGACAGGCTGGGAATCGTGGACACGCTGTGCTTTGGCAGCGAATGCGGTGACCTCAATATCCTGTCGGAATTTGCCATCAGCCTGCTGGCTGAAGGCTCTGTCTTTAAAGAAGCGCTGGATAGACATCTGCGGATGGGTTATGCCTATCCCAGCGCCAGAAATGCCGCTCTCCAGGCAAGCGCGCCGCAGCTGACACCTTACCTGCATGTCATGACGACTTCCAATAATATTCTGGGCATCGAATACTGCAAAGCCCTTTTTAAACGCAACAGCAAAATCGTCCCCTACACAACCCATCGGGCCGGCAGTTCCTACCATGACGCCAGCCTGCTGAATACTTTTTGCTCCGCGCTGGCGATCAGAGAGGCCATCGATGCTTCCGGCAATCTCTCCGAAGTCACGAAACTGATGCCGCCCATCGCTTTCGACCTGCTGTCATCACAGTTCGGCAAATCCTGTCCGATCCATGCGGACGACTTCTCTCTGCCGCTGCACTACCAGCTGCTGTCCGAACAGGCAGAAGGGTTCACCGCTCATCCCGATATTGATCAGGATCTGTCGGACCGCATCGAGAATCTGCTGCCAACATTCCGCGGCTTTACGGATTTCTGCGAGAAGTTAAAGACCAAGAACCGTACCTACACCCGCATCGCTCGAAGCCTGATGCATATTCTTCTGCAGATCAGGAAGGAAGATCTTCTTACCTTCCAGTCCGAGGATTATGTCTATTATGCGCGCATACTTGGTTTCCGTCAGGATGCAACGCCGCTGTTGACCGCCATCAAGGCAAATGGTACCGTACCGTTGCTCAGCCGGCTGTCCGATGCGGACGAACTGTTACCGGCAAACGGACAGAAGCTTCTTGCCAAAGATATCTATGCCAGCCATATCTATCACAGTCTGGTGCAGAACAAATTCCCTGACACACCCGATCATGGTAACGAATATACGCGTCCTGTTTTGAAAATATAGAACAGATCGTTTCATTTAAAATATCCCCGCAGCTTTGCTGCAGGGATATTTTACTTGTAATGTACTTACCTTCCATTGACAGGCGCGTCCGGCTTAACTAACCGACATTGCAGGTGAATACAGCTCCCGCCCGTGGTCAGGCCGGACTCAGCGCTTCCTGAATCGTACTGACAATTCGATCACGCACAAGAACGGCAATCTGTGCCGTTGACATATTCTTATACTCATCATAAGGAATCGCCTGCAGGAAATGCACCTGTGTCACCACCGGCTTCAATGTCCATTCCTCGAACGCCTTGTAGGAATCGACCAGCGCCACCGGGATGATGGGCACTTTCGCTTTTACGGCGCTCTTAAAGCTTCCTGCCTTGAATTCTCCCACAGTATTGTGATTCTTATAATAACCGCCCTCCGGAAAAATAATGAACCTGCGCCCATTCTTCGTATCTTCCGCCAGCTCTCTAATGAGCGCCACCGACTGCCTCGGATCATCCTTGACCAGCCTTTTGCCATGGATCAGATCGATGAACTGCTTCACCAGAATGCCGTGGGATTTCGCATCATCGATCACCACCGAACATGGTTTCTCATGAGCATACATGATACCAAGCGCATCGTATTTGCCCTGATGATTGGGAAACAGCATGTAACCGCCCTCCTGGGGAAGATGTTCCGTACCGTACTTTCTGGTGGAGATATGCCCTGCCTTCATCATACGGCGGATCGCAAGCTGCGCATACCTGTAACATTCCTCTTCCGAATATTTTTCTCCATGCCTGGCCTTGTAGGCCATCCTGGGTATCATATAAATTCTGGGCAGATTACACACGATAACCTGTAGAAAACGTAACATATCTGCACTCCATTTCTACTCCGACACAAACGCCCCATTTTCTATAATAAGGGGGAAAACAGCTTCAAAAACGGTCCGATCACATTGGTCTTCACAAACTTTTTCTTACACCATTCCAATGTAATCTGTTGAGACACGGCAAAGGTCTCCTCCATGTCTCTTTTCAGATCCCTGATCATGGATGCCCGGTACAAAAAAACACCGCACTCAAAATGATGATAGAAGCTTCTGTAATCAAAATTGATCGTCCCCACCACTGCCGTCTCGTCATCACTGAGCACACATTTGGAATGGATAAATCCCGGGGTGTATTGATAGATTCTGACACCTGCCTCAATCAGACTCTGATAATTGGACTGTGTCAGCCAGTAAACCGTCTTCTTATCCGGCGTTCCGGGCGTCACGATGCGCACATCCACACCTCGCTTTGCCGCCAGCTTTAAAGCCGTATGCATCTCATTGTCCGTCACCAGATAAGGCGTAAAAATATAAAGATATTTTCTGGCCGCACCGATCATATTCAGATAAACGTTTTCTCCCACCGTCTCTTCATCCAGCGGCGTGTCCATATACGGCTGCACGATCCCCCCGGCCGCCGGCCTGTCCACGAACTGATGACGGTATCTGCCATAATATTCTTCCGTATGCCGGGACATATTCCACATCTGCAGGAACATGACCGTAAAATTCCACACCGCTTCCCCTTCGATACGGATCCCCGCATCCTTCCAGTGGTCGCCATGAGTACGCTTGTAATTGATATATTCATCCGACATATTGATGCCGCCGGTATAGCCCACCCTTCCATCGATCACCACGATCTTCCTGTGATCCCTGTTGTTGAGCACCAACGCCAGAAAAGGAACCAGTCTGTTGAAAGCGACACACTTGATCCCCTTCTTCTCTATCATTTCATTATATTCCTTCGGCAGTAGAAATACACTCCCAACATCATCGTAGATCAGCCTTACTTCCACTCCGGCCCGCACCTTGCGCTCCAGTACCTCCAGCACGGTATCCCACATGGTTCCCTCTCCCACAATAAAGAACTCCAGAAAGATAAATCTTTCCGCCTGCTCCAGATCCTTAAGCAGCTGCTTCCACCATGGAAAACCTTCCGGATAATAATCTGCTCTCGTATGTTCCCAGGCCGGCGTATTCGCATAACGCAGGATATAATCACACTGGTTGGCAATACCTGGATCCGCTGCCCTAAGTCTTTCCATAACCTGCGCGTCCTGCTGCAGATTCGACCGGACAAGTTCACCCGTATGCTCCATGGCCATATACAATCTCTTCGGATGGAACACATGCCCCAATGCAAGATACATGACACCGCCAAAAAGCGGAAAGAGCAGGATCGGCACGATCCATGCCATCTTCACCGCCGGGTTACCCTGTTTTAAGATCAGCGCAATAATGACGCCAAAACTGATCAAACGCAGCGCCATCGCGATCTCCACATAATAATTGCCCCACACGACGATCTCCATCATAAAGAACGCCACCTGCAAAATCACGATGAATGCCGTAATCACCAGCCTGTTTAATGCATAATGTAAAAATTTTCTCATTTCAAAAATCCGTTAACGATCTGCTCCTCTGCTTCCTTCTCCGTCAGCCCCAGCGTCATCAGCTTCATTAACTGTTCCCCGGCGATCTTACCGATGGCCGCTTCATGGATCAGATTCGCATCGATATTGTTTGCTGTCAGCTCCGGCACTGCGCTGACACTCGCTTCGTCCATGATGATGGCATCACATTCGCTGTGCCCCTGACACTTACCGTTTCCCACGATCCGGCTCTTAAAAAGCTGTCTGGAATGTTCCTTGGCCACCGACCGGGAAATCAGATTGACACTGGAATCATCCCCATTCATATCCACGCTGAAATCCGTCTCCGCATACTGCCTGCCATGGGTCATGATCTTCTCCCTTATGACCAGGGATGAGCCCTCGGCCACCTGGGCCGTGGTGACCCGTTTGGTGGAATCAATCCCCTTGATCTGTACCGTATCCATTTCCAGGGATGCCCCTTCCGCCAGGTGAATCTCAGTCGTCGGATTCATAAGCCTCTCTCCGCTGCCGTCCCCGCTGCCATAATGCTTCTCCACATATCTGACCTTCGCATTCTTCTCCACGAAAAATCTATGAATCCCCGAATGCTCTGAGGCGCTGCCGCCGCTGTTATGGATACCACAGCCTGCGATAATGGTCACATCCGCATTCTCTCCTACAAAAAAGTCGTTGTATACGCTCTCTTTCAATCCACTCTGGCTGAGCACCACAGGAATATGCACACTCTCGTTCCTGGTGCCCGGTTTGATCCGGATATCAATACCGGAATGGTCCTCCTTCGTGGTAATATCTATATTGGCTGTCGTATTCCTGGCCGCCATCTGTCCGTTGGCACGGATATTATAAGCACCGGCAGGTATCTCATGCAGTCCTGCCACCTGCTCCAACAGGTTCTGTTGTATTGCATCCATCACTGATACCTCCCTTTTATAATTTATCTGTCAGTGTCTTACAGTGCGCACCGGCGCCAAGAAGCTCCGGTATCACCTCTTCTTTACTTCCCACCTTCTTAATCTGCCCATCCGCCAGTAAAATGATACGGTCCGCGATGTTCAAAATACGCTCCTGATGGGAAATGATCAGAATAGAACCATGAATCTCCTCATGCATCTTCTCAAACACATGGATCAGATTCTGAAAACTCCACAGATCGATTCCGGCTTCCGGCTCATCAAAAATGGAAACTTTCGTTCCACGCGCCATGATCATGGCGATTTCAATCCGTTTCAATTCCCCGCCGGACAAAGATGCATTCACCTCACGGTTTACATAATCTCTGGCACACAGACCCACTTCGGAAAGCATATTGCATATTTCCGCCATGCTGGCATCTTTACCGGCCGCGATGGACAAAAGCTCCCGCACCGTAATCCCTTTGAAACGAACCGGCTGCTGGAATGCAAAACTAATTCCCATATTGGCCCGTTCCGTGATAGAAAGATCCGTGATATCCACTCCGTCCAGCAAAATCTGCCCTGCCGTTGGTTTTATAATTCCCGCAATGATCCTGGCAAGCGTACTCTTACCGCTGCCGTTTGGCCCGGTCACGGCAATGAATCTGTCCTCAATGGTCACATTGATATCTTTCAAAATTTCTGCCTCTCTGTTTTCATCTTCCGCAGAGTAGCAGACACCTTTTAATTCTAACATGTTGTCACTCCTTCTCTCAATTCATTAGAGTATCTTATCACAAAATCGAATACTTAGCAATCTAAAAACTGCCGGTATATGATTCCCTCATATACCGACAGTTGTCTTAAAATTTCAGAATATATTACCCCGCTATGCCTGCGCTATGTACGGTGCGATCGCCGTCTCAATCTCCGACAGCCTGTCGTGATTTTCCAAAACTCTGAACTCCACAGGCTTTGACAGATCCATGGAAAAAATACCCATGATAGACTTGGCATCGATCACATATCTGCCCGTCGCCAAATCGAAATATCCGTCAAACACTTCGATCGCCTTGACAAACCCTTTCACCCTGTCAATAGAATTTAAATCCAGCATATAACTTTTCATTTTCTCTCACACCCTTCCCTGCTGTCTGCAGCGTCATGCCTTACCGGCTTCCTTCTGCTTTTCTCATAAACAATTTTATGTCATATTCAACTTTTTGTACAGCCCCAGGTTTACATGTTCCCAAACTGCACGTAACAGTTCTGCCTTCGGCTTCACTGTCACCATTTCATCCTGTGCATCCGCAAAAAATTCGTACGCTTTACAAAAACATCCTCCCGGCATGATAAATCAAAAACGCCACGATCCACGCTGCACCGCACTGCATACATACAATGCAGACCGTCTTCCACAACGATCCCATCTCCCTTTTGATGGTCGCAACAGCCGCCACACAGGGCGTATACAATAATGTAAATACAAGATAACTGACCGCAGCAGGCGGCGTGAAGATTTCCCCCAGCGCCTCGCCAAGGCTGCTCATGCTGGTTCCTGTCAGCACACCAAGCGTACTGACCACCGCTTCCTTCGCGCTGAAACCGCTGATCAGTGCGGTAGCCGCCCTCCAGTCTCCAAAACCAAGCGGCACAAAGACAGGTGCGATCAGCTTTCCGACCATGGCAAGCAGGCTGTCGCCGGAATCCGTCACCACGTTCAATCTGCTGTCAAAGGACTGCAGAAACCAGATGAGCAATGTCGCAATAAAGATCACCGTAAAAGCACGCTGCACGAAATCTTTCGCCTTATCCCACATCAGCAGCAGCACGCTTTTCGCCGACGGAAATCTGTAATTTGGCAGCTCCATCACGAACGGCATGGGCTTTCCATGGAACATTGTCCTGTTCAAAATAACTGCACTAAGAATACCCACCAGAATTCCCAACACGTACAGCCCCATCATCACAAGTGCCTGGTACTCCCGGAAAAAAGCCGCCGCAAACAGTGCATAGATGGGAATCTTGGCAGAACAGCTTATAAACGGAATCAGCAGGATCGTCATCTTCCTGTCACGTTCCGAAGACAGGGTCCTGGTAGCCATAACCGCAGGAACGCTGCATCCAAATCCTATGAGCATCGCCACAAAGCTCTTGCCGGAGAGTCCTATCTTACGCAGCGGTCTGTCCATCACGAAAGCAATTCTGGCCATGTAACCGGAATCCTCCAGGATCGACAGGAAAAAAAACAATACCACGATGATCGGCAGAAAGCTGAGTACACTTCCCACGCCGGTAAAAATACCGTCGATCACAAGACTCTTTACCACCGGATTAATACCGTACTCCACCAGCGCACGCTCCGTCACTGCCGCCATCCAATCAATCGCCATACTCAGAAGATCGCTCAGGAAAGTACCGATCACCCCAAATGTAAGCCAGAATACCAGCAGCATGATCAGCAGAAAAGAAGGGATCGCCAGATATTTTCCCGTCAATACATGGTCAATGCGTACACTTCTCCTGTGTTCCCTGCTTTCCAGACATTTGATGACCGCCTGACTGCACACGCGCTCGATAAAATCATACCGCATGTCAGCGAGCGCAGCATTGCGGTCCATGCCGCTGTCTTTCTCCATCTCCACAATGCTGTGTTCCATCAGATCCAGCTCATTTTCCGACAGATGCAGATTTTCTATGATATCATGATCGCCTTCCACGATCTTGGTCGCCGCGAACCGCGGAGAAATACCGATCCGCTCCGCATGATCTTCCACCTGATGACTGACCGCATGAATGCATCTGTGCACGGCTCCTTTTTCACAAAAATCCATCACTTTCGGATAGATACGGCGCTGTGACACATCCTTTATGACATGGATCAGATCCTCAATCCCTTCATTTTTGACCGCACTGATGGCTACCACCGGAATTCCAAGCGCTTCTTCCATCTTCCCGATATCGATGGTGCCGCCGTTGCTGCGCACCTCATCCATCATATTCAACGCCAGAACCATGGGAATGTGCATCTCCAGAAGCTGCAGGGTCAGATAGAGATTTCGTTCAATATTTGTGGCATCTACAATATTGATGATCCCGTCAGGATGCTCTTTCAGGATAAATCTGCGTGTTACCAGCTCCTCATTCGTATAGGGGCGAATCGAATAGATTCCCGGCAGATCCACCACACAGTCGCCACGCTCCCCACGGATCTCTCCCGTTTTGGAGTCCACCGTCACTCCGGGAAAATTTCCCACATGCTGATTAGATCCTGTCAGCTGGTTAAACAAGGTTGTCTTGCCACAGTTCTGATTTCCTACCAAAGCATATCTCATTTTCCTGCCCTCACCCTCATCTTTTCCCGCACGCGCTCTTTCAGAAAACTACTTCAATCTTACCGGCATCTTCCTTGCGGATCGTCAGCTCGTATCCCCGCAGATGAATCTCGATCGGGTCACCCATAGGCGCTGCTTTCTGCACTTTAACAACCGTCTTCGGAATCAGGCCCATATCCAAAAGCCTGCAGCGAAGTTCTCCTTCTCCACCAACCTTCACGATCTTCACTTCCTGTCCTACTGCTATCTGATCCAGTGTCATCTTCCATCTCTCCCACTATGTAGTATTCCGGGGCTTGATTCTATTCCCCGGTATCTGCAGTATATTGCCGCATAAATTCAATATCACGGCTGCTGCAGCGGTGCATCCGGCTGATATACCTGCTTAAATGCCCGATACGTCCTGCCCATTCCCTCTGCCAGCGTGGTGTACACAATCCCGAGTTCCCGCTTACTCTTCTCGTTGGAACAAAGCAGCGTCTCTTCGGCTTTGGCCGGAAAAGGAATCGGGATTTGCTGTGCCATGGCGCTGTCCACCGTGATCGGGATATCCTGCAGTGCAGCTCTCACTTCCGGATCTGCCGCTTCCTTCAACGTCTGAAAGAAAAGGGCATAATCCACATCCCCATCCTGACAGAGATTGAAAGCCTGCCCATAAGCTTTCTCATTGCCAAGGGTACGCAGCAGCGCCTGCGCGGCATCCTTTACGTACACAAACTGAAATCTGCCATCTGCATCCACAAACGCAGGAAGCACCCTGTTTTGCAGCATCATCTGAATATATACCGACTCCCTTGGAGCATAATTGTACGGACCATAGAGAATTGCCGGACGAAGCACCGTCCACGGAATGTGCCGTTCACCGCAGACCTTTGCAGCTTCCTGCTCTAATGCCACCTTTCCTGCAATGTAAGCCCCTGCCTCCCCCGGAAAAATCCGCTGTTCCAGCGCATATTCTTCCGTCCTGACCGCACTGCCGCCTCTTGCATAAGCATCCACTGTGCTGATTAACACGTACTGTCCGATCTGCCCGGCAATCCCCTGAACAGCTGACTCCACGTCTCCCGCCTGATATGCGCAGAAATCCACAACTGCATCATATTTCTTCGTACACTGTGCAAGAACCTCTGCATCATGCCTGTCACCGGTGATTTCATCTGCCCCAAACGCTCTCATTGAATAGGTTCCGCGGTTCAATACCGTGACCGTATGCTCTTTCAACGCTTCCATCACAAAGACTCTTCCGTAAAAATAACTGCCCCCGATTACCAGTAAATTCATGACCGCCTCCTGTATTATGCTTTACTCCATGTCAGTGCTCTGTCCCGCCGTCCTGCCCGATACCACTCCGGCTTTACACAAACGGATTAAAGTACCGGCTGCCGTCCCAGAAAGTCACCACCAGATCGATCAACAGAACCGCCACCACAAATCCGATCGTCAGCCAGTCATTCCTTTGCATCTTTCTTTTCACATACCAGGTACGTTTCTTATTTTTACCAAACCCACGCAGCTCCATGGCATTGCTGACTGTCTCGATACGATTCAGGCTGGACAGGATCAACGGCAGCAGGATAGCCACCGAATTTTTTAATCTGGTAAAAAGCTTATCCTTCCCCGACAGATCGATTCCCCTTGCCTGCTGCGCCTGGCTGATATTATGATATTCTCTCTGTACATCCGGTATGTAACGCAGCGCCAGACTGACGGAATAGCCGATCCGGTAACTGACGCCGATGCTTGCCAGAGACGCCGCAAATTCGCTGGGATCCGTACATGCAATAAACAAAAGCGCTACCGGCACCACGCAGATCACCTTCATCGTCATGTTGAGATGATAGAACAGCTGTTGTAATGTGACCGTATAAGGTCCGGCGATCGTAAAAAGCACCGTTCTGCTCTCATACAGCTCTACGCCATACTCCGGCGCAAACAGATAGACGAACAGATTGTTCAACAGTAGAAAGACAGCTGCCAGCCCCAGCACGATGCTGATATCCCGGATCCGGATCCGGCTGATCTTAAAGACCACGGCGCTGATCACCAGCATACCAAGCAGCACTCTCGTATCATAAGTAACCATGGAAGCCACGCTCCAGGCAAGGAAAAAGATCAGCTTCGTAGTACCTGTCAGAGCATGTACCGGACTTTCCCGCCTGATATAGCTTAAGATCGCAACCTTCGCCATACTATCGCACCTCCTTCTGCTCATACCCTATAAAGCACTCCGTAAAAACCTGCGGTTCCTCAATACCACATGCCAGACTGAGCGTATACAGGCTGGTTTCCTTTAAGTTAGCCGCCTGCACCAGTTCCGGGTTATTGAGTACATGCGCCGCCGTGTTGTCCGCCAGCATACGGCCATCGCTGAAGACGATTGCCCGTTTCGTATATTCCAGCATCAAGTGCATATCGTGCGTGATCATCAATATAGTATAACCCTTTTCATTTAATTCCTTCAGGAAATCCATGATCTCCGTATAATGGTGATAGTCCTGTCCGGCCGTAGGCTCATCCAGTATAATGATCTGCGGTCTCTGTACAAGAATACTGGCAATGGTCACACGCTTCTTCTGCCCGAAGGATAAAGCCGAAACAGGCCAGTTCCGGAAAGGATACAACCCGCAGATCTTTAATGTCTCTTCCACCCGCCTGGTCCGTTCCTCCTTTGGCATACCGCTTTGCACCAACGCCATCTCCACCTCATCCCAGATCATGGGCTTTGATATCATCTGATTCGGATTCTGCATCACATAACCGATATAAGCCGCCCTCTCCTTGATCGTATCCCCTTTCAGGTCTCTTCCTTCCATGCTGATAGTGCCGCAAACAGGCTTCTCGAATCCACAGATCAATTTGGCCAGCGTACTCTTTCCGGCCCCGTTTCGCCCGACAATACTGACCATCTCGCCCTTATAGATCGTGAAATTCACATCCTGCAGCGTACATGTATCCGGCGTATATCCAAACTTAAGATCCCTGATCTGCAGCAGCTCCTGCCCATGCTGTTCCTGCCGGATCCCCACCCGCTGCGAATGATACCAGCGTCTCACCTGCTCTTTGTCTTCCTGCCGCAGCTGCAGACTGTCCACATGTTCAGGATGCAGCTCCTCCCTGATCTCAACGCCCGCATAGCGCAGCGCCGTCAGATACAACGGTTCCCTGATGCCGTGCTGTAACAGCAGATTTCCCGAAAGCAGCCTGGCAGTCGGCATATCCGCTATGATCTGCCCCTCATGCATCAATATGATCCTGTCCATCCGACGCCATAACACGTCTTCCAGCCTGTGTTCTATGATGATCACTGCCGCACCCGTTCGTTCGTGAACCATATCGATCAGTTCAATCGTCGTCCGGCCTGCAGCCGGATCCAGGTTTGCCAAGGGCTCGTCAAACAGGAGCACCTTTACCTCTTCCACCATCACCCCCGCCAGACTGACCCGCTGCTTCTGCCCGCCGGACAATTCATGAGGAGCATACTCCAAATGATGCACAATATCCACCAGGCCGGCTACCTGATCCACCAGCTGCTTCATCTCTTCCTGCGGCACGCAATCGTTTTCCGGTGCAAATGCAATGTCCTCTCCCACTGTCAGCCCGATAAACTGTCCATCCGTGTCCTGCAATACCGTACCCACCACATGGCTCAGTTCGAAAATACTGCTCTCCTGCGTCTCTTTGCCGTCAACCAGCAGCCGGCCTGTACTTTTACCCGGGTAGGCAAAGGGAATCAACCCGTTAATACAGTTTCCGATTGTACTCTTGCCACTGCCCGACGTACCGGCGATCAATACCCTTTCCCCCGGATAAATATCCAGATTAATATGATGCAGCGTAGGCTCCGCCTGCGACATATATTGAAAACCGTAGTCCTGAAAAGAAATTACGGGAGTTGTCATATCACTGCTCCTTCTCTTGTATATTGCTGCGCTGCATGTAAAACTGCGCATTCTGTCGGCTTCATAAAGAACACGTTTCTTTCTTACGAAGAAAAGAGCCGCCGTATCCATCGATAACGGCCGCTCTCATTGATCCGTGGTCTGCTTAATCCTCCTTACTCAGAGAACCTTTCCTGACAACCGTCTTCGCATATGCAACTAACAGCAGCGAACCTACGATACCGGTCGTGACCATATTGGAGATACCTGCCATCAGGCCCTGTGCAAACAATTTCTCGATGGGCTCCGAATAGATCAGAATATCAAGGCAGGGTGCAACAAGTCCCCATGACAACAGATGCGCAATGACCTGCGCCACATTAAAATGAACAATCTTCCTGGTGTCGATCCCCTCATTGATGTCCAGCTTCATCGTCACAACACCGATCACCAAACCGGCAAATGCAGAAGCAATGATCCAGCTCCACCAGGGTCCATAGTTGGTGGCATCAATCAACGTATGACCGATAAATCCGATCAACAGACCGGCGATCGGTCCGAACAGGGCAGCAAATACTGCCTGTACCGCATACTGCAGACTGATGTAGGTATTGGGAACCGGCGTGGGTATCGAAACCTTACCTAACACAAAAAATAATGCCGCTCCGATACCGATCGCCACCACAGTTTTCACAGATAATTTCTTCATTGGAATTACCTCCCTCTCACTGTAAAATGTTTTATTATGT
>OFHO01001555.1_pt1 | contig 16171 bp, 14 predicted proteins | sample 1521531 | NCBI WGS metagenome assembly OFHO01 (sample SAMEA3504124, study PRJEB24116) | mouse gut metagenome | biome: mouse gut; feature: mouse-associated habitat; material: faeces | place: Denmark | collected 2011
GGCTTCCGAGCTGCCGACGGCAGGGGCGAAGCCCCGACACGGGAGCGATGGGCGTTACTCCACAACGAGCTCGCGGACGCTAACGTCCTTGATCCTCCTTGACATTCCGAAGGCCGAGAGCGCGAAGGCGAGGGCGAAGACCGCGCTGATGGCAAGCGCCTCCCAGACAGGCAGCGAGAGGCTGAACGCGCCGACGCCGAACAGGCCGAACAGCGAGCTGACCAGGGTGCCCCCAGCTGCCATCGTGAGGGCCGACCCCACCAGGGCGCCCGCCGCCGACACGCCGAGGAAGCGCAGCGCGAACGAGGCGCGCAACGAGGCCACCGTGAATCCCATGGCGCGATAGATGCCCATATCACGACGCTCGGAAAGGAGCGTTCGCCTGCTTATCAGCATCACGGCAACGCAGGCAAGGGCCATCGCAAATGCGGACATGACATAGCCCATGATCGTCAGCATGTCCCTGCAGAGCAAAAGCATGTTCGTGCTCGACCCGAACAGTCCGGTCAGCTCGGTGTCAACGCTGTCCCCGAACCTGCTTGCAAGCGCCTCTACCACTTCTTCGGCCTTATCGGGATCGGCCAGCTGGTACTGACGCGAAACGTCCGTGGCGTCCGCCCCCAACTCCACCAGCTCCTGAAATCCCTCATGAGTGAGGACGACGCCATTGCCCCCATTGAGCACCGATGACAGCAAACCGCTTACGATGTAGGTTCGCTCCTCGCCGTCGCCCTTCTCCACCTGCAGCTCATCGCCCACCGAAAGCCCCTTGGCGCGGGCAAGGCTCAATCCTACGAGCGCCTCGTTGGCGTGCTTTGGCGCGCGTCCCGAGACGATGGACGCCTCCTCCAGAACGCCCGTGTCGGACAGTCCGATGAAGGTGCAGGCCTCGCCGCTCAAATTGAGAATCGCTGCGCTTTCTTCCCACTCGCGCGTTATGGGAGAGATGCCCTCTATGGTTTCACGCACCTCGTCAAGGCTCACCTCCTGCCCGTCGAAGCGAACCGAGCCGTCGCTCTTCCACACGCCAAAGGCCTTGTACATCGCGTCGTCTCCGGCAACCGCGCCGCCGATTCCGAAGCACAGCGCGACGAAAGCGCACAGCAGCAGGGAGCAAACGCCGATTCCAAGATAGCGTCCCTTCTCGGACACGATCGCCCGCCATGCCAGCGACGCCCTCAGCCGATTGCCCGATATCGCGCTCGCCCCACGTGGCGAGAAGCGGATGTCGCCATCGCCTTGCCGGAGTGCCGCCAAAGGCGTGATGCGCCCTATCTTGCGGGCCATCACGGCAACGCATACCACGAGGGCCGCCAAGAGGGCAGCACAGCAGCAAAGGCCCACCCAAGGAAAGGATGCCTCAACCACGAGGATTCCCGTGATGAGCAAGAACATCGGCCAGAAGAGCGGCTCCAGAAGGCAGCCCGCGACGAAGCCGAGGACGAGGCCAATGAACGCGACGAACGCATACTGCATGACGAGGGCCCTACGGAGCGCATTGCGCGGAAGCCCCACCCCTTTCAGGACGCCCCAGTCGGCATAGCCGCTCTGTATGTTCGAGGACGCCGTGTGCAGGCACAGGATGAGGGCTACCACAAACAGGATGAGCGAGAACACGGCAAGCACCGCGGTGATGACCTGCACCACCAAAAGACTGTAGCCAGCGAGAGTCTGCCGGGAGAAAAGCGTGTGCGCGGATTCGCCCCACGAGGTCTCATCGTCGATCAGCTGCGTCAGATCGTGCCCGTCGATGCCCTGGGAGCGTGCCTCGGGCGTCAGCATCACGTTGATCTCCCTGATGGGGTACGCTTCCTTCTCCATGGCCATGGCGCCGCTGGAGACACCGGCGCCGGATACGCCCGTCTCCTCAACTTCCGCCAACAGCTTCTCGAAAGTGCCGGAAGACAGCAGATAGCGCTTTATCTCCATGAAGGGCGTCCCCATCTGCGGATCTTCGTAGAATCCCGCGACGCGCAGAGAGGTCTCCCGTCCGCCGATATCGAGCACCAGGTAGTCGCCTATCTGTATGTTGTGCAGAGTGCGCTCCGCAATGCGGACGTAGGCCTCGCCGTCCGCCGGCCCTCTCTCATCGTCGCGATACGACGAGAGGTCATCGGCGAAGACGTTGAAGTCGAGGGATGAGCCCCAGGCCTCATAGGCGCTTGCCGACGGCGGTGCGGTTTTCACGACCTCGTTTCCCTGGGCATCTTCGACGCGCGTGGGTGCGGCGAAAGCCTCGGTCACCTTCACCTCGGCAACTTCGGGAAGCGCCTCTATCTCGCGAACGTCCTCATCGGTGAGGTTCGCGATCAGGTCGTTGGCGAAAACATCTCCCGCTTCGGCCTCATCGAGCAAGGCCTCCTCGCGATTGGAGAGGTCGGCGAAGAGGCTGGTGGTCAGCGTCAGTGCGAAGGCGGCAAGGAACAAGAGCAGTGCGAGGCCGACGAACGTCCCTTTGTCCTTCCGCAACCCTGCGAGCACAAGCGTGCGCAACGGTTCCATGGCGCACCCCCTACCAGGATAGCGGGGCAAGCCAGGCGCTCGCCATGGCCTCGCGCTCGCGAACGTAGGCTTCGTCGCCGGAGAGCACCGGGTCCCAAGGCGCCAACTCCAGCTCGCCGCGGATGCCACCGTCCTCGAAGTAGAGCACGCGGTTGCCGCGGACGGCGCTGCGCACGTCGTGGGTCACCATGAGGATGCTGATGCCGTCGCGGTTGAGCTCGCCCAGAAGGTCGAGCACCTCCAGGCTGTTCGCGCGGTTGAGGGCACCGGTAGGCTCGTCGGCGAACACGATCGCCGGCTCGTTCACCACTGCGCGGGCCACGGCGCAGCGCTGCTTCTGGCCGCCGGACGCTTGGCTGGGAAGGTGCGAGGCAACTTGCGCCAGCCCCATGCGCGCAACCAGCTCGTCGGTGGCGCGCTTCGTCTCGGAGGCGCTGCGCCCCCGCTTCAGATAGCCGGGCACGGCGATGTTCTCGTACAGGGTGAGGTTGCTCACGAGGTTCGCCGCCTGAAAGACGAACCCGAAGCGCTGCGCCCTCAGCTCGGAGAGCCGGCCCTGCCCAAGGCGGGCGATGTCCTCGCCTTCGAAGATGACCTCGCCCGAGGTGGGGGCATCCATGCCCGAGAGGCAGTAGAGCAGCGTGGATTTTCCCGAGCCTGAAGGGCCCATAATCGAGGTGAAATCCCCCTGGTAAAGATCGAGGCCGACGCTTCCCAGGACATGGGCCTGCACGCCGTCCGCAACGTAGGTCTTCGACAGTTTTCGCGTCGAGAGTATGGTTTCGCGCATGGTTGGTCCTTTCCCTTGTGCGCCGTCGGCCCCATCATAGAAAGACGGCCATTAAGGAATCATTAAGGCCGCAGGGTTTGCGGCTCAGGGCAAAAGGGGAAGCTCTATGGTGGCCTTGAGCCCCGGGTGGGCATTGACCAGGTGCAGGCGGCCGCCCATGCGTTCTGCCAGATAGGACGAGATGTAGAGCCCCAGCCCCGAACCCGGCTTGTCCGACGCGTTCGCGCCCCGATAGAAGCGCTCGGTGGCAAACGGCATGTCCTCAGGGGGCATGCCCGGCCCGTAATCGCGCACCGCTATCGTGTACAGCCCGTTCTCGGCCGTGGCCTGGATATCGATGGCCGAACCGCGCGCGTACTTGATGGCGTTGCCGATGAGGTTGCCGATGGCCTGGGCGAGCCGCGCCTCGTCGGCTTCCACGCGGGCATCGTCCACGCGCAGGCAGGAAATCTGGGCCAGGCCGGACGAGTCGCTGGCGCAGCGCCTCACGATGGGGGCCGCCTGCACGGACTCGCAGGCCACCGCGATGCGATCCATGTCCGAGAGCGCATGCTGGAACAGGTCCTCCACCAGAGATGAGGCCTCGTCGCATTTTCGGATGATGGCACGCTCGTATTCCGCCCGTTCCTCCTCCGAGTTCACTAGCCCCATGTCCAGGGCCTCCGCATAGGCCCTGAGGGACGCGAGCGGGGTGCGCAGGTCGTGGGAGAGCGAGGCGAGCGCGGCCTTGTGGTCTTTCCTCGCGCGTTCCTCGTCCTTCCGGGCGCGGTCGAGTTCCTTGCGAAGGTGGTCGAATGCCCAGGTGAACTTGCCGAAGGGGTTGGACCTTTCATAGGCGAGCGGCGCATCCAGGTTGCCGGCCGCCACTTCCTCGGCGAAGCCCTCCAGTCGCGTGAAAGGTCGCGCCACCGCGCGGTGCAGGTAGATGACCAAAAACGCGAGGGCCGCAACGGAGACGAGCGCGGTGAGCGCCACGGCGCCGGCCGCCGCGTCGTTGCGGGATTCGGCGGCATCCCGCAACGCATCCTGGGCGCCTGCGAGCGCTTGATCGGCCACCTGCAGGGAGCCGTCGCGGCCGTCGGGCGCAGTTTCTGCGATGTCCTGCCGGGTGTCGTTGAGCTCGACCACTTGGCTTCGCAGTGCATCCTCTCCGCCGTTGGTGACAACCGCGATGCCCGAAGCAGCCGCAATGACGACGGCAAGCGCGGAGGCGAGGGCCGCAGCGGCAAGCCGCTTCGTCAGGCGTTCTCCCTGCTTCGCCATCAGCGATCGCCTTCGGGAAGATCGAAGCGATAGCCCTCGCCGCGAACGGTCTTGAAGTAAACGGGGTGAGCTGGGTCGTCCTCAAGTTTGGCGCGAAGCCAGCTCATGTGGACGGAGACCGTCTGCGGCTCCACCTCGGCAAAGGCGCCCCACACCTTCGCCAAAAGGGCGTCGCGGCTGAGGCTCTGGCCGGCGCTGCCCATGAGGGCCGACGCGAGCTGGAATTCCCGGGGCGACAGGGCAATCAGTTGCCCATTCTTCCGGATGGTCTTGGCCCTGCCGTCAAGCTGAAACGGGCCGGCGGAGAGCACGGCCTCGTCGGCGCCGGTTTTCCGCTCGGGCCGCATCATGAGCGCCTTCGCCTGGGCGAGCATTTCCCGCAGGCTGAACGGCTTGGAGAGGTAGGCGTCGCCCCCTTCCTCCAGGGCGCGGATGCGCGCGTCGGGCTCGATGCGCGCCGAGGCGAACACCACGGGCACCCCGCTGCGCTCGCGCAGGTTGCGGCAGAGGGCGTAGCCGTCGTCGCCCGGCAGGTTCACGTCCACCATCAGGCAATCGAAGACGGCGCTGGTCAGAAGGTCGTACGCCTCCTCGGCACTTCCAGCGATATCGGCCGCAATGCCGTCCGCTTCGAACGCACGACGCATCAGCTGCGCCAGCTCCCGCTCGTCCTCGACAATCAACACCTTTTTCATGATATCGCCCACGTGTCCTCCTGCGGCTCTTTGGGACAATGCGCAGCAGTGGCAGCCTTAATTGCGTTGACCATCGTGCGAAGAGATGCGAGCGTATCTTGCCAACTGACAGACTCAGCGAAGGAATTGGCCGCCTGATACCGGCTCCAGTGCCCCTCCATCATCTCGCTTCCCTCTAGCAGGACGATTATCTCATCGCTCCGATCAAGCGACGCCGTGCTCGCGCGCACTGCCATGGTCGCATCAAGGGCATCCCCCAGGAGCCTGAAATCGATATTGCGGCCCGATTCCATGAGGGCATAGATGTCGTAGAAGTCGCGCATCCGCGTGGTCTGGGTTGCGAGCGAGAGGATGGTCTCCAGCTTTTCAGCGAGCGCCGTCTCGGTGTTGTACGAGCGCAGCGCGACTGATCTGTCCTCGAACAGGAGCTTATACTCGTACTCAATCGCATCCGGAGTGATAGCGTCTCCTGTGGAGATGTCGATTTTGAAAGCCGTCTTCGTCTTCTCGATGGACGCACTCACGCCAATGCGCATGCCGCCGTACTCGGAGTCCTCCATAATCTTCTGTGGCTCCCCGAGCTCGAAGGTGAAGCCGTCTCCGATGTCGATGGAAGCGACCTCGGCAAGGATGCGAGAGACATTATCCAAGCTCATGTCGTGCCCGCGCATCGTGGCGTCGATGTCTCGCGTGGAACGCTCGTCCACGCCGACGAGGGATGCCACGAGCATACCTCCCTTGATGACGAAGTCATCGCGATAATCGGACACGGACAGCCTCTCAAGCAGGCGCTCCATGGCGTAATGCCGAAGCAGCATCTGCGACTTGGCGCCGTCTCCTTTGGCGTGGTTCCTGATGAGGTCTTTGATTCTCCGGGCTCCCGTGATCACAGTGCCACCTCCATTACCTCATAAACGCGGGATTCTATGTTCATCGCGCGCGCATAGTCAGACAGGCGCGCAAGATTCTTATCCCTTGAACGCGCGTAATCGCGGATTGCCTGTCGGAACACTGCCGGGTCGAAAGCGGCGCGCTTGCGGATGAGGTCGCAGATGGTGCGCTCCTTGTCGTAGGCCATCACTTTGGCACCGCTCGGCGTTTCGACCTCCGCGAGCCCCATCTCGTACCACTCCGGCTTCGTGTAGTAGATGCGCACGCCTTGGGCCTTCAGGGGGCCGGCGTTGTAGCCCGAGTCAACCGTGACCGAGACTGGAATCGGCTCGCGGTCGGTCAGGTCATGCAGGTAGAGCGCCGATTCATGGGAGAACGCGGCTTTAGGGAAGCGCTTCTGGAGGAGCGCCATTTCGTCTGGGAATACATCAGGATCAATGTAGACCCCACGCGATGTTCGCTCAAGGCCGTGTCTGCGGACGTAGTCGGAGAACGCCGGGCGCGTAGCCCCTGCCTCTTGCGCCTCGGCAGAGGTTATGATCCCCGCGTTGGCTTCGAGGATAGAATTCAGTGTCTTGTCGTATTTGGTAATCATTTTACAATCACGCTGATATTCTAACGCATATTCAGCGTGATTGTAAACTATAGCCTAGTGGCAAACTGGTAGGCAAGCCCGGTTCTTTTTCGTCCAGAAGATCTTACTGCGCTGATGCTTTCGGCCCGGCCGTCGCAAAATCGCGTTACAAGAGCGGCAGTCAACCGTCGGTTGATTTAACGGCGGGCAAAGTCAATCGGCTCTCGCTTGCTGCGATTTCTTAGTGCGGAGATAATTGAAGGTGTCGAAAGGACAACCGATGAACCGTTCCCTTTTATCCGAGCGCATCCTAGAAGAGCGCATCCGCAACCATCTTACGCAGGAGGAACTTGCCTGCCGACTCGGCGTGTCGAAAGCGGCCGTATCGAAATGGGAATGCGGCCAGAGCTTGCCCGACATCGCCCTTGTACCCCAGATAGCCTCCCTATTCTCTGTAACCTTGGACGACTTGTTCGGGTACGAACCCCTGGCAAGCGAGGAAAAGCGGGAAGAGGTCACGGAGTGGCTGCAAGCGCTGCTTGCGGAGGATCCTGCCCAGGCTGCCACGTATGCCGAGCGACAGTCTGCCCGATACTGGTCCGATCCTGAGCTCCTCAAGGCTGTCGGCCTCGCGCTCTATGTGAAAGCGATAGAGCCGAGCATCTCAGACGAGGCGAATTGCCCCGAACCCACATCGCGCGTGGCCGATCTCGCTGAGAGGATCTTGCGCCGCGTGCTGCAGCTCGATCCAGACGGCCCCTCCACAGACTTCGTCTTGCAAGCGCTCTGCATATTGCTCGCGTCCGAGGGGAGGGAGGGCCAGGCAGACGAACTCATCGAAAAGATGGTTCCCGCCAAGCCGAACATGGCCGCAATCATTCTCGCAGGCATTGCCATAAGAGCAGGGAACCCGAAGAGGGCCGAGATCGCGCTCAAGCGCCAGCTCCTCTTCTCGCTCCTCGAAGTTGCCAGCTGCGCGCAGGCTTTGGCCGGGGTCGAGGGTGTAAGCGCCGAGGAACTCGAAGATATCCTTGTTCTCGCGGCGGCCATTCAAGCGCCGGATGGGTTTGCGGCGCTCTCCCCAACGCTTGTCCCAATCATTCGGATCGCGTTGGCGACGCAGCTCGTGGAATCGGGGGATAGCGACCGCGCGCTGGCCGAGCTGGAACGGTTCGTCGAAGACCTGGAGCGCTGCTGCGAGACGTTTGAGAACCCGCAGAACCCGCCTTTCTTCAAGCCTGTCGACGAGTTTTTGTGGCGGAACGGAGACGAGAAGGCGGATGAGGCGCGAGGAGAGGCTGCGGCATCGCTACGCTCGTCCTTCGTGAGCAGCATCACATCGAACGAGAGCTGGGGCGCGCTTCGCGGCAACCCAAGGTTTGATGCAGTCATGCGCCGCCTGGGGGAGGAGGTCTCCGTATGAGCGCCATCGATTTGGTCTTGAGGTACGTGATCATCTCGGTTGCCTTCCAGCTCGCTTGCGCCTGGGCGCATACCTTCCAGTCGCCCTGGCCCCTGGTCGACGCCTTCGAGCTTGCGCCAACCGCAGAGGATCAGCTGTTCAAGTCGCTGGGCATTCGCTTCGATCCCTCAACGATTGGCGCGTATCAAGTTACGGCGCCTCATTCCGCAGCCTCTTTAATCGCGGCGGCGAACGCCTTTGGGTCGTCAACGCTCACGCCGATGGCGCGCACGTGCTTCGTGCCCAGAAGCGTCCGAACTTCAACGGAGCTCTGCATCACCAACCATGCATCCGGGCGATAGAACGTGCCGTAGTTGAGCCTGTCTGACTCTTCGATATGCCCAATTTCGTTATCCGAAAGTGCGACCATCTCGATATTGGAGGCGGGAATGACGGTCTCCATCTGAATGCCGCATTCCAGGCGAACGGAGCCTTCCCCGACCACGATGGGGCGCAGTATGCGTGCGCGCGCGTCGCCCACGAGCCAAATAGCCGCATAGACGGAAAGCGCCGTAACGACGATAGCGGCCGAAACGCTCCACTGTGACACCAGGAGGTGCACCGCGACGATCTCCACGGGGAATGCGAGCGCGAGTCCGAGCATCATGTTCATGTAGCCGCCGGCGTTATGGTAGCTGAACGCCCGCTCGCCTGACAGTATGTAGGGCTTCTTTCGCCACGAAAGCAGCGCGTAGTACCAAACGCTCAGCTCGGCTGCCGTCATGTGAGCGGCGATGTCTTTGCGGACGAGGTAGAACATCGTCTCCCTGAACCAGGCCATGGGATCAGGGCTCTTCGCCTTGGCGGTTTTGAAAGTGTGGGCGATCTTCAGGCATTCCCGCGCGGCGATGGCGAGCTCCACGGGAATCAACGCGGAGAGCAGGGCCGGCAGGATACCTGCATCTGGCGCCCCGAGTGCGAGCGCGCTCAGCGCATAGCCGATCCAAATAACGGGAATGACCGAGAGCAGCGTGAGCCTTCTTGGCCGAGCCACAAGAAGGTAGAAGCCAAGCGGTATCCCCACCATGAAATCAAGCGGCAGGGCGATGCCTTCGATGTGGCTTGGTATGCGCGGCGCGGAGGCGATGCCATAAACGTAGAGGGTCAGGCACAGCGCGCAGAAGGCAATCAGGCCTATTCGTCGACTTCTGGCTACGCTCATCTTCCTCCCCTTCCGAACAGATTAGACTCCCTTAAGTATAACCATCGCGCAAGGATATGTCCTTTGGAGCGCGATGCCCAGGGTTTCTTCTGCATGCTTTGCAATGTTAAACTATGCTGCCGGTTCGGGCGCGATGCGTGGTCGCGGCCAGCCAATACTGGCAAGGGATATGAGAGGACGTGCCTTCTCCTGCCCGGTAACCTGGATGCGAAAGGAGGCGTGGATGAGCCAGCTTGAGAACTTGAACCGAGCCATGGGCTACGTTGAGGAGCACCTGGACGGGACGCTTGACCTGGAGGAGCTCTCCCGCATCGCCGGATGCTCCCAGTACCAGCTCCAGCGGATGTTCCCCTACCTGGCGGGTGTGACGCTTTCGGAGTACGTCAGGCGCCGGGCGATGACGAGCGCCGCATACGACCTTGCGTCAACCGATGCGAAGGTGATAGACGTGGCCCTGAGATACGGGTACGACTCTCCGACGTCGTTCAGCAGGGCGTTTCGAAGCGTGCACGGCGCGTCGCCGAGCGAGGCGCGCCTGCCCGGCACCAAGCTCAAACTCCACCCACGCCTCGCGTTCACACTATCCGTGAAGGGAGAAGAGGCAATGGACTACAAGATCATCGAGCAGCCGTCTTTCCGCGTGGTCGGGATACCGTCCGACAACGGGACATGGGACGTCGAGAGCGCCGGGGCGAAGGCCACCGAGTACTGGGCTAAGATCGGGGCGGACGTCCACAAGGTGCTGGACCTGATGGACGGCAGCGAGCCTGCGGGCCTGCTGGGCGTCCAGTTCTGCGACGACGGCGAGTTCGACTGCTACATGGCCTGCGTGGCCACAGGTCAGCCGTGCCCCGAGGGCATGGGGGAGCGCGTCGTCGAGGCGGCCACCTACGCGGTCTTCGAGTGCGTCGGGCCGATGCCCGATGCCATGAACGAGCTGTGGCATCGCATCCTCGCCGAGTGGCTGCCGGCCTCTGGGTACCAGTGGGCCTCGGGCACCGACGTCGAGAGATACTTCACGCCGGCCATGACCGCGCCGGACAGCAGGAGCGAGGTCTGGCTTCCCGTGGTCAAGGCCTAAGGCCCCTGGCCGCGTTCGCCGACGGCGAGCTGATAGCCAGCAGCAACCATCACGTAAGGAGCGAGGAACCCCATGCCGTTCGACTACAAGAAAGAGTACAAGGACATCTATCAGCCGTCGAAGAAGCCGGCTCTCATAGAGATGCCGCCGATCAACTATGTGGCGGTGCGCGGTAAAGGGGATCCGAACGAAGAAGACGGCGAATACCAGCGTGCCCTCCAGATGCTCTACGGCATCTCCTTCACCATCAAGATGTCACCCAAGTCGGGTTACGACATCGAGGGGTATACGCCCTACGTCGTTCCGCCGCTCGAGGGCTTCTGGACTTTTCCCGAGCCTATCGAGCGATTGGATCCGCAGCGCAAGGCCGAACTCGAGTGGATGAGCTGCATCCGGCTGCCCGAGTTCGTGACGCCCGGCGTGTTCGACTGGGCAGTGCAGGAGGCCACGCGCAAGAAGAAGGCCGACTTCTCGAAGACGGAGATGATCACGGTGGACGAGGGGCTCTGCGTGCAGTGCATGCACATTGGGTCCTACGACGACGAGCCTGCGACGATCGACGCGCTGAAAAGCTATGCCGAGTCGGAGGGCCTGCGGTTCGACCAAAGCGAGAAGCGCCTCCACCACGAGATCTACCTCTCGGATCCGCGACGGGTTGCCCCCGAACGCCTGAAAACGGTTCTCCGCATCCCCGTAAAGCCCGCCTAGGGCAAGCGTGCCGTAAGCCGCATATCTGACCAGAAGAAAAGGCCTGCCGAGCGTAAAACGGCAGGCCTTGCTATGGTTGTGCCGCCGCGGGCGACAGATGCGGTACTGGGTCATTGCTGCGACCCTATTGTGCTGTCGGGTGATCTGTGCCCGTAGCTCCGCATCGAAGCCCCATTCGCCCTCAATCGGCAGTATTGGCATGAACATACACATGAACCGAGTTCGTGTGTATGTTCGTGCTGTGGCCGCAGCAGGTGTCAAGATAGAAAGCGTTTCGAAGGGGCCGAATGGGTTTCCGACAGATTCTGGGTCTATGGCGGCGGCAAGACAACCAAAGGTCGAAGGGCTTGGTGGATGAAGCGGGCTACCATTCAAGAGTATCGCCACCAAATCTTCAAGCGCTTGTGCTAGTATAAGCAACAGCAAACCCGGCCGGCCTCTCAACGATGCACACTGCCGGGTCTTCTTGTATTCTCGCCTAGGAGGGTCCTTGGAGTACGAAAAGCCATGGTTGTCTTACGAGCAGCAAGCAGATCTGCTTATAGATGAGCGTGGCTTGAGCGCCAACCGAGAGAACCTGATTCGACATCTTCAGGAGGTCGGCTATTATCGTCTGAGTGGGTATTGGTATATTTTCAAACGCTCTAACATCTCAGATTCCAAAGGTACTCACGATGAGCGCTTCATCGAGGGAACAACGTTTGATGAAATCTGGAGCCTCTATACATTCGACCGGCAATTGCGTTTATTGACTCTCGACGCTATAGAGCGTATTGAGGTTTATTTTAGGTCTCAGCTTGCATATGAACTCGCGAAAGAAACTGGTCCATTTGGATATCTGGAACCAGAAAATCTGCCACGTTTAGATGAAGAAGAATATAGCGAATTTCTGGAGCGCTGCGAAACCCAGTATCTGCGTTCTAGTGAACCGTTTGTGCGACACTTCAAAGAGAAGTATGGCGATAGTAAAGAGCTGCCCCCGTATTGGATCATGGTTAATCTCATGGAATTCGGGACGATGCTGCGCCTCTATAAAGGTGCGTCGTCGGAAATTCGAAATGAACTCGCAGGCAAGCTCGGTGTAACCACGCGTGTGTTGAAATCCTGGCTTGTTGCATTAAATACCACGCGCAACATATGTGCTCATCATGCACGACTCTGGAATAAAGGTATTGGTACAAGACCGGTTATTCCAACCAAAGCAAAGAATCCCGAGTGGTATGAACCTTTTCAGATTCGCGCCGACAGAACCTGCGGAATTCTCACTATCCTCAGCTACCTGCTCGAAAGAGTGGCTCCTGACACGTCTTGGCGGTCAAAACTATTTAGCCTTCTGGAGACCAGGTCGGCAGACGAGCTCAATCGTATGGGGTTTACTGATGGTTGGAAAGAAAGTCCTCTGTGGAAATCCTGGGTTAAAACCGAAAGCGAATAATCTAGCGGTTAGCGGTCTTTTGTTTGCGCAATCGTCCGTGAGCACTGAATGAGTGCAAGTTCGACGTAACGCTCATGCTTTTAGAAGATGTGTGAGTACAAAACTGACTGGATCCGCATAATACAAGCTCAAGCGCATTATATCGAGACGCAAGGATTTCATGCTTCAGCTTCATAGGTTTGAAGGGGGCGGGCCAACTAAAAAATGCTCCTTCGGAATCAACCGAGGGAGCATTTCTAGAAACTATGGTCCAACTGGCTTGGAGATAACTATGGGCTTCGCTAGTTTGCCAAATTGCACCAAAATGTACCCGGTTCAAACCTCACGTGATGTGCGCGCCTATTCCCACTCGACCGTGCCTACGGGCTTGGGGGTGAGGTCGTAGGCCACGCGGCAGATGCCGGGTACTTCGTGGGTGATGCGGTCGGTCATGCGCTTCAAGAGCGCCCAATCCAGCTCCGGCACCTCGGCGGTCATCACGTCCACGGTGTTGATGGCGCGGATGATGGCCGGCCACTCGTAGGCGCGCACGCCGTCGCGCACGCCGGTGGCGCGTATGTCGGGTACCACGGCGAAGTACTGCCAAGCGCCCACGTTCGCCGCTTCCATCTCCTCGCGCACGATGGCGTCGGCCTCGCGCAGCGCCTCCAGGCGGTCGCGGGTGATGGCGCCCAGGCAGCGCACACCCAGGCCCGGGCCGGGGAAGGGCTGGCGCTCCACCATGTTCTCCGGCAGGCCCAGCTCGCGGCCGACCACGCGCACCTCGTCCTTGAACAGCAGCTTCACGGGCTCCACCAGGTCGAACTGCAAATCGTCGGGCAGGCCGCCCACGTTGTGATGGGCCTTCACGCCGTCCTGGGATTCCAGAATGTCGGGCCAGATGGTGCCCTGGGCGAGGAAATCAACCTCGTCGCCCACCTTGCGGGCCTCTTCCTCGAACACGCGGATGAACTCGCCGCCGATGATCTTGCGCTTGGTTTCCGGCTCGTCTACGCCGGCCAGCAAATCCAGGAAGCGGTCGGTGGCGTCCACGTACACCAGATTCGCGTCCATCTGGTTCTGGAACACGTCGATGACCTGCTCGGACTCGCCCTTGCGCATAAGGCCGTGGTTCACGTGCACGCACACGAGGTTCTTCCCGATGGCCTTGATCAGCAGCGCCGCCACCACGCTGGAGTCCACGCCGCCGGACAGGGCCAGCAGCACCTTCTTGTCGCCGACCTGCTCTCGAATGGCGGCCACCTGCTCGTCGATGAAAGCCTGGGCCAGCTCGGGCGTGCTGATGCGCTCCATGTCGTCGGGGCGAACGTTCTGATCCATAGGGACCTCCTCGCAAATTCGGGCCGTGATTCTCTCTGGGACGATTATAGCGAAGGCCAGGTCTGGGTGCGCTCTTCCTGGGGGAACTTCTCGAGGTTTCAGGCGAGCGCCCTCAGTAACTCAGCCCGAAGGCCCACAGGGGGATGACGTTGCCGTGGCCGTATTCGATGTCGTCCTTTACGATGAACCCCTGCGCCGCATCGCGAATCTGCTTCGCACCCTTGCTTTTGCCGCCTACCTCGAAGGTGGCGCCGTCGATTTGAAAGTCAGAGATCGGTGAGCTGAAGACCTTCTGGTTGACACGCATCTGATTGAAGAAGAACGTCTCGCGAACCGTGCCGACATCCGGGGCTCCGTCGCTTAAGTTGTGAAGGATGTTCGTGTTGTCCAGGTAGACTTTCTCGACCTTGCCCAGGGCATTAATGCTCGACGAGGGCTCACGCAGCTGGGCTGTCATGCCTGCTTTCTCGATGAACAAAAGGTAGTCCTCCAGGTTGTTGCGGCTGGCTCCAATCTGCGAGGCTAGTTTTGCCATGCTGGGTTTGAAGGGGGCAAGCGTGCTGGCAAGGGCCATGAGCTTGCGCAGCTTGCGACCTGTCGAGGCGTTCATGTTCGCGAACTGGGGAATGTCCACTTCGAGCGTGCGGTTGATGACCTGAGCGAGCTCGATGGAGAAGTCGGGGTCTTGCCCGAAGGGGTAATAGCCGCTGATGAGGTATTCCCGAAAGTAGGGGAGGGGGTGGGTTACCCCGGGAATGGAGGCCCGGTGCTCGATGATGTCCTCCAGGGAGAAGGCCGGCGTCTCTATTCCGTGGCGCATGGCGAGGAACTCGCGGAAGGAAAGGCCCTGCAGGTGGTACTTCGGTGCCCGACGACTCAGATCCGCCTCGCCGCGCTCGATGTCGAGGATCGACGAGCCCGTGAAGTACACGTGCATATCGGGGAACGAGTCGTAGATGGCCTTCAGCTCGCGGGACCATCCCTCATATTTATGAATCTCATCGAGATAGAGGAATGCGCCGCCGCTTTTGCTGAAAGCCTCTGCCGTATCAAAGAGCGTGTGGTCCGAGAAGTACAAGTTGTCGGCCGAGGCGAAGAGTGCCCGGTCGGTCTGGTTGGCATGCTTGATATGCTGCAAGAAGAGTGTGGTTTTGCCGACGCCTCGCGGTCCGACGAGGCCGAGCATGCGATTGTCCCAGTTGATGCGGTCGTAGATGTACCGGTGAAATTCGCTCGTCGTGTTCTCGAGCAGGCGGTACATGGTTTCGTAGAGGCGTTCCATGGCTGATCCTTCAATGAATGCACTTATTGAGTGCAGAAATTGTACCATAAGTGCACTCATTGAGTGCTATATCTAGGAAAAACCTGCACTTATTGAGTGCATGTTTGGAACAGCTGGGCTGGGGCGTGGGGTGATGCCAGGTTGTGGATGGGCGGCCTAAAGGCCGCCCCTGCGGGTGAGCAGTGCATGGTGGTGACAGGCTGGGGAAGGGGGCGGGTTGCTGCAAGCGAGCCGTCGGCACGGGGGCAGTCGGTTGGCTGTTCGGCTCCCCTAGGCATCCAACGCGCGTACCGACTTCGGCAGGTACAGCACGAGCCCCAGCGCCAGGCAGGCGAGGCCGTCGACGAGGAAGAACGGCGCAATGCCGATCTGCTCGGCCAGCACGCCGCCGATGGCCACGCCTACCGGTGTGGCAAGACCCATGGCCGCCGTGAGCAGGCCCATGGCGCGGCCCATCTTCTCGTCGGGCACGTGGCGCTGAGTGAGCGTGAGCAACGGCCCGTTGAACCAGGCGCAAGCCACGGCCATGGTGCCCATCATCAGCACGAACACGGGGAAGCCGTCGGGCGGCAAAAGCCCGCAGACCGCGGTGCACACGCCCACGATGACGGCGGCCACAGCGATGAGCCCTGCCAGGCGCCGGCCGCCGCCCCAGGCCATGAGGATCCCTGACCCTACGAGCATACCCACGCCGAAGGCGGCTTCACCGATGGAGGCGTCGTAGCCGTTGCCGCCGAAGTGGTTGTAGGTCATCAAGGGACACATGGCCGACAGCGGGCCGAAGATCATCATGCCCACAGTCACGCCGCCGATGAGCAGCAGAAGCCCGCGGGTCTTCGCAACGGCGCGCCAGCCGTCGCGCAGGTTTGCCAGCACGTGCTGACGCTCGGCCGACGGGTCTATGACGGTGGGCACCTTCGCCAGCAGAAGCCCCGCCACGGCGATGCAGGCGCCGGCGAAATCGAGGAACATCACCGATGAGAAACCGAGGGTGGTGTACAGGAAG
>OFHO01001558.1_pt1 | contig 16151 bp, 13 predicted proteins | sample 1521531 | NCBI WGS metagenome assembly OFHO01 (sample SAMEA3504124, study PRJEB24116) | mouse gut metagenome | biome: mouse gut; feature: mouse-associated habitat; material: faeces | place: Denmark | collected 2011
AGTATCCAGAATATTGATTTTACAGCCCTTGAACTCCACCGGGGCCACGGCCAGGGAGATGGAAATTTGGCGTTTGACCTCTTCGGGGTCATAGTCGCATACGGTGTTGCCGTCGGCGGCTCTGCCCATGCGGTCGATTCCCTTGGTCATGTACAGCAGGCTCTCCGCCAAGGCGGTTTTACCACTGCCGCCGTGTCCAATGAGGGCCACATTGCGAATATTTTGTACAGAATAGCTCATAATTGGTTCCACTCCTTCTCGTTTGGGTATCGCCCTGGACAAAAGCTGCAAAACGGGCGTTACACGCTATTGGTTATTATACACGAAAGGAGCGATTCTGACAACAGTTTTTTTGAAGGATTTTAGGAAAAGCAAAAAATACCTCTTTTGTCGATCCTTGCCGCTCCCTACAACACATTCGTAAGCGTGGCCTGCTCCATCTCCGCCAGCAGCTCCAGCTGAGCCATGAGGTCTGCGTTGGCAGCGTTGTACTGGTCCGGTTCTTGGAGCTGGAGATACTCCAGCACGGTACGAAAGCCGCGCAGCACCTGGTCGGTGTCGCTGTGCCGCATCGTGGTATGGAGATAGAAATGTTGTTTCTGCCAGTTCTCGTAGACCCGCCGGGTCAGAGCTTCCGCCTTGTCCCACTCCTCCCGGCCGGCCAAAGTCTGGGCCTGCCGCAAGTTCTCCCGCATGGCACTGGTCATGTTCTGGGCGTACCAGCCATTGGCCAAACTGGCCCCCAGCAGTACCAGCAGCAGCGCCGCCGCAATCGAAAGCCGTTTCATTCCGCTGTCCTCCTTACGGTTCCTTTTTCGCCAGATAGACCGCATCCGCCTCGTCCACCAGCATGAGAAACACGGTCTTCAAATCTCTGCATCCCCGCTGTGCCAGCTGTTTGTCCAGCCAGGGCCGGTCATGTCCTAAAGATTTCAAATTGTGTTCCATCAGCCTTCCGTCACTGACCACCACCCTGGGCAGGCCGCCTTCCTCCACTGAGAGTTTCATGTCCTGGGCCGTGGGCGGCTTCTGGTTGGCGTAAGGCAGAACCGAGAGCTGGCCATTGGTTTCCAGTATGGCATATTTGATCTGACTCAGGTCAGTATAGCCCTTGCACCGCAATTCCTCCAGCAGCTCGTCCACGGTGAGGCGGGTTTTGTCCATCTCCTGCTGGTTGATGGCCCCGTTCTGGACGATGATACTGGGCCGTCCGCACAGGACCGCCCGAAACCGGACGCTTTTCATGGTCAGCACCGATAGAATCATAGTCAGCGACAACAGCGTAAGAATCGGGACAATCCCGGTCAGCAGGGGGATGCCATAGTCCTGCATGGGCACCGAAGCCAGATCCGCAATGATCAGCGAGAGTACCAGCTCCGACGGCTCCAACTCCCCCACCTGCCGCTTTCCCATCAGCCGCACCCCGGCGATGATGAGAATGTATAGAATTACGGTGCGTGTAAGTCCGGTAAACACAAGCATACCTCCTTGTTTCTATGGACGGTGCGCTCATAGTGTTTCCGGCCCGCTCAAAAAATATCCTGCGAATTGCCCAAAGCGCACAGCGAATATTTATGCGCATAAAGTCAAAATGTCTCTTGAACATTCCCGGCCTTTCCGGTATAATAGCGTAATAAATATACAATGTGCAATTGGACAGGAAAGCGAGTGATCAAAATGAAAGCGGCTTTGATCTTAGCCAATGGCTCTGTTTTTTCCGGTGTATCCATCGGCTCCACCCAGACCCGGGTGTGCGAGATGGTGTTTAACACCTCCATGACCGGCTACCAGGAAATTTTGACCGACCCCTCTTACGCCGGACAGGGGGTTGTAATGTCTTACCCTCTAATCGGCAACTACGGTATCAACCATGAGGACAACGAGTCCAGCCGGCCCTGGGCCGAGGCCCTTGTGGTCCGCCGCCTCTCCCCCCGGGGGAGTAACTTCCGCTGCGAGGGCAGTTTGGGCGACTATTTGCAAGCCCACAACATTCCGGGCATTCAGGGGGTAGACACCCGGGCTCTCACCAAAATACTCCGCAGTCAGGGGAGCATGAACGGAATGCTCACTTGTGCAGAACGCTTCGACCTGGACGAAGTCCTCCAGCAGCTCAACGCCTACCGGGTGGAACATACGGTGTTCCGGGTCACCCGCAGCCAGCCAGAGGTTTTTCCAGCCTGTGGGGAGGAGCGGCTCCATGTGGCTATGCTGGACTACGGAGTCAAGCAAAACATGATCGAGTGCCTGCGCCGCAGGGGCTGTAAGGTGACAGTCCTTCCCGCCTCTACCTCTGCCGCCCAGGTACTGGCCGGGGGATACGACGGCGTGATGTTGTCCAATGGTCCCGGCGACCCGGCAGAAAACACCGCTATCATCGAAGAACTGAAGCGGCTTTATGCCAGCGAGCTCCCACTCTTCGGCGTCTGTCTAGGCCACCAGCTTTTGGCTCTGGCTACCGGGGCTCAGACGGGCCGCTTGGCCTACGGGCACCGGGGCGGCAACCACCCTGTTCGGGACCTGGAGAAGGGCCGGGTATACATCACCAGCCAGAACCACGGCTACATGGTGCTGACCGAATCGGTGGACCCGTTGGTGGCAGAAATCAGCCACATCAACGTGAACGACGGTACCTGCGAGGGCCTGCGGTATAAACGGCCCTACTGCTTCACCACCCAGTTCCATCCAGAGGCCAACGCCGGCCCCAAAGACACTGAGTATTTATTCAATCGCTTTATACAAAATATGATCGAATATCGTGGAGGTGACCGGTAATGCCCAAGAATCAAGCGATCAAAAAGGTGCTGGTACTGGGCTCCGGACCAATCGTCATCGGCCAGGCCGCCGAGTTCGACTACGCCGGTACTCAGGCTTGCCGCGCCCTTCGAGAGGAGGGGCTGGAGGTGGTGCTGGTCAACTCCAACCCCGCCACCATCATGACGGACAAGGACATTGCCAGCCATGTATACATTGAACCGCTCACCATCCCCTCGGTCACCCGCGTGATAGAACTGGAGCGGCCCGACTCCATCCTGCCCACGCTGGGGGGACAGACCGGCCTGAATCTGGCTATGGCCCTCCATGAAAACGGCACGCTGGAGCGGTATGGGGTCCGCCTGCTGGGCACGTCTCCCGAGTCCATCCGTAAGGCGGAGGACCGGCAAGGCTTCAAGGACTGTATGGAGGCCATCGGTCAACCCTGCGTCACCTCTCTTGTGGTGGAGTGTGCGGCGGATGCGGTTGACTTCGCCGAAACCATCGGCTATCCGGTCATCGTCCGTCCCGCCTACACTCTGGGGGGCACTGGCGGAGGCATCGCCTACGACCGGGCGTCGCTGGAGGAAATTGCCGGACGGGGTGTCGCTCTGTCCCGGGTGGGACAGGTACTGATTGAGCGATGTATTGCCGGCTGGAAGGAAATTGAGTTTGAGGTCATGCGGGACGGCGCAGGCAATGTTATCACCATTTGTTCCATGGAAAACATTGACCCGGTGGGCGTCCACACCGGCGACTCCATTGTGGTAGCTCCCGCCCAAACTCTGGCCAATCTGGAGTTCCAAATGCTCCGCTCCGCCGCTTTGGATATCATCTCTGCCCTGGAGATTGAGGGCGGGTGCAATGTGCAGTTCGCCCTGAATCCGGACAGCTTTGAATATGACGTCATTGAGGTCAACCCCCGGGTATCCCGCTCCTCCGCTCTGGCTTCCAAAGCCACAGGCTACCCCATCGCCAAGGTGGCGGCCAAAGTGGCGCTGGGCTATACGCTGGACGAGATCCCCAATGCTGTTACCGGAAAGACTACAGCTTGTTTTGAACCAGCTATCGATTACTGTGTGTTAAAGATTCCCCGCCTGCCCTTTGACAAGTTCACCACCGCAAGCCGCACTCTGGGCACTCAGATGAAGGCCACCGGCGAGGTCATGGCGATTGCCAATTCCTTCGAGGGGGCGGTGATGAAAGCCATCCGCTCGTTAGAGCTGAATGTACGGGCTCTCAAGCTGGATAAATTGGAAGAACTTTACACCGATGAGATTGAAGAACTGCTGGTCAACATCACGGATGAACGGCTGTTTGTGGTCGCCGAGGCCCTGCGCCGGGGATTTTCTCCCCAAAAAATCTATTCCATCACCAAAATGGATATCTGGTTCCTAGACGGTTTCCAGCGCATTATAGACATGGAGGCGGAGCTGTCCCGCTGCAAAGGCGAGCCCAGCGCAGACCTTCTTCGCCGGGCCAAGGAGATGTGTTTTGCCGACAGCTATATCGGCGCACTGTGCGGTATCGAACAGGCCCAGGTAAAGGCTCTGCGGGAGAAACACGGTATTGTCCCGGCCTTCAAAATGGTGGACACCTGCGCCGCCGAATTTGATGCCGAGACCCCCTACTATTATTCCACCTACGACGGAGAAAACGAAGCCCAAGACGGCGGAACCGACCGGAAAAAGGTGCTGGTGCTGGGTTCTGGGCCGATCCGGATCGGCCAGGGCATCGAATTTGACTACTGTTCTGTCCACTCGGTCTGGGCGTTAAAAAAACTGGGCTGTGAGACTATCATTGTCAACAACAACCCTGAGACGGTCTCCACCGACTTCGACGTGGCGGACAAACTGTACTTTGAGCCGCTCACCGCCGAGGATGTGCAGAACATTGTGGAACAGGAGAAGCCTTGGGGGGCCGTGGTCCAGTTTGGCGGACAGACCGCCATCAAGCTGGCTAAAGCTCTCACCGACATGGGCGTGCAGATTTTGGGCACCTCCTACGACGGGGTGGACGCCGCCGAGGACCGGGAGCGGTTCGACGAAATTTTGCAGAAATGCGGCATCCCCCGGGCCAAGGGGAAAACGATCTGCACCACCCAGCAGGCATTGGACGCCGCCCATGCGCTGGGTTATCCGGTGCTGGTCCGGCCCTCCTATGTGCTGGGCGGCCAGGGCATGGAAATTGCCTACTCCGACCGGAATATCGAGGAGTTCATGAAGATCATCAACCTGACCGTCCAGGAGCATCCCATTCTCATTGACAAGTACCTTATGGGCCGGGAACTGGAGGTTGACGGCGTCTTTGATGGAACAGACATCCTCATCCCCGGCATTATGGAACACGTGGAACGGGCGGGAGTTCACTCCGGAGACTCCATTGCCGTCTATCCGCCCCTCCACCTGGAGGACAAACACCGGAACCTGATTCTCCAGCATACCCGAAGCATGGCAAAACATCTGGGTGTCATCGGCTTGATCAATGCCCAGTATATCCTGTATAACGACGATATCTACGTCATCGAAGTCAACCCCCGTTCCTCCCGCACCATCCCCTACATCTCCAAGGTAACAGGCGTACCTGTGATCGACCTGGCAACCCGGGTCATGCTGGGGGAGAAACTCCGCGACCTGGAGTACGGCACCGGCATTTATCGGGAGGGAGACTACTTCGCGGTCAAGGCCCCGGTGTTCTCCTTTGAAAAACTCACCGATGTTGACACCGGTCTGGGCCCGGAAATGAAGTCCACTGGCGAGGTGCTGGGTCTGGCCGAAACCTATCCCCACGCTCTGCTCAAAGCGTTTACCGGCGCAGGGATGCGGGTGCCCAAACGGGGCGGACGGGTCATCATCACTGTCCGGGAGGAGGACCGGCGTGAGGCCGTCGCCATTGCCCGCGGCTTTGAGGATATGGGGGTGGAGCTTTTTGCGGACGGAGAAACCTGTCAGGCCATTCTCAGCGCGGATATCCCCTGTAAACGTGTTAACCAAGTGCATGAGGCCCACCCCAACATGCTGGACATGATCGCCTCCGGCACGGTAGACCTGATCATCAACACCCCCGGCCGGGGCCGGCGGCACGATTCCCACGGCTTTAAAATACGCCGTTCCGCCGTTGAGCATGGGGTCGGCTGTGTCACCTCCATCGACACCGCCCGAGCCCTGCTCACCGTATGCAAAGCGGGCCGGAACGAGGAACTGTCCCCCATTGACATAACATCGCTTTAACGGAACACCTTCCTCTAAAAAATCTGATCCTCTTTCATAACCGGAGAATGGGGCCTTGCCCAACATTCTCCGGTTCTTTTTTGGCGCGAAACAGCTCATCGCATTTTCAACTTAGCCCTAAACTTTTCTCTTTACAGGCCGATAACAGATAAAAGGGGATAAGTGCTGTGACTTTCGGTATCATGCGCCGTCACTTTGAGCCTGGTATTTTGGACCGCGCCAGCAGAGCGCGGACTGTAACGCAGTTTTGAGAACGAAAGGGGATAGAACCATGTTTATTGGCAAAATACAGACCCACTCTTACGCGGGCCATATGGGTATTTCGCCGGCAGGTACAAAGAATCCATTTGCTTCCAAACAAACCACACAGCCGCAGTATGACCAAGTGGAGCTGGGAAGCGGTGCGCAGAATCACCCATACTCCGGTGCATATCGTCCCAACGCCAACCAGATGAAGCCGCTTGGACCGATTTCTTATACCCAAGCGGCCCCTGACAGCAGCTTGATGAGGGAGATTCTGCCGCCGTCGGAGGAGCCGTCCTACACCGAGGAGGACGCGCTCATCAACCAGTATATGAAGCAATTCCGTGTTGACATCAAGCTGGATGGAGATGGCTCTGAAAGCTCTTCCTCTGAACCGTTAAAGCTGATTTTGAAAGACGATATCGCAAAAGAGGATTTGGAGAAATTCCGCAGCGAACTTGCCGAGAATGGGCTTGGTGATGAAATTGACTGGCGGGGCGTCAAGAGCGATTTTGTGCAAATCGGCATCAACTTCGGCAACGTCGAGCGGTTTGAGCAAAAAGCCGATTACCTCGCCTCCAGATACGCGGTTTTGAAAGACCGCATCCAAACGCAATTTACAGGAGAGAAGCAGGAGGCGGAACTGCAAAAGCTGGAGCAGATTTATACCGAGGCGAAGGAAACGATGGCAAACTCTTACGCGGACAGCATTGGGAGCTTCTTTGAAGATCTGGGACAGTCCGGAGCGGCAGAAGATATGAAAAATAGTGTTTTGGCCCTTGTGGACCAGAAGGCAGAGGCATATACCGATTTCCTTTCTCAAACGGATCTCTACGCCGGTGTAACTGGTCCGGATCAGCTATGGCTCAAACAGGACGACGGATATATGGCGGCCCAGCTGCGCAAAAGCGCCGCCGCGTCTCAGGCGGAGCCGCAAGAGCAGCCTGTCAAGGAGCAGGCCCCTTACGATGGAAATGATTTAACCTTTGCAGGCATCTGCGCCAAACAGCTTTCTCAGCAACTGAAGGAGCCGTCCTGGAATATGTCCAAACCTGATGCAGAATTGGGGCAGAACCTTGCCGCTCAGTATAGTGAATTACAACATGCAGCTGAAAAAGCCGGCGTCAGCGGCAAATTGTCCAAAATGCTCACCGCTTCCTTTCGACCATATATGGACCGGTTGATGGACTCTATGGATTCGATGATTGACCAGAATCGGGAATGGGTAAGCGGCAAACCCTGGATGTCCAGCCTCATCCGTACCAAACATATTGACCGAACCAGTGTCTATCAATCCTTTCAAAACGCTGTCTCAAGAGGGTGACATCCCCTGTCCTGCATAGCAGTTCAATAAAATGGGAGAAACCACCATGAGCATCTCAAATTTAGGAACTATCTCCACCATCACCAGCCAGATTACCACCGGCGCACCCCAGGCGGGGTTCCGCTGTGACCCCTCCGCCTCGCCGGCCACTAACAGCAGTCCTGCGCAGGGGTCCGCGCAGCTGCTCCATCTGGACCTCTCAGGACGCAAAGGCTACCAGGAGGACTACTCCATCCGGGATGCGGCGGAGAGCCTGTGGAAGCAGGAGACCCAGACCTTCCACCTGAAGGACCTGGAGGACCCGGAAAAGAGCAGTGAAATTTTAGAGAATCTGCGCCAGCAGGTCCGGTGGGACCTGGGGATTGACTCAAGCGAATCCAAAGATGAGGCACTTTCCGCCTACATCCAGAACCTGCGCCAGAATGGGCTGGACGGCTCCATAGACTGGAGCGGCCTGAGCCGGGAGCTGGAGGCATTCCAGACCACCACCCCGGAAGAACTGGCGGATGGATTGGATTATCTGGCCTCCCGCTACACTGCGGCGCGGGATAAGCTGGAGCGCAATTACACCGGTGAGGAGCTGACTTCCCAGCTTGCCAAGCTGGAGGAAGTCTATCAGGCCGGAAAGGCCGGAATGATTGACGGCTATACCCGGCTTTTGCAGGACAACTTGGGACTTTCTGACCGCGACGCCCAGGCGGTTCGTGACAGCTTTTCCACCATTTTGTCCGAGAAGGTAGAGGCATACTGCGGCGCACTGGAGCAGGTTCACAAGGATGCAGCCCAGACCGGTCCCGACCACGTGTGGCTGAAGGATCACGACGCTTATATCGCCTCCCAGCTCCGGGCCGCCGGTAACGCCGGTCAGAGCCAGGCCCGGTATTCCATACAGGATCTGACTGCCGCCGGGCAGATTGCCCAAAGTTATCGGACGGAGATTGCCGACGCGTCCTCCTGCGGCCGCAATGAAGCGACATTGGCCCTGAACCTGGCTATGGCGGATATGAAGGCGGAAACACTGATCGCGAAGGGGCTGGTGAGTGAGAACATGGCGGCTTTGCTTCGCAACAGCCGTGCTCAGGGACACGAGAACGCCTTGGCCACACTGGATCAAGCCCTCGCTCAGCGGGAGAACAGTCGTGCTCCCGGGGAGCCCAAGGGGAGCTTTGCTTCTGTGGACCGCTCCGTGTTCCAGGGCATCTACGGCGCTGTCCTTAACGCCTACCAGCACAACGGCGGCGATGGGGCCGAGGCCATCCGTGCCGGGGCCGCTTACGGGCAGAACGTCACCGCCCAAGCCACGTCCAAAAACCCCCAGGCTCTGCGCTGGGGCGTCAACATTGAGAGCTATTGGAAAAATTTCTACACCGCCCCCGATGATCGGGAGGTTTCGCCGCTGGACCAACAGGTGAACCGGCTGATGATTCAGCTTGGCAAAACTCCCAGTCTGGGCAGTTCCACCTACCAGAAGTTCGCGGACAGCTGGCGGGATTTCCTCACAGGTATTGGCGGAAACCGGCTGAACCTCAAGGCATAATAACAAGCGGCGAAGCATCCGAGCTTGGATGTTCCGCCGCTTGTTCTGTGTTTCCGAACCTATATTTACAGCTGAGGAAATATCCAATTGCTCTGGAATCCCCCCGCTGTGTCCCCCATTGCCCATTCTGTCTGGTTCACGGTTCTCGTATCACCAGAACATATTCTCCTTCGCTGGGTTGTACCTCAACCGGGATACCCTGTTCCACAGCCATCTGCCGGAGCTGGTCAATGATCTCCTGAGACAGGCCCCGGTAGACAAAGCCGCCGTCTGGATGAGAGCTCACCGCCGTCTCGGGAGAAATCAGCTCTTCCGCCCCCTCGGGCATCGTATCCAAGCGCACCTCCATATCTTCCACTGGCGGTATGCTGTAGAGTGCCGGTCCTGGGGCAAGGTCCAAAAACTTCTGCGATCCGTCTTCAATGGCATCCTGCGACGGCTCCGGGGACGCATAAGCTGCAATCTGAGGGGCGTCCTCTCCAGCGCCAGACCCATCCGCCGTCCCCATGTGGGGGTCCAGGCCAACTCCCCGTGTCATCGGCGTCAAATCCTGCTCTCGGCTGTTCTGAGTAAAGCCATACAGTCCCGCTACCAAGACCAAACAGGCAGCCCATCCGGCCAGCGCCCGGAATCGAGGCTTCCACGGAATTACTTTTTGCTTCTGAATGCGGTCCATCACGCCCTGAGTAAAGCCCTCAGGCGCAGAAATTTCTTCCAAACCAGCGAAACCGGCTTGGAGCGCAGCCAACTGCGCTCCAACTGTCCGGCACTCCGGACAGTTGGCCATATGTTCTTCCAGCTCCCGCTCCTCAGACTGGGTCAAAGCACCGTCCAGACGCGCGGAGAGCAATTCAAAATATCGGTCGCAGGCCACGGACGTCACCCCCTCTCGTTTCGTTTCGCTGGTTTAGACGGCGCACTGCGAAAAAAGTTCCCGTCCGCCAGCAAAATATTTCGCAAGGACAGCCGGGCCCGGGCAATGCGTGACTTGACAGTACCCAGGTCCAGCTCCAGCACCTGAGCGATTTCCTGGTAGCTCAGCCCAGACAGTTCCCGCAGAACCAGCACCCGCCGCTGCCAATCGGGCAGTTGGGCCAGCCCACGGGCCAGAGCTTTCCCCTGCTCCGAGCGTTCCAGCTCACGCTGGGGGTCGCCCTCCCAGCTGGCAGGCTCCGCCCAGCCGCTGTCCGGATCATCCAGCGAGACCGAAGCCGCCACATTCTCCCGCCGCTTCTGCTTCCGCAGATGGTCAATACATACATTTGTAGTCAGACGGTAGATCCAGGTGGCAAAGCTGCTCTCCCCCTGAAAGGACGCCAGGCCCTGCCATGCTTTTACAAAGGCTTCCTGAGCCAAATCCGCCGCCTCTTCCCGGTCGCCGGTCAGACGCAGGGCCAGCGCGTACACCTTATTTTGATTTTCGGTCACCAGCTGCTCAAAGGCGTTTGAGTCGCCTTTTTTCGCACGCTCCACCAGCTCCTGGCCGTTCACCGCTTCATCTCCTTCCCTGTTCCCTCACTGTGCCGTGTGGTCAGCACAGGTCCCGTTTAATGCCTTTGGTCACCCGGTACACATCCTCCAGGGTGGTAATCTTAACAATCTGTTCCTTATAGTATGCCGCATGAGGAACGCCCTTGAGGTACCAGGCGTATTGTTTTCTGGCCTCCAGGCAGGCAATTTTTTCCCCTTTGTTGGCGGCAGCCATCTCAAACTGCCGGACCGCCGTGTCACACCGCTCCGCCAGAGCAGGCAGTTCCGGAATAGGCTCGCCGTTCAAAGCGGCCTTGCATTGGGCAAAGATCCATGGATTGCCGAACACACCACGGCCAATCATCGCTATGTCCGCCCCGGTATATTTGAGGATTCTTGGCGCATCTTCCCCCTTGAATACGTCGCCGTTGGCGATTACCGGGATGTTTACCGCCTTTTTGACCTCGCGAATCCAATCCCAGTTGGCGGTTCCAGAGTACATCTGCACCTTGGTTCTGCCATGAACCGCCACCGCCGCCGCGCCGGCTTCCTCCATCGCTTTGGCAAACTCCACACAGTTGATGGACCCTTTGTCCCACCCCAGCCGGAACTTCACGGTTACCGGGCATTTTGCACCCCGGATCACGGCCTCGGCCACCTTGACGGCCAGGTCAGGATGCTTCATCAGCCCGGAACCATCCCCAGAGTTGGCCACCTTTGGCACAGGACAGCCCATATTGATATCGATGATGTCCGCGCCGGACACTTCCCGGGCAATTGCCGCCCCCTCCTCCATACACTTGGGGTCGCTGCCAAAAATCTGTGCGGCGGCGGGCGTCTCGTTTTCCCCCATTTGCAGAAGGGGAATCGACTTCTTATCCTGATAGCACAGGGCCTTGGCGCTGACCATTTCGGTGCAGGTCAGTCCGGCGCCCTGTTCCCGGCAGATGGTGCGGAACGCCAGGTCGGTCACCCCAGCCATAGGCCCCAGGGCCAGCGGGGTGTTGATTGTAATTCCTCCGATGGTGAGCATAGGATCCCTCTTTACGTATCTGAATCATTTATGCCTGTGGAGGCGGAGCGGCTCCGCCTCCGCAGAGTTTCTTCATTGTATCATGTCCTTTCCATGTTGACAAGGGCCGTTCTAACGATTAAAATGTAAGAAACGGCTGTTCAGGTTAAAAAGGAGAATTTACAATGGATTTAAACGCATTACGTGCCGCTACCCAGGGCATTTCCGCCCACCGGGAGTTAATGGGCACTGCTATCATGCAGATGACCGACCAGATTTTTCTGATGCTGGCCTATCAAAACGGGGAAAACGCTCTCAACGCTTACGCCGAGCTGTTTTACGCATTACGAAAGGAGGGCTGCGAGGGACTGGGCGACTGGCTATGGGACTATCTGCGTTATACCGAGACGCCCTATGCCCGGCTGATGGAGCGGGGCGGTTCCGACCCGGCCCTAGAGAACGCCGCCCGGCGAGACATCGACACGCTGGTCCTTCTCGCGCAAACCGACTGCGACCGGTTTATCGATGCCATGAAGCCCCTCCTGCCCGACGAATACGCCCCTGTGCTGGCCGGCCTGCCCCGCTGGCGGGCGGCAGCGCCTTTCGACTTTGACCGCTTAACCCGGTTTTACCAGGCGAACGGCGCGGGGCTGTTTGCCAAATACCGAGCGTTCCTGTGGGAGGACGGAAAGCTGGTGCCTGTGCCCGACCCCGACTGCCCCCGGCCCGAGGACCTGCTGGGCTACGAGCATCAGCGGGGGCAAGTAGAGCAGAACACCCGGCTGATGCTGGCGGGCCGTCAGCCCAACAATGTTCTGTTGTTTGGCGACGGCGGGACCGGTAAATCGGCCACCGTAAAATCGATGCTCTGTCTTCCCGGCATGGAGGACCTGCGCCTTATCGAGATCGAAAAAGAAAACCTCACTGGTATGCCCGGCCTCATCCGGTCTCTGGAGGGCCGCCGGCAGAAATTTATTCTCTTTATCGATGACCTGGCCTTTGACCAGGACGACAAAACCTATTCCTCCCTCAAAACGATTTTAGAAGGTTCCTTGGAGAAACGGCCGGCCAATGTGTGTATCTGCGCCACCTCCAACCGCCGGCATCTGGTGCGCCAGAGCTTCGCCGACCGGGCAGGAGACGAAGTGGATACCTTTGAGACCATCTCAGAAAAAACCGCTCTGGCGGAGCGGTTTGGCCTGCGTATTCCATACCTTACCATGAACAAAACGGGCTATCTGGCCCTTGTAGACCATCTGGCCGCTCAGGCAGGGATTACCATGGACCCGGAGGCCCTCCACGCTCAGGCAATGACTTGGGAGCTCCGTCACGCTGGACGCACCCCCCGGGTGGCCCGCCAGTTTGTTGCCAGTCTGTCTGTGTAAATTTCTTCTCCCGACCGGCCCTGGTACATGCCGGTCAAATCCAATCTTGACAGCGGGCAGCGTCCATGCTAAAATAATACAGACCGTCGGTCTGTATCCAAAAGGGAGGGGCCGCTATGGCCCGGAACAAACATCCGGAGCAGACAATACAATTGATTTTAGATACCGCGTCCAGGCTTTTTTTCCAGCAGGGCTACGACAGGACTACCCTCCAGGACATCATTAACGCTACCGGACTATCTAAAGGGGCCATCTATCACCATTTTTCCTCGAAAGAGGCCATTCTGGTTGCCGTTGTGGATCAGATAGGGGAGTACAACAGCACCGTTTTAGCGCAGGTCCGGGACCGGAAGGGACTGACCGGGGCAGAAAAACTGCGGGAAGTGTTCCGCACCTCTCTACAGTTGTCCTTCCAAGGACGTGTCCTGAATATGCTGCCCTACCTGATTGAGAACCCCAAGTTTATGGCTCTCCAGATGCAAAGTATTTTGTATGAGGCATCCCCCGACTATATCCTCCCCATTTTGCAGGAGGGGCTTGCCGACGGCTCCATCCAAACCGAGTATCCAGAGCAGCTCTCCGAAGTGCTGCTCATCCTGTCCGACCTGTGGCTCCATCCCATCTTCCGGCCCAGCACTCCAGAACAGGTGCGGAACCGGTGCGGCTTCTTCAATCACTTTACCCGGCAGTACGGCTTTGAACTGTTGGACGCGGAGCTCATTGACACCATGACCAAGTTTTGCAAACCTTAGGTGTTTGCTCATAAAACTGCCGAGGGGCAGTTTTATTTCCGTATTATACAAACCGACGGTCGGTTTATAGAAAGGAGTCTCCAACATGGACGCACAAAAACACCCTCTCTTCACCCGAGATTTTACCCTGGTTGTCATCGGGCAAATCGTCTCCCTATTCGGCAACGCAATTCTACATTTCGCTTTGCCCCTGTACCTCCTGCGGGAAACCGGTTCCCTTACACTCTTCGGCGTGGTAAACGCCTGCTCCTTCCTGCCCATGATTCTAATGGGACCCATTGGCGGGACGGCGGCGGACCGGGTCAACAAGCGCAACATCATGGCAGCGTTAGACTTTCTGACCGCCGGCCTGACCTTGTGTTACATGCTCCTGTGGGGAAAGGTCCCCTTGGTTCCGCTTATTATCGTCACCCTGATGCTTCTCTACGCCATCGCCGGGGCCTACCAGCCGTCCGTTCAGGCCAGCCTGCCGTTACTGCTGGCTCCGGACCAGCTGACGCAGGGCAACGCGGTGGTAAACATGGTACACACCCTGGCAAATCTGCTTGGCCCCGCTTTGGGCGGCGTGATTTTCGGTCTGTGGGGGCTGGGTCCCATCCTGGTCATTGGCGGCGCATGCTTTTTCTCCTCGGCCGTGATGGAACTTTTTATCCACATTCCCCATGAACGCCGTCCCCGTTCCTCCGGGGTGCTGGCCACCGTGCGGCAGGATCTGTGTGAGAGCTGGCGGTTCATCGCCCAGGAGCGGCCCATCTTTTTGTCGGTGACGCTGGTGCTCTCCGCCTTTAATTTTCTGCTTTCGGCGGTGATGATTGTCGGCATTCCCGCTCTTGTGGCACAGGTATTGGGCATGAGCGACACCTTTATGGGCCTGACGCAGGCGGCCCTGGGCCTGGGCGGACTTTTGGGCGGGCTGCTTGCGGGCGTATTGGGCCCCCGCTTGAAGCCCCGGCACGGTTCGTTCTGTCTGCTGGCCTGTTCCGCTCTCGCGGCGGTGATGGGCCTGTCCGTCCTGCCCGGGGTACCTGTTTGGGTCAGCTATTGGATGGTCACCGCTGCGGCGCTGTTGACCATGTCCGCCGCCACCCTGTTCACGGTAGTGCTTCTCACGTTGGTTCAGTCCCAGGTGCCGCCCCAGCTGCTGGGTAAGGTAATTGCCTGTATTCAAGCGGTCGCCAATTGTGCATCTCCCCTGGGACAGGCGGCATATGGGGTTCTATTCGATTCCCTGCCGCCCTGGAGCGTTCTGCTGGGTGCGGCGGCTCTGTCCGCCCTGACTGCCTTGCGGTCCCGCCGGGTATTTCTGCGCCTGGAGACAGAAGCTGTCCCAGAATGACGAACGTACAGCGGCCACACGCAAACAGAGGTGCAGGATAAGACCCCACTGCCTCCCTGCGCCAGCTGCAACACCAGACTTTGCGATTGAATAAAGACCCAGACAGCGTATTTTTGCTGTCTGGGTCTTCGTTATGTACCATTCTTCCATTGTTTACACTGCTCAATCCTCTGCCCATTGTCGCTCTGTTCCATGTCATAAGCGAACTGATGGAGCAGCGCGCATGGAAATTCGCTGCATAAACCGCAGTGCCCCAGCTTCTTTTCTTCACAGCAGCTCTTGACCGGACAGCTATCGCCCCAAAAAGGTTTCTCCATCTGCGTACAACCGGGGCAATTCATTTGCTCCCGAAATTCACACGAACTGCACAGCAGACCGCACCTTGACTCAACCATGTTCATTCCCTCTTTCTTTTCGAGCCTATTTGAAACAGGCCGCATGTCCAAACAGCGATTTTCACTATTTTGGATGCTTTCATCCTTCAAATACAACTCTGATATACCGCCAGTATACCAGAGGAAACAAGACAACAGTATGTCACGTTTTCTGGTACGCCTTTAAAAGGTTCTCTGCCTGACGGCGCAGGTCGGCACGGAGCCGCTCCGGTTCCAACACATAAACGCGGTCGCCAAAACTCAGTATCCACTCACGCATGTTGTCATAGTGGACAAAATCCCGCTCCAGCATCAGATTGCCGTCCGCATTCCGCGTATAACAGTCCAACCCGTACTCCTCCACAAGCCGGTGCGTCTGCTCCGGGGAAAACACCGCTTTTAAACGAAGTGTTTCCCCGGAAAAGTCGGGGCCAAAACTGGGCTCCGGCAGCGGCCTGGGTTCAAAGATATTGGGCAATACCTCCAGATTCCACAGGCGGTTCAGCTTGAACAGCCGGAAATCCTCCCGTATCTGGCAATACCCCCAAACATACCATGCGGCCCACTGGAACACCAGCCGGTAGGGCTCGATGATTCTCCGGCACTCGCCCTTGGCGGAGAAATATTGAAAGGCGAGGCACCGCCGCTCCTGAATGGCCGCTTTGATTGTCTCCAGCTTCTGGGGCAGCGTCAGACGGTAGTGAGAGGCCAGATCAATGACAAATGTATCCGCACAG
>OFHO01001581.1_pt1 | contig 15941 bp, 20 predicted proteins | sample 1521531 | NCBI WGS metagenome assembly OFHO01 (sample SAMEA3504124, study PRJEB24116) | mouse gut metagenome | biome: mouse gut; feature: mouse-associated habitat; material: faeces | place: Denmark | collected 2011
ATTACTACAATAATCGCCGCATCAAGGCAAAGCTAAAGGGCTTGCCGCCTGCTCTTCACAGACAACAAGCCCTTGCGGCTGCTTGAACAATTTTACCGCCTTATTTTTGTCTAACTTTTTGGGGGCACTTCAGTCCGGTGTACGGCGATTTTCAACTTCTTCACCGGGGCCTATTACGTTGACGATGTTTACGGCATCGTGAAGGAGGCCATCTGAAATGAAGCAGTACATTTTCAAGAAGAAAATGCAGAAAAAACAGTCAAAACCCGATGGTGCCAGCGTTCGGCGTATCGCTGAATTGACTGCAACGCTCAATCGCTATCGGTATGAATATTACAATCTCGCAAAGCCCAGCGTGTCCGATGCAGTTTACGACAGACTCTTTGACGAGCTGGCAGCGTTGGAGCAGAAAACGGGGATCGTCCTCAGCAACTCCCCCACGCAGACGGTAGGCTATACTCCTGTGAGCGCACTGCGGAAGGTTAGGCATACTATTCCGCTCCTGAGCCTGGACAAGACAAAGCAGGCCAATGATCTGGTTTCCATGCTTACCGTGGCTCCGGCTCTGCTCATGCTGAAGCTGGACGGCCTGACCGTCAAACTCTGCTATGAAAATGGCAAGCTGGTCGAGGCATCCACCCGTGGGGATGGTGAGGTCGGCGAGGATGTGACCCACAACATCCCAGTGTTTTGTAATGTTCCGCTGAATATCCCCCACAAAGGAAAACTCACAATCACAGGAGAGGGCCTGATTCATACTGACGATTTCGAGCAGATGAAGGACTCCGAGGACAAGGAAATCAAAAATGCCCGGAATCTGGCTGCTGGCTCTATCCGGCTGCTAGATCCGTCCGTTTGTAAGGACCGCCATATCTACTTCTATGCCTTCAACGCCATTGAGGGCATGGATACCCTTGGCGGCAATTCAGACAGCCGGGGGTGCATTCTGGAAGGTTTAGAGCATCTGGGTTTTGAGGTCTGCCCCTTTGTGCGTATGTCAAAAGACGCATCCCAGGCAGAGGCGGAAAGCAAAATCCAACATCTGAGGTCCATCGCCAATATCGAAAAGTTGCCCATTGACGGGATCGTGCTGCGCTATGATAGCATTTCCTTCTCCAAAACGCTGGGGAGGACAGGCCACCACTACAAGGACGGCGTCGCGTTCAAGTTTGAGGACGATATGCTGGAAACTGTTTTCCGCTCCATTGAGTGGACACCCAGCCGTTCCGGGGAAATTGCACCTGTAGCACTGTTTGATCCCGTGGAGATCGACGGCTGCACCGTGTCAAGGGCCAGCCTGCACAATCTGTCCTTTATCAAGGAACTGGAACTGCATCCGGGCTGTCGTATCCTCGTTTCCAAGCGCAACATGATAATTCCACACATTGAGGAAAATCTTGACCGTGGCCGTTATGCTCCCAGCTTGATTCCGAAACGGTGTCCCTGCTGTGGGAAGCCTACGAGAATCTACGCCCGTTCCGGCGGTAAGGGTGGACAAGTGGCAACGCTCCACTGTGATAATCCTGACTGTGGCAATCAGACACTTCGCAAGTTCGTCCACTTCGTTGGGAAGAAGGCTATGGATATTTCCGGCATCTCGGAAGCAATACTGGACAGGTTTATTTCTGCGGGATTCTTGACCACATATCAAGACCTCTACCATTTGGACAGATACTGCAATCAAATCATACGCATGGATGGCTTCGGTGTCAAGTCCTATGAAAAGTTGCAGAAGTCCATCAGCGTCAGCAGAAAAACGACTTTCGCACGGTATCTGGTGGCTATGGACATCCCCATGATTGGAAGGACCGCAAGCAGAGCGTTGGACAACTACTTTGGCGGTAATTTGGATGCGCTTGAGAAAGCAGCGATAAGCGGCTTTGACTTTACCACATTGCCGGACTTCGGCGCAACTCTGAGCGGAAACATTCACGATTGGTTTCAAATTCCAGAAAATCTTGAACTGTGGAGGACCCTTCGAGAAGAATTTGAATTTGAAAAAAGAAAGGACGTTTCTATTATGGAAAACAAAAAGAATCCCTTTGGCGGCTGCACCATCGTCGCTACGGGCAAGCTGGAACACTTCACCCGTGACAGCATCAACAGCAAGATCATCAGCCTCGGTGCCACCGCTGGTAGCTCCGTGACTCGCAAGACCAGCTACCTCATCTGTGGGGAGAAGCCCGGGAGCAAGCTCACCAAGGCTCGGAAATTGGGTATCCCCGTTCTGACCGAGCAGGAGTTTCTTTCTATGATCTCCGCATAAGTGGAGGAATCGAATGCTGATATGAGTATGGACGTTCTTTATGAAATCAACTTTCCTGATGGTCGTTGCTGGACAACCACGGCACTTTATTCTCAGGCGGTGGACGCTGCCAAAGCGAAGGCAAAGAAAGACAGCGTACCGATGGAAGTTGTAAAACACAATTTGAGGACGGGAAAGGTCCGTGGGAACACATATTTCCCGGATGGCACAGTTGAAAAGCATTGGAAGGGGCGAGGATAGTATGCAGCGATTCAATATCAACTGGACGGCAAAGGCCCTGGCAAATCAAATGGAGAAGGGCAAGGTCAACTATGACAACGCCGTGCAGCGCAATCTTGTGTGGGACGTTGAGAAAAAATCTCTGCTGATCCACAGTATGATCTACGGCTATGCGATCCCCGCCATGTACTTTACCCGTGACGAGGACGGCGTGTATGACAGTCTGGACGGAAAGCAGCGGTCAAATGCCATCAGTGAATATCTCCATGATGAGTTCGCATTGTCTACCGACACTCCTGTTGTCGTAGATGACAACGGATGTGCGGAGGATGTCAGCGGATTGTATTTCTCACAGCTGCCCGAATGGGCGCGGGACCGAATCAAAGATTACAACCTCACAATTTACTATTATGAGGGCATGAGAGAAACCGAGATCAGGGAGTTCTTCCGCAGGCTGAATAACGGCAAGCCTCTGTCAGCAATCGAGTTGACCCGTGCCAATGTTCCCAGCTTGGCGATTTTCCAGCAGCTTGCCGAACATAAAGCAATTTAGTTTGTAGTTTCGGAGGCTGGCAGGAAACGGTTCACGGATGAAATGATCGCCATGCAGCTTTACCAGCTTATCACAGAGGAATTCCCCGATTTCTCCACCAGGCCCTTCCGGGAATGGGCCAGCAGGGTCGAGGTAGACAGCGAAGTGCTGGACACGATCAATTCCGGTCTGGATGTCTTTATGGTGTTTGCCAGGAGCCTGATGGATGTCAACAACAGGGTCCTCCGCACTGTCAAGAGCAGGACGCACTTCATCAGCTGCGCCTATTACTGCTGTCTGGCAGTTGAAAATGATGTGAGCCAGGACGAGATCAACCGCACCCTGATCGAGTTCTTCAGCGGGCATCCCTCCACATCGCCGGAGTACAATCACACGGTATCCGCTGGCAGCGCAAAGCCTGCTTCGGTACAGACACGGCGGGATGTTATGTGGTCTTTGCTTCCGGCGACCGATGAGGTGGAGGAAACGGACCCACGAGACATTGATCTTGATAGAATGGACGATTCAGAACAATTCGAGGAGGAAAATCATGAGTCATGAGTGGGGGGACTACCCCGAGAACTTCACCCCGAAGATGTACTGGGGTGCCAGGGCTATTCTTGAGAGGGAGAGTGACCAACCCGGAAAGGCGTTGCACCTTCTGCATGATCGCCAGAGCTTTGAGCGGCTGGATGGGAGCCAGAGGGACCAGGATGCGTTCTTCAGTTGGATCAACACAGAGGTCCTGCCCGAGCTGAGGCGACTTGCCAGGGAAAACCACTTCTACGAGTGGGATAATCTGGTGACGATCCAGTCCGAGGACGGAGCCTTTATGTGTCAGACAACGCCGAAGGGCAGCGGTGGGGAATACCTCTATATTGGATGCTGGGAAGTCGAACAGAAGTCCTCTGTGACAGACAACCCGGCGGATGACACCGAGGAATCATAGTAGTAAGTATACCCTTGGTACTGAGGACTTTGCTAATGTGGATTTTGCAACTAAGGTTGAATCGCATGAGAAATTATAGATGAGGCTAAGCATTGGCTGAAATTATTGAAACGATATAAATCCGGGAAGTCCGGGAAAATCCCGGACTTCCCGGACTTTTAATCAAATACAGGCGTAACAAACATATTTTTGGGGATAACTTCTTTCACTATATTTCTTAAAATCTTACTGCCGTCTTGGTATAGCTGATAACGCAGTTCATATTCAATCAATGCTCTAAGAATATAGTGGTAATCATAGTGTCCGGCTCTTGTTTCTACTGCCTGATAGCGCGGTATCAGTTCCTCAATATTAGGAAAATAAACATCCATAATTTCCTGTAGGCACTTGTTGATTACGCTGCTCTCATGAAATTCCAGAAAGACTGAGACATACATCTTTTGAATGTCAGGTTTTTCCGAAAGTGTTTTCCGGATTATCCTGCTTAGCCGCTGTGCAGCCGGCAGAGCCATATCTTGAAGGACTAAATTAGTTAACCCGACCAATTCGGATTGCGTCTGCTGAGCAGAGATTCCAGGAGTCAGGAACTCCACGCGGTTTGCAAAGCAATCATCTATGTAAGAATTTAGGATGTACCCTAATTGATCGACAGGGTGCTTATAATCTGGCTTATAGCAAAAAACCGGCCACTCACATGATTCTTCTGCTTCTATATGAATACATATTTCAGATAGTTGCTCGCTCTTATGTAAGCTGCGCTGTAAACAGTGAAAAAGCCGCCCATAGCCCGTTGTCAGATAAAACAAAAAGTCAACCGTATCCTGATAGTCTTTCCGCACACTCTCTTTAGCGCTTATTTGCTCCTGCTGAGGCTCTATCTGAAGTTCCTTGGAATCATACTCTGTGGGTCTAATTTTCTGATAAAGGCTATGGAAGTTGCTTTCAGTCCCTTTGAGTACCGAACATAATTCACAAAACAATGCCAGATTAACCCCTGCTTTCCTGTCGGTTATTCCTGTCATCTTAGTAACCCTGACAGCTTTGCTACATCGCGTAACTCTACTCCAGAACTTCCCAACATCACCCTGCAAAAACGCACTCGTGTTTCTGGTAAAAATTTGGTACACAATGATAGATGCCAAACAATGGGTTTCCCCGTTTGGCAGAGTGATGAGTTCCAATATAGCTTGTATCCCTCTGTTGAACGCGTCTAAAGCGGATGGATCTTTACGAATAAAGATATCACAAAACGGCTTTTCATAGGATTCATTTCTAGTCTGTTGAACCACGGACCCAATATAAGTGCCTGCTATCCTGAAAAGTTTCGCGAACAGGAAATCGTTCCTCGGGCAGCTATTCGCACTTCTTTTTGCCAGGTCTTTGCACCGCTGGCCTACGCGGTTCACTTCATCCACCAAGGATCCACAAAGCCGTATAAGTTGCTCTCGGCATTCCAACGCATTTGTCACAATTTTGTAGTTTTGTTGATATTCATGATAATAGTCCATATGGCCCGGCATTATCGGTTCAAATTCTGCCTGGTTCCATGCAGCTTTAAGATCGTGATTCCGCAAATTTCGGTCATGTTCCACCAAAGTGTGAAGACCGGCTTCTTGACAAGCATACCGCCTATGTTCATAGAAAAAGAAACTCCGGTCACTAATCAGCTTCAAAAAGAGTTCTTGTGTCCAAAAATCTTTGTTGTCTTCATGCGTCATTATAAATTCCAATTTAGAAAAATAGAAGAATGGATTTGGATTCTTTGCAGCCCTATAAAAACTGGACAGTTCCCTATATATACAGTCCCTCTCAGTTTCAGACGCAGCCCAATTCAGGCTATTACCTCTTTCGGGCAGTTTACGGGTCCGATCTAACTGGATGAACTCCGGGACTCCGATCTTCGCTAAATATTCGGATAAGTAGGTATCTATTGCCTGTTTACTCAGCTTATTAAAAATGTCCATGGTACATCTCCTGAGCAATCGACTGGATTAAGGGTAAATTTTGAAACGGCATATTTTACTGGCAGGGAATGATGCTACTCTTGAAGTTCAAACGCTGATAAAGTATCCTGATGACCGAGGAGGTGATGCAGGTGGATAACTTTAAATTCAGCCACGCCACTATTTCCACCAAGAAACCGGACTACAATCCCATAAAAGTAATTTTTCAGCCTGGAAAGAAGTCCAAAAAGCACCATAGGAGGAAGGGGAAGGAGAAGAAGCAACGTAAGATGCTGCGCACAATACGGTGGGATATAAACGATCTCGCCGAAAAGACAAAGCAGCTACAGAAGGAACTCCAGAATCTCCGGGGCTATGATTCTGAGGGATTCATTATTCTACAACGAAGAAGGTGATTGATGATGGAAAATCATATTCCAGGGACCAACTTTACGTTTGAATTTCGACAAATTTTCTATGAAGCTATCGGTTGTACCAGAGGCCAGCCAAAGCGCATACATGTCGAGGTGCATATTAAAAATGGTGAATCCCACCCCTGGTTGATAGAACCCAAATACTTGTCCGCCCAGAACTTAATAAAAGTTTTTTGGGATGTACAGATCCATCGTGGTGTGATTGCTAGACTTAATGATCTGCTTCGTGGGGAATTTAACAAAATTTTAATCGATCGTCCTTATTCAGCATTGGAGAGACCGCAGCGGCAAACACAACTTGCTGTTCCGGAGCAACAAGAACATTGCTACAGCCTTCCCGGCGTATATCTAAACAAAAGCGGTTGGCAAAGGCTTCCCTCTGGCAAAGTGGTCTTTGTTGCAGGAGATCAGATTATTGGAGATCCTGGTGTTGACTTCTTTATTGACCCAGCCATAGCAAAGATTCATCTGCCAGTGCTGCCAGATACAGAACCAATTCAAGTTCAGACTTTTTTGGAGCGATTGCTTCTTGAGCCGAATGTCTATCTACCCATCTGGGGGTTCACTCTGACGACTGCGCTCCATTCAATGATCGCACAGGCTGGAGTCCATTTTCAGGCAGCCGCACTGCTCCTGGGAAAATATAGTGCAGGGAAAAGCGCTCTTTCAGAGATGTTGTTTGCCCTGTATGATAAAACAGAGTACCCCGGAGAACCGGCACTGTTCTTTGATTTGGAGAGCAGTTTTCCTGCGCTTCGGGAAGCAGCTTGTGCTTTTCAAGATATTCCTGTTGTGGCAGATGACCGCTGTACTTCCGGCGACTCTGCGACTGTACGGAAAAGGGCTCAAACAGCTGCCAAACTACTTCGCCTAGCCACAAACAGGTCTACCCTGGCCAAAGGAGCCAAGAGTACTCGTGAGGAATTGCGCGCTGTTGCAGGTGTTGCAATTAGTGCCGAAATGGGATCCGCGCTAAACTCCGAATCGGATTGGTCTCGATTCCTTCCTATCCTGCTGAGCAGCAACCGGAAATTGCTGCCATGGGGAACCAGATCGATTGCCGCTTTTGTACTCTATGGTTTCCTAGCTTGGGTTGCCCCGCAATATGATTCGTTACTGCAAAAGATTCAGAGCGACTATCAAGAAGTATTGCATGACACTCCCAGCCAGGACTTGCGCAGCAGCACGATGCACTTCGCCATCAACTGGGTTTCGTATTGCTTCTGCCGTTTCTGTGAGGAATGCGGGGGAATAACCAGTTCTGATGCAAACGCACTTTTCAAAGAATTTACAGACGCTTGTCAGTTGTGCGTTCAATATCAGCAACAACAAATCCAGCTGATCCAGTATCAACGGCCAACTAAAACGATTCCCCAATTATTGGTCCAAGGTCTTAAGCCTGATCTGTTATCTATTTGCAATAAAAAGAAGAAGGTTAATAAATATGCTGGATGGGAGGATGATAACAAACTCTACCTCTGGCCAGATGCAGTTTATCAATGGATTTCTTCACAGCCAGGATACCAGGATATTACTAAGATCCAGATTAGCAAGGCGTTGAAGCGATATGGCATTTTGATATTTGAATATAGTGGGGCTTCTGACAACACGGTTCATGTGGAAATATCCGGAGAACGTCGCCGCTTCCTTTGCATAAATAAGGACATACTTTACCGTGCAGCTGCTCAGGATAATTATACAGAATGAATCACTCATATTCAAAAAATCAGGAGGAAATGATAATGCAATCATTGTGTCGAGTAGGAACTACCCAGCAGATAGTCCGTCAACTGCACCAGGAGGGGTATCAGGTCAGCGAATATGCCCTCCGCCGCTGGCTAGCTGAAGGGGCAATCCCCTCAGTGTCCAGCGGCAAGAAAAGGTTGCTTGTCTATGCTCACGTCATTGAGTTCCTGACAACCGGAAGCGTTGTGCTTGAACCTGTAAAGGCTTCCATTTAATCACCGTCCCCCAGTCCTACCGCCGTGGGGCTGGGGGATCTCTTGAAAGGAGATCACAACATGGCAAACATCACCCCACGCACCGACAAAAGCGGCAACATCATATCCTACCAGATCCGCGTCTTTCGAGGCCGGGATGCCTTCGGCAAGCGGCTCAAGGACTACATGATGACTTGGAAACCCACTCCTGGCATGACCAAGCGGCAGATTGAAAAGGAACTGATCCGGCAGGCGACCTTGTTTGAGGAGAACTGCAAACTGAGCAATGTCTCTGTAGAGCGGTACACCTTCCAGGAGTACGCCGAGTATGCACTCAAAGTGAAAGTCCAAGGCGGTATGAAAGCCAAGACCGTATCCAGCTACCGCGACCTGCTCACCCGCATCAACGCTGAAATCGGTCCCCTGAAGCTGCAAGACATCCGTCCGGATCACCTGAACCGCTACTACGCCAAACTGGCCGAGCCGGGCCAGAACAAGCGCACCGGGGAGCCGCTGTCTCCCAAAACCATCCGAGAGCATCACCGTGTCATCAGTTCTATTCTATCACTGGCTGTCAAGGAGGGGCTGATCCCCACCAATGCAGCACAGCGGGCCACCCCGCCAAAAGTTCCCAAGCATGAGATGGAAGTCTTCGAGCCAGAGGAAGTCCAAACCATTTTAAAGGCTCTGGGAGAGGAGCCGATGAAATGGCGTGTCATCACAACGCTGTTGATTGCCACCGGAGCCAGGCGGGGCGAGATCATGGGCCTTCGTTGGGAGAATGTGGATTGGGACAGTAAGCGGCTGTATCTCTGCGAGAATCGGGTTTACACCAAGGCCAGTGGTACGATTAGTACAACGCTGAAAACAGGGGAGAACCGCTACGTGTCCGTCCCGGCATCTGTCCTGGAATTACTGGAGATATGGAAAGCAGAACAGACCGCCAACTGCCGTATGCTGGGCAATCATCCCCCGGCCTACATAGCCACCCACGAGGACGGGGAGCTGATGCACCCGGACGGCATCACAGACTTTCTCTCCAAGTTTTCCAAGCGGCACGGCCTCCCGCACATCCACCCGCATATGTTCCGTCACACGATGGCCTCTCTGTTGATCTCCGAAGGGATGGATGTCGTGACAGTCTCCAAACGGCTGGGCCACGCCCAGACCTCTACCACCCTCAACGTCTATTCCCATGTCCTCGCAAAGAGTGACGAGCGAGCCAGCGACACTCTCGATGACCTTATCTTCAATTCCAATAAGTCCCAAGATGATCCCCAGTCCCGCTAAAGTCCCGCTTTTGCCGTGCTAGATAACAGGAAACCTCAGTGTTCAAAGCATCAAACGCTTGTAAACACTGAGGTTTTCCTGGAATACGCGGTCAAAATCGATTTCTCTGAATCTTGAAAATAGCATTATTGAATACGTTTTTCTATTTCCTCAGTTTGTGCAGGAAAAATAGACAAAAAACTATGAGGATAGAAACATTGGACAGCCCAGCTTATCTGTTCAATTCCCCTATCCTCACTCGCTTATTATATATTATTTTTTCAAGAACGCTGCAAAAACAACGATTAAGAGTTGACAAATCATATAGATTATAGTATGATTTCTGGCGAAAGGTAGGGATGGTACATGGCTAACGTCATATTAAAGTCATTAAGGGTTAAAAACTTTGGCCCCTTTGCGGATGAGGTTAGATTTACTACTGCCACAGAAAAATCAAAAAAAGAATTTTTGGAAAACACTTTTCCCTCGGGAGATGATGTTTTTAATCGAATTTCCTATATTTTTGGTGCGAATGGTTCGGGAAAATCAAATTTCTGTAAGGCAATTATACAAATACAAAAACTTATCAACTTGTCTCCGATTCTTGCGTCAAATAATCCTCAGCTATTAGAATTACAACCTATCAAAATCAGTGCAGGTGAGATGGATAGGCACTTTTTATTTGACAGGAACGGAGGTAACATTCCTTCTGAGTATGAAATTGAAATTATTATGGAAGGAATCACTTATAATTACTCATTTGCAACATTTAACGGGTTGATTATAGCGGAAAAGTTAACCAAAAAGAGACTCCGCACAGAAATAATACTTTTGCGAACAGCCCCAGAATTTAGTAGCATCACATTGAAGTCTGAATTGGCTAACTTTCTGCCAAATGTTTCAGTTGTAAAAGATAGGGCTCTTTGTTTATCTATGGCGGCATTTTTAAATAATCCTTTAGCAGCAAAACTCGTTGCTGCAATTAACAGCATTGCTGTCGTTAATATGGCAAATTTGAATGGACTGCGGCACATTACAAAAGAAAATTTTACGGAAGAGATTCGAGAAAGGTGCCTGCGCATTCTGCGAGTTGCAGAACCTACAATGGATGATTTGTCCGTTGAATTTACCGAAGAAAATGTAGATACACAAAAAGTTCCCATGGGCTTCGATGATTTAGAGGGGCGAGAGCTTATTATAAAAAATATTCGGGTAGATGTTCAATCAAAACATTTGATTTATCAAGAGGGTAATATTGTTGACCAAATCGTATTGCCATTTTTAAAATACGAATCTACAGGAACAATTAAAATGTTGAGTATCCTTCCCCTTTTGTTTGCGGCGTTAGAATCTGGGAGTCCGATTGTCATTGATGAACTGGAGAATGGCCTCCATCCTAATATTGTTCAGAGAATCCTTGATTTGTTTGAATCACCTGAGACTAACCCTTTAAATTCCCAGTTGATCTGCACTTCACATAGCATTACTTTGGCAGAGAAAGGTGTGCGTAGGGATCAGATTTGGGTAATCAGCAAAGATACTTGTGGATGCAGTTCTATGAAACGCATTAGCGAATATCCCGGGACTCGAACTACCGATAATATTGCGGAGAAATACTTGCAGTGCGCTTTCGGTGATATTCCTCGATTCTGCTGATTATACGGAAATATTTTGCAAAAAGGCTCTGTACCCGTTTTGCGATACAGAACCTTTTTGCAAAAAAATGAAGATTTGATTTTTGCGGGTCGTTTAAGATAAACTGTTATTTTATATTTTTTCAAATATTTTGAAAAAAATCCGCTTAACAGCTTGACAAGGCAAAGCGACTTGTGATATTATTAGGATATAAAAGGTAGTGAAAAAAGAGACGCCGAAAACCCCGGCGTCTCCCTGTGTCGACGAAAGTATTCTTGATACTCTGTCGTGTGAGCAACTTCATAGTATCATAAATCTGGGTCGAATGCAATAGGAAAATCGTCGACAGAAAGGCAAAAACAGGCGCTCCTTTTAAATCTTATTATTCGAAAGGAGACACAAAATGGCTATAAGAATTAAAACAGGCGGAATTGTTCCTGTCTCTGGACAGTATCGTCCAGCTGGCAAGAAAACAGAAGTCACATTCGTTTCAGGAAAGCGGGTACCTCCTACAACCTCGGGCTCAACCACATATACCTTGGTTGATAAGACCAAGCACAGCGGAGGTGGCCAATGAGATTTCAAGGTGCGCTCATTAAGGAGCAGGGTGTGACATTTGGGATTGTTATCGTGAAACCTCATGTACTGGGCATCCCCTCTGAAGCAGATTCAATGCGGGCTTTTGGAACTCACGTATTTGGCTCCGTACCTATTATCTTAATGGCACAGAATTCCAAGGGGATTCCTACTTATTCTGGTCGGCGAGATATAGTCAAATTTCTCTCCAAGGTGCCTATGCAGGCTATTCCTTGGCGTGAGTACACGCTGAACTAAGGAGGAAGAAATATATGTCTTCTAAAATCATTGAATATGACCTGCGACAGCCTGATGGAGATTATGCCGCTCTGTATCAAGCAATTAAGAGCTATGATGTATGGGCTCATATTACCGAGTCAACTTGGTTCATTAAGACAGATGCTACATGCGTCCAAGTTCGAGATAAACTTTTAGCTGTGATGGATGCAAATGATCGAATCTTTGTTGGTGAACTGACCGGATCTGCTGCTTGGAACAACGTTATCTGTGATAATGAGTACCTGAAAAAGAATCTCTAATATTGCACTTTTGAGTTTCTTCATTTCGGTAATGATTAGCACAAATTTTGAAGAAAAAATATCATTGCCTTAGATAGCGTCTACACAAGAGGTAGGGATTGTGATAGAATGGAACTATCATAAAAGACTGGGGACAGAAAAATGGAAGCATCCTATCACAGACACGACATAAATGATAAAGTATGGGAGTTGCTTGAAACACATTTACCAGGACAACGAGGCCAGTGGGGCGGGATTGCGCAAGATAACCGTCGTTTTATCAATGCAGTGTTTTGGGTATTGCGAACCGGAGCGCCCTGGCGTGACCTGCCTCCCGATTACGGGAAGTGGGGCAGCGTTCATCAGAGGTTCATCCGTTGGCGTAGAAAAGGTATTTGGGAAAAGCTCTTGGAAATTCTGATCGATGAGCCGGATTATGAATGGCTGATGATCGACGCCAGCCATATCAAGGTGCATCCCCACGCAGCGGGAGCGAAAGGCGGCAATCAGGATATGTCCAAGACAAAAGGGGGCTTAACACCAAAATACATCTGGCCGTGGATGCGCATGGTATGCCAGTCCGAGTCCTTGTTACAGAAGGTACCAGAGCGGATTGTAAAGAAGCTGTCCATCTGATAGAAGGCATTTCCGCAGAAACTCTGCTGGCAGACCGGGGTTATGACACAAATGATATCCTGTCCTATGCGGTTTCAGCAGGGATGGAACCCGTGATTCCACCGAAGAAGAACCGTAAAGAACAGCGCGACTATGATAAATATCTCTATAGACTGCGTCACCTGGTAGAAAACTGCTTTCTGTCTTTGAAACGCTGGAGAGGTATTGCCACTCGCTATGCCAAAACCTCAGACGCCTTTATCGCTGCGGTACACGTCCGTTGCATCGCCATCTGGGCTGCTATTCGCACTTAACTCTTGTAGACAATATCTAGAATGTGATCCTCATGGCAACGTGATTTTGTGGTTTTTTAGAGCGGCTAATCTTCTCCTGCTGTACCGCCATGAACATCTCATCAGAAATAATGGCCTCATGGGTGCCGGTATAAAGATACCGATCCATGAGGCCATCATTTTCGATTTGGACAGCACCAGTGCTGACTGTTTTTTGAAGCAATACCCGTCCGGTGTATTTTTCATTGGAGAGCAGTTTGTCAATCGCTTCCCGGTTCCATTGGGGTCTGCCTGTGGGGGAGGGGATACCCTGCCTTTCCAAATCAGCAGCAATTTTCCCAAGGCTATTTATTACCGGCAAGATACTGCTCAAATATCCAACACACCACCTGGGCCTCCTCGGGATTTATCTCCAGTTCTCCATCAGGATTGATCGTGTATCCGTAGCACCTGCGTTTTGCCATTTTAGAACGGCCGTCCTGAAATCCTTTCCGGAGACCGTTCTTAATAGCTTCACTTTTCTGTATCGTGTTCATTTTAGAACTCCTTTCGAAAATAAAAATACCGCAGTAAAATGACTGCGGCGCAAAGGTTTTAAGTGATTATATATAAAAGTTGACAGGCTACCCCCTTGGTGTAACCTGTCAACTTATCATGGCACGCCGTGAGGGATTCGAACCCCCGGCCTTCTGGTCCGTAGCTGCTCTCAGGGGTGGCGAATAGAGATTTCTGGTGCTTTCTGACACAATTGCGTTCGAAAGCATATCCTTTCCAGCCCTTTTCCGTCCACTGATTCCACAGGGATTTTTTCCATTCTGGGTCAGATTATGGGTCAGGCATTCAAAATGGCCTCGCAGGCAGATTTCAAAACGGGAATATCCTGCTCCAGCGTATCCCACACAGCACGCACATCTATAGTGCCATAGGAATGAACGTAAAAATTCCTCGTGTCCTTAATCACACGCCAGGGAACAGCGGTGTTCTGTTGCTTTACTGTATCGGAGAGCAATGCGACCAACTCGCCGATTTGTACCACGCACATGCAGCAGGCATCCTGGAAAAGATGATCATTTTCAAAAGCAGAAAAATCGTGATGAAAACGGTCCAGATTTTCCGCAATACGCAGACAGTACATCACAATCTTCTGAAGGATCACAACATCACGAGTTTCGATACAGCAACACCTCATCTCTGCTGATCGTGTCTAGGAACACACGGTCAGACGCCTCGCTGGTAACAAGGTCCACCGGCAGCTTCAACGCATCTTCTACTGCCAGCCGAAACCCACTCAGTTGAAAAAGAGAATTGAGCCGACCTTTTTCAATTTTCAAGTCCACATCGCTGCCCGCTGAGGCTACCCCCTTGGAGTAAGAGCCAAATAAAGAAACACTTTCTACGCCATGCTCCCGTGCAATCGGAGCAATGATCTGGCGTAGTTCATCAATACTATACGGAGGCATACTATCACCGCCCTTTCTTGACTATTTCAGTATACCACATCCGCAGAGAAATGAAAAGGAGATTCCGCGAGTTCATAAATTGCACCACTATCTACAAAGAAAGAAATTGCCAATATTTATCTCGTGCGCTGTACTTGCTTAGATTCAGCACACGATCTCCACCCTGTTTCCGCCGGAGCAATCCTTTTTCACAACAATCTGCCGATTGATCTACCCTTCAATTCGGCCACATGGGAGATGATGCCCACCAGTTGCCGCCCCTCCCCCAACTAGCCGAAACCGTCGTCCACAAACATAGTGTCCAGTTGCACCCCTCCGGCGAAAGACAGAATCTTGTCCGCCAATCCCAACGCCAGCGCTACCTTTCTATTCAACCCCTAGCGCTTTGAACACTGCATCTTCAGCACTGTTGTAGAAAATCAGGTTAAAGCATCCAATCAGCTCCGGCGGTACTGACCCCAGATCCGCCGCCGATGTAATAGGCAGCAGCACCTTCTTCGCTCCGCTGTCCAGGCAGACCTGCAGCGAGTTTGCTGTCAACGCCAATTTGAAATTGTAAGAAAACGCCGAAGAAATATTGTAGTTTTTCGGCGGGGTGGGGGGTAACAAAAATCATGTGCAGCCTTGCACAAAAAGAGTGTTGACGATCTGCTGTTTCTGACGCATAAATTCCTTGCGCTCTTTCAGACGGTAAGACTCGCCCTTGATGTTGATCACGGTGCAGTGATGCAGAACGCGATCCAGGATGGCGGAGGCAATGGTGACGTCTGCAAAGACCTCGTTCCACTGGGAGAAAGTCTTGTTAGAGGTGAATACGGTAGACGTCTTCTCGTACCGTCTGGCGATCAGCTGGAAGAACAGGTTTGCGCCCTGGATATCCATGGGGAGATAGCCAATCTCGTCAATGATGAGCAGCCTGTACTTGGCCAGGACTTTGAGCTTGTCGGGCAGGCGGTTCTCGAAATGGGCCTTTTTGAGCTGCTCAATGAGCTGATGGCAATTCACGTAGTAGGTGGAGAAGCGGTGCTGGGCCACCACAAGGCCCAGGGCGGAGGCCAGATGGGTCTTACCCACGCCGGGTGGGCCGAGGAATACCACATTCTCCCCGTTTTCCAGGAAACGCATGGTGGCCAGCTCATCGATCTGGCGCTTGTCAATGGAGGGCTGGAAGGAGAAATCGAAGTCGTCCAGGGTCTTCTTGATGGGGAAGCCAGACATCTGAATCTGCTTCTCATTAAGGGCTTCCAGGTTTTCCCTCAGCCTGTCCATGGTAAATTCAGTCATACAGCGCC
>OFHO01001585.1_pt1 | contig 15911 bp, 16 predicted proteins | sample 1521531 | NCBI WGS metagenome assembly OFHO01 (sample SAMEA3504124, study PRJEB24116) | mouse gut metagenome | biome: mouse gut; feature: mouse-associated habitat; material: faeces | place: Denmark | collected 2011
ATATTAATTTCTTTTAAATCAAATATGGATTTATAAAAATTTTATATGCAAATCAAATGAAAGTCGCTATTTCGTTATAAAAATAACTTATTTTCATTTTTATAATTCAATAAAACTTAAAAAAGTTCAAGAATCGGATTCCTCGAGATTTTCTAAACCATATTCGCATAATTCAATAACTAACTTTGTCATTGATATATTATTTTTCTGAGCGGCTTCACCTAATTTTTCGACTAATGCAACTGGTAATCTAAATGTTTTATTTTGATATTCTGTTTTCTGAATTTTTAGCATATTAACTACCACCTTGTTTTTCTTGTGCATAGTATACTTTAAAATATCACGATATTATACACACTGAAATTTCACTTATTTTTATACTTGAAATATTCACACATATATGTTAATATAGACCACATGATTCCGACCAATACATATATGAAAAATGAGGGAGATACTAAAATGAAAAGAAAATTGATTTTATTACCCATAATATGCACATTTGCAATTAGCCTGAATGGCTGTGGACATGAGCATGTATGGGTAGATGCTACTTGTTTGGTACCTAAAACATGCAGCGAGTGTGGAGAAACCGAGGGCGAAGTTGCAGACCATAAATGGGTAGAAGCTTCTTGTGAAAAAGCAAAATACTGTGACGTATGTGGGGTAACGGATGGAGAACCTTTAAGCCATGAATGGTTAGACGCTACCTATGAAGAACCAAAAACCTGTTCTTTATGTGGCTTGACTGAAGGAGAACCTTTGCCAACTCCTTATTGTATCGAAAACAATATTACTTTTCAAAATCTGCAAGATATGGAGTTGCCATTTGCTATGGATTTCACTGAAAATGGGCAGATTGTGGATATAGAAGGAATGTGGCTTGAAACAGAAAAAGCGAAATTTTCTTTCGGTGAAATTACTAGTAATCCTTCGGAAATGGAAGGATATATAGATATTACCATTCCATATCAAGTACATTTTTCAGCGACCGTGTATCAAGACACTAATATATATAATGGGTCTTATGGTTGGAATTTAACATTTCCCAAATTTTCTGTTGGCGATTATTATACAGGACTTGTTGTTCCTGACCGTAGTTCATATACTGGCAGAGGAGGGAGTGATTTCGCGGAATTTACCAAAGACTATGAATGGAATGGAAATGTGTACTCAATAGGATATTCGAATATTGAGGAAACCTCATCTTCTCAATCAGACTGGGATTATAATGAGAATATTGCCTTTAAGACTTATAATTTTACGGCAGATGAAACATATATCATTACAATACCTAATGATTTTGATGGAGCAATATTATATATCAAGAAAAATGGTTCATCAGAAGTTCATTTAGGGAATGATGAAGTAATAGAGGAAACGGAAGCACATATGTTAGACGAACATGAGGCAGAATATTATATTTTTTATCGTCTGTCGGATATAATCAATAATTAACTGTACAAAATTTAATGTGAAGCAATTATATTATGGTAAAAGCTGAACCACTACTAAGTGTAAAAATAGTGGTTCAGCTTTTTGTGCTAACTTAACAGAATTTTCCTAATACTAAATGACATTGAGTCAAGACTCCCTGGTTTTTTGCAGCTTATTTTTTATTTCTTTTTCTTCCTGCCATTGCGCTGGCTGCCGCCAGGGCCGCAAACAGCGGAATCAGGTATATCATCACCATGCCCTCTTCCCCGGTCTTGGGCGAAGCGGGACCGTTCGCTTTGTTTTCCTCCGCAGAATCTGTCTCTGTCCCCGTCTCCGTCTTTGTCTCGGAAACCTTCACGATCACTTCCACACTGCCCACTTCGTAGCTCAGCTTCACGCTGTGCTCTCCCACCGACAGTTTGTCCATGTATGCTTTTGTGAAGGTCAGTATGGTGGAACCATTCCGGAGCGTATAGTCTTTGGAATCCACATCCCTGCCGTCAACCTGCACCTTCTGCAGCCTGTCCAGGGCGCCTGTGGTATGGATCACAACTCCCTCATCTCTTCCGATATGATAAGATTTCTGTGCTTTACCGTCTTCCCTTATCTCATATTCATAATCGGTATTCTGAATCAGGTCAGGTTCCTTGGAGATCCAGTAGTCCACTTTGTAACCGCTCTCATAATTCTCCGCATCTTCCCGCACGGCAGTTACTTTCACCTTTCCTCCGGGAACCACTTCCGTCTCCGGGTCTTCCCATACCCAGCCTTCCGGCAGCTTCACGGATTCCAGGCCGTCCCCCTCATCGGTGATCAGTATGTTCAGATCCTTCTCCGCAGGGGTATTCACAGGCTTGTCTGCCTTGGCAATGGTATAAGCGCAGGCCACGCTTCCGGTATAATTTCCGGTACCGTTTACATACAAAGTATAGTTTCCGGCATTCACATTGATATCGCCGGTCACAAGGTAATCCGTTCCTGCCGTCAGTTTTACGGCTTTCCCCGCCGTTCTCACCGGGCAGTGTCACGGAAACCACTCTCTTTATCTTTGTCTTGCCATCATAGATCAGTTTCCCGCTTTCCAGAACAACTGTCGCCCCGGAAATATCCTTTGCCGCAATCTTCCACTCTTTTACGGAAGTCACTCCATCCACCGTGTAGTTGGGATTGCTCAGGCTCATGGCCCTGGCCTGATAAATACCTGCGTTGACCGCAGTGTTATTTTCGTAAGCGGCAACCTCTGCCACATCATTGCCCAGCAGTTCGTCCTTCTTCACGGACGCCGTGACGCCATGCTGTTTTCCATCATATATGCTTTCGAATTCGCCGTTCCACTCCAGTGCAACCGGCCTGGCAGTCACATAAAGCGCCGCCCCCACATAATGGATGGTATAGTTGGGATTGTTCGCATCCGTCAGAGTCCCCTGCTCAATGGCATATCCCCCTGCCAGGACAGTCTCGCCTTCCACGCGTTTCAGACTACCGTTCAGCGTCTCTCCCTCCACAATACCGGACACCTGATAGGTCAGTGCAGGATCTGCCGCACCGTAAACCTTGTTCCGGGCATCTGCGGTTACCGTAACCGGCCGGCGGGTGATTTCTCCCCAGTCGCCCTCCGCACTGTCGTTGGAAACGGTATACCATTTTCCATCCGTTCCGGTCAGGGCAATATTGCTCACCGTCACCTTATGGCTTCCGGTCATGGCCCCATCAAAGGCATATACTGCGGATACAGTCACAATGTCACCGGTTAAAAGTCCTGAAAATTCCGGCGTCAGTCCTTTTCCATCGGAAACCGTGGTGCCATCATAAGCTTTTGTAACAGTGCCGCTAAAAGTAACCGTTACCGGTTTTCCTTTTATGGTCACGGAACTCTCACCTGAAGAACCAGCCAGGCTTTCCGTTCCCAGATAACGCACAGTCATCTTCTGGCTGCCCGGATCCAGTTTTTTATCGGAAGTCTGGTAAACGATGGTACCTCTGCCCTGGGCATCCACAGCCACTGCCTCGCCTACCTGGGTATCGCCTGCAAACAGTGCAATCTTTCCTTCTGCCAGGGAAGAACCTGCGGCGGCGGCAGGATTGTCGATGCTTACCGTTGCGGTTATGGTGATGCTCTCACCGTAAATGTATTCTGCCTTGTCTGTGGTGATACTTGTGGTGGTGGCAGATTTCTTCACCTCATAAACTTTCGTATTCTCCTTCGGAAGAACATAGTTGCCCGCCTTGTCACCGGTCAGACCGGAGGCCGTAGCGGTGTGGGATCCCACAGACTGGGCATCGCCGCCGGTTACGGTCACCGAGATCACATCGCCGTTCACCAGGTTTCCTGCTGTGGCAGTCACCGTTTTCCCGTCTCCGTAAATACGGTCTTCCGTATTCTGCCAGTTCAGGGTTACGCTGCGGGGAGAAACCGTCAGGGTTCCCTTTCCATAGGTAATATTATAGTTTGTACTGCTGAAGCCTGCGGGAATAATCTCATAGGTTCCCACATTGCCGAACTGTGTATAATTGTAAGTATAGGACACAGTGCCGCCCAGGACATTTGCATCCTCCCCGTTCACAAAGCCGCTGTATTCCACTCCGCCGGAAGCAGGCGCTTCGCCGTATGTAATGGTGTGGTGCTTTGCCTTCACCGTAAGGGAAGCTTTGGCAATGGTCAGCGTTCCCGGTGTATAGGTAATATTGTAGTTGCCCGTCACGGTTCTGCCGTTCTTCTCAATTACGGCGCCTCCCGGTGTCAGGGCATAGTCCCCCACATCTTTTCCCGCGCTGGTCAGTGCGATGCTCTTCAGGGTTCCTCCAAGCAGATCACCGGTTACGGTCACATTAGAAACATTCTGCGCGATGGTTCCGCCGTATGAAATGGACTGGCTGCCTGCCGTTATGGTCAGGGCCGCCGGTGTAATTGTAAGTTTCAGCGTGTTGGTGCTCTCCGCTGCCTTGTATTCATCTGCCTTCCCCGCCACCTTCGCCTTGATATCATAGCTGCCCGCATCTGTGGGAAGTCCATCCACATAGGCATCTGCCGTACCGGACTTCCGGTATGCATAGGAAATCACGGCATCGGTTACCGCATCACCGTCTATGGTTACTGCCGGCGCGGAAATCACGGAATCTGCCACAGCATTACCCGTATATGCGCTGCTCGCCTCCGTGGTTCCAAAAGTAACCGCCGGAACGGGCAGTTTCACATTCTCAAATTTATTCTGGCTCAGCGCCGGTCCGTTGGTGAAAGAAACGCCTCCGCCTGAAGCCCTGTTGGATACAGGGTGGGATTCGATAAATTTTCTACCGCTGATTTCGGTATCTGATCCCACCAGCAGCCAGGCTGTCTGCATTGCTTCCGTCAGAGTTCCCCCGCCGGAGATAACCGGATCATTCCAGGTCACATCCACCGCATACCAGTTCCCGTCGTCTGCCTGCACATAGTTCCACATATGTGCTTCACCGTTTCCCGAGCTATTGGTGGCCATTCCATCCACCAGCACGCAGGGGATGCCTGACCGGTCGCAAAGCACCTTCAGGGCACGGGCATAGCCTTCGCACACCGGACCTTCCGCACCGCTTTTGCCAAATAATGCACTGATGCATTCCCAGGCCGACTCTGCCGCTCCTGATCCACCGCCTGCCACAGAAGAATTATAATCATTGTTCTCCGTGAGCCACTTATTAAAGTAAGTAATCTTGTCGCCGGCGCCCGAAGCATCCCCGGGAATACCGGCCAGAATACCGGCCACTGCCTGGTCACGCTGTCCAATGGTCTGCTTTATGGCACCGGCAGTACGGTAAGCCGGTTTGCGGACATCAAACTCTGCCGTTGTACCATCTGTGTAGTTTACCGTTCCCTTTAAGAGAAGCGTGTAAGTTGTGGTTTTCTTCTGGACACCCCCAACGGTCTGGGTGCTCATGGAGGCTCTGACCACGCTTTCCCCGGTCAGCCAGAATACCTCCGGGTGATCCCGGTCAAAGGCATCAAATACCGCACGGACATTTTGTAATACCACATTCATGCCCGGCGATGTCTCTCCTTCAAATGACACAATCTCAATAGACTGCTCTCCGGAAGCCGCATCCGTCAGAATCCCGTTTCCGCTTATGGCCTCTTCCAGTTTCTTGTACAGATCCAGCCCATACTGCGGAAGGTTCACACGGTCTATCCATTTCACATAGGCACCGGAATTCAGCTCCACGCTTTCTTCCGGAGGCAGCACAAATGTAGACCAGCTCTCGGCAGAGGTCTCCGTGGCGCCCAGCCAGAAGTATTCCACTTCCTCTTCCCCCTGGACCGGTTCCCCGGAAACCGCCGGATCCACATCCGTCTCTGCCGGGTCCGCAACCGCCGGATCTCCTGATTCTGTGCCGTCCGGCACATCGGAACCAATTTCCCCTGCGCTGTCGGGATTCTCGTCAGACACATCGCCTGTCTGTCCGGCTTCGTCTGTCTTTCCCGTTACATCGGGGTTTTCCGGAACCGTGTTTTCATCCCCGGTGCCTTCTACCCCCCCGTTTTCTGCCGGCGCTTCTTCAGCATCTTCCGGTGCAGTTCCCAGATTGTTTTCTCCGGTCACCGGTTCTGCAGACAGCCCCGTTTCTGCAGATGTCTCCACAGAATCAGCCTCTTCTGCCAGCACCGACGGGCTTGTCCCTGTCATCATCAGACACATAGCCACAAGTACTGCCAGAAAAGGCTTCGTCTTCTTCCACATCCTCTTCATGTCCTCTCTCCTCTCCTCATTCTGCAAATACCGTCAGCATATCAGCGGTATTTCCATATTGTTTTCATAATAACACATAACTTTGCAAATTACCAGTCCAATCTTATCCTGTTTCCCTCCTGCCCACACCTCACTATATGCCGACGCAATGTCCCATGTAATAAAAACCATGGCATTCATCCAGGGACACCTGCACATAAGTGCCCACCATGGACGCATCTCCCGGCACGTGGACAATGGTATTGTTGGAAAGCCGTCCCGTGACCAGCCCGGCATCAGTTTCATTCACTTCTTCTATGAGCGCTTCCATCACATTCCCCTGATACCTGCCCACCTGGCTGCGGGCCGTATCCTGGACAACCTTCAAAAGCCTGTCGAATCCTTCCTTCACCTGTTCCTTCGGCACCTGGTTTTCCATGGCTGCCGCCGGCGTACCGGTACGTTTTGAATAGATAAAGGTAAACGCATTGTCAAATTTCACTGTGCGCACCACATCCATGGTTTCCTCCAGGTCTTCCCGTGTTTCCCCCGGAAATCCCACAATAATATCGGTGGTGATTGCCATATCCGGAATTCTGCTGCGGATTTTGTGAACCAGTTCCACATACTGCTCCTTTGTATAACGCCTGTTCATTTTCTCCAGAATCCGGGTGGAACCGGACTGCAGCGGCAGATGAAGGTGCCGGCATATTTTCTTTGAACTTGCCATAACATCTATCAGCTCATCAGAGAGATCCTTGGGATGGGAAGTCATGAACCGGATCCGCCTCAGTCCCTGAATTTTCTCCGTCTCCTGCAGAAGCTGCGCAAAAGTAACGGGCCTGTCTAGATTTCTTCCATAAGAATTTACATTCTGCCCCAGCAGCATGACCTCCGACACACCATCCTTCACAAGCCGCCTGATCTCATTCAGAATATCCTCCGGCTGCCTGCTCCGCTCCCTTCCCCTCACATAGGGCACGATACAGTAACTGCAGAAATTATTACAGCCGAACATGATATTGATGCCCGATTTAAACGGATATTTGCGTTCTACCGGCAATTCTTCAACGATTTTATCCGTATCCTTCCAGATATCGATTACTCTCTCCCCTGTCTCAAGGAGGGTATACAGCAGTTCCGCAAATTTATAAATATTGTGGGTGCCGAAAATCAAATCCACAAAGGAATAGCTCTTTTTCAGCTTTTCAATCACGCTCTCCTCCTGCATCATGCAGCCGCAGAGTGCGATTTTCATCCCCGGATTCCGTTTCTTATACCATTTCAGCTCGCCCAGCCGGCCATAGACTCTCTGGTTTGCATTGTCCCTGACAGTACAAGTATTGAAAATCACAAAATCCGCGTTTTCCTCCTCCGTCTGCCCGTATCCTATGGTTTCCAGTATCCCCGCCAGCTTCTCGGAATCCCTGGCGTTCATCTGGCAGCCGAAATTCACCACACATGCTTTGGGAATGCGCCCGTTTTCCCTCTCAAATTTTTTCACCAGATTTCTGCATTTTGCCATAAAATAATACTGCCTGGCCGGTTCCTCTGCAGGAGGTTCCGGATAAATCTCTATTTTATCCAAATCAATTTTATCGGAAATTTTTTCTTCCATATACATTTTCTATTGACTTTTCTCCCTTCCTGTCATATAATAAAAATTAAGAAATGAGTTTTTAACCGTACAGTCTTATGGCTCAAGCGGGGTACTCGTTTCTTTTTTTTATAATATCATATAGATACAATTTCCTATCCACTGCATGTCTTATAACAAGCTCCACATGAAAAACATTATAACGTAAAACTTCTCCATCGTCATCAAAAATCGGAAGGGCAAATCGGGAATCATATCGATACCATCCAAATCTAGCATTTTTATCATGCTTTTTCGCCAGATTTTCTCGGAATCTCTTATTTTCCGCAATTTCAATCATCTCAGGAATTCCCTGTGTAGCATTTGCTTTCGCCTTTGCAAGAGCACCTTTCAACTTTGCAGTATAATTGGAACCTGTGTATTCATCAGGAAGATCATTGCCTATATATATGATTTCTTTACTTTCAGCAATTTCTACAAATTCTCCAACATATAGCTTTAAATACTGCTCAACCTCATCCCAGTCAATATTCTGTCTGCCTTTAAAACGTATGTCATTTATTACTACAATCTGATTTCCATTCACATCTTTTATAACACTTATGTTTCTTTCCATAACCTCTCTCTATCCTCACTCCTCTCATATCTTTTCAGAATCTGGTTTACTCACACGTTATGGCTTCTAATTCCTCTGGTTCAGGGATTACATCAGGCACAAACACCTGATACCATTATACGAACTGCCGCCTCTCCCCGTCATATTCGTAACCAATCCCTTTTAACTTCCTTACAATCTCCTCTTTCTCCACGCCCATATCCAGGCACAAATCATCCAACGTATGATACACATCCCTCAGCTTCGTATTCACAACGCTTAACATCATCACAGGATCTTTCGGTAATCCATTCTGCATATACTCTCCACTCCAATCACTCGCTGCTCCAATCACCCTTCGCTCCGTAACCAGAATCTCCGGGCATACGTCATGTTCCTCACAGGGCACCTCATCCAACACCTGAAACTCAAAACCAACCGCCATCCTGCGCAGCTTCCGATGTTTCGCAAGATACCTGTCATAAAAGCCGCCGCCATATCCCACACGGTGGCAGGCTTCATCAAACGCCACCCCCGGCATGACCATCAGCCCCTCTTCCCCCTTGGGGCTTTCCATCCCTGTGGGCTCTAAAATCCCATATGTACCGGGTTTTAACTCATCCATCCCCCGTATACGGCAAAAAAGCATGGCATCCCCCTCTACGCGGGGAACCCACACATTCTTCCCTCTTTCAAATGCCGCCGCTATGATCCTGCCTGTCCCGACCTCCCCTTTACAATCTATATAAATATAGAGATCCCTCTCCCTTAAAAACCACGGATGGCTGATTACGGCGGCGGCAATCCTGTCCGTATCCTGAATCCAGCGTTCTTTGTCCATCCTCGCCCGTTCCCGCCGGATTCTCTGCCTAATTTCCTTCTTTGATTCCAAACTTCTCACCCAGGTTCGTAATCGAACCATCCACTTCCTGAATCGAAATCTGGTCTAACTGACCGCGCAGATTTCGCTTAAACGAATCCACATACTCCCTCCGTAAGACCTGCTGCTCTTTGCGCTCCTCGTCTGTCAGCCCTTCCGACTTTGACTTATGGTACAATTCGTTGATCCTCGCAATTTTCTGTTCATCCATAGCCGCTTCCTCCATAGGGCGTTATCCTACAAGCTTCCCAATCCATGAAATCATCTGATAACGCCTGCCCGTATCTTTTTTGAAACTGTCTTTGCCTTCATCCTATCTTACACTATCTTCCCCCGAAAGTCTACAAATGATTTGCACCTTAGCTGGAATAATTCTCCAGGAACCCATAGAGAGACTTGGCATCCTCCACATATTTCCCATTCCGGATCTCATCCCTAAGTTCCGCCGGAAGGTCGTCATACTTGATATCCGTATACTCATAAGGCGTCTTTTTGTCGCTTAGATAGACCACAACATATCCGTTTACCTCCATCAGGTAATAGCAATCTTCTTTCAACGCCTGTCCGTCTGCCGCGACAGAAGCAGGGTCCGGGTTTACGGAAGAAGCGTCTTCCTTCTGGCTCCCCTCTGCCCGAGTCTCTTGTGCTGCCTGCATCTTGACCTCCATCTGCTCCTTCGCCCTCTGGTAGCTTAACTGGTAAGCTCCTGTGACCAACATCAACGCCACAATCATAACCGCAAAAAAACCGATACCTAACTTATTTCTCATAAGGACAACTCCTTTTTAAGTACAGTATCGGTCATTTTTTCATTTTTTATACCAAAACTTCAATTTAATGATAAACATCCCTAAATAAATGCATTTTCCGGCAAAGAGTAAGAAGCGCCGCTCCCTTTGGCATCCCTTCAATCTCTTCTTCCGTCACGCCGCCAAGCAGCACCAACGCAATGCCATAGGCAGGAACCGCCGCCAGCAATGCAAATATTGTCGCAATCCTTGTCCCCGCAAACAGCTCGAAAAGCAAATGTACAATCACTGCCACTGCTCCCATGATCCCCGATGCCACTGTCGGTATAATGAACGTCCGCTTCCGCTCTTGCACATAGCCGATCCGCTCCCGCAGCGCATGGCAGTTCAGCATATAGACCGTGGCCGCAAAAACGGTCCTGCTCATCACTACGGCGTAAATGTTCCATTTGAATGCAATCAGCATCACAAGCAGAGAAACTACATGGACCGCCAGCGCTATCGAAGAATTCTTCACAGGCGTCATCATATCGTCCAACCCCTGAAGTACCGAATTCGTCAATGTAGACGGACAGAAAAATACCACGGAGACAGCCCCAAGCTGCAGCATCAGCGCCGCCGTCGTGTTATCTTCCGTATAGAACAGAAGATCCATTAAAGGCTTTGCCAGAATCGTAAGCCCCACGGCACAGGGGATTGCAATCATCATATTGAACCGAATCGCCGTATTGATCTTGTTATGTACCTGCTTGCGGCTTCCTGTCTGCACTGTGGCCACCAGGCTTGGGATCAATGACGCGGCAAGGGCCGTCGCCACAGACAGCGGCACGTTGATTAACGTGTTGAACTGGCTCCCAAAGATACCCATGAGGCTTGCGTACTCCGTCTTCTTATCCCCTTGGGCCGCCATAATATTATTGAAAATCGCAGTATCCAGAAAGTCGCTGATATTGTAAACCGTCGCACTCAAAATAACCGGCGCAATGGTCAGGAACAGCACCCGGTAAATCTTCTGGTAACTCTCTCTCTTCCTGCTTTTGTCCCTGCGCATCTTCTTGCGGAACAACTGATAGTATGCGATAAACACCACGAACACAAACAGCAGGGCGACAAACGCCCCCATGATTGTTCCCACCGTGCCACCTGCCGCCGCATAGGCCGGGCCGTAGGAATCATCTCCTCTTGTCTTCGCAACCTCCATCCCCGTCTTCAGAAGCAGATAAGCTCCCACGATGGAAGCGACCGCATTCACAATCTGCTCGATTACCTGAGAAAACGCAGTAGGCATCATGGAGCCATTTCCCTGAAAGAATCCTCGGATTACCCCCAAAAGCGCTACCACAAAAATACAGGGCGCAAGGACACGCAGGGCATAGACGCTTAAATCCATGGACATCAGCGTATCCGCAATAAATTCAGCGCCGAAAAAAATCGCCAGCGAAACCACGCCGCTTGCAACCACTGCGAACATCATCGCACATTTGAACACCTTGAAGGCGTTCCGGTACTGCCCCACAGCCACCCGAGCCGACACCAGCTTCGAGACGGCCAGCGGAAGGCTGTAAGAGGTAAGCATCAGGGCAATGGTATAGATGGAAAAGGCTACGTTATAGTACCCCATTCCTTCCGTGCCTACGGTATTCGTAAGCGGAATCCGGTAAACGGCTCCAATAATCTTGGTAATCACACCTGCAAACGCCAGTATGGAACCCTGGACCAGAAAATTCTTGTCTCTTTTTCTTCGTCGTTCAGCCATAAAATGCTCCCTCTTATCGTAATATTTTCAGGACATCCATGATTTCATCCTGCTTCGCCTCCATGGCACGACGCCCGGCCTCTTCCATATGGTCGTACCCGGCCAGGTGGAGGACGGAATGTACGGTTAGAAACGCAAATTCCCGCAGGAGGGAATGCCCGTATTCTTCCGCCTGTGCAATGACCTTTTCTTTGGAAATAACGATGTCACCCAGCGCAAGCTCACCCGTCTCCGGGTCAAAGCAGTCGTCCCTCTCCTCAAGAAAATCAAACTCCCCCGGCTCCGTATATTCAATCATAGGAAAAGAAAGCACGTCCGTAGGCTTATCCATTCCCCGGAATTCCCGGTTCATCTCCTGTATCTGTGCATTCATCGTAAGCAGCAGGCTCACCTGCGCCTCGTAGGGGCAATTTAACACATCCAGGGCTGTTTCTACCACCTTCTTTGCAATCTCGCGGCACTTTAGGGGGAGTGTAATTTCTCCCTCTTCTTCAAAATAAAGTGTCATGATCTTCTCCTTTTCTCTCTGCTGCCTTCCCTGTTCCGCTTCATGCCGCCGTCTCTTCCCCGGCTGCGATTCTCGTACTCCTCGTACGCCTTCACGATTTTTTGCACCAGCGGGTGCCGCACCACGTCCTTACTGGTCAGGCTGCAGATTGCAATATCGTCAATATTTTTGAGGACGGAAACCGCCACGTCAAGCCCGGATACCTGTCCGGCGGGAAGATCCTTCTGTGACGTGTCCCCCGTCACAGCCACCTTTGAGCCGAACCCGATTCTCGTCAGGAACATCTTCATCTGGGCAGGCGTCGTATTCTGCGCCTCATCCAGAATGATATAGGCATTATCAAGGGTCCTGCCTCTCATATATGCAAGGGGTGCAACCTCAATCAGCCCCCGCTCCGAATTCTTCAGAAAACTTTCCGCCCCCATAATCTGGTACAGCGCGTCATATAAGGGACGAAGATAGGGGTCTATCTTGCTTTGCAGGTCCCCGGGCAGGAAACCCAGTTTCTCACCTGCTTCTATGGCGGGCCTCGTCAGGATGATCCTTCCCACCTCATTGTTGCGGAACGCAGTGATTGCCATCGCCATGGCAAGATAGGTCTTTCCCGTACCCGCCGGTCCTAAGCCGAATACAATCATCTGCCTGCGCAGCGCGTCCACGTATGCTTTCTGTCCCAATGTCTTAGGCTTAATCGGCTTGCCCTGCAAAGTATGGCAGATGATGTCCGCGTCAATCTCCAGGATACTCTCCTTGCTGTCCTCCATGGCAAGGGCAAGGGTATAGTCCACATTCTGCTCCTGAATCGTGCTGCCCCTTCTTGACAGCCCCACAAGCTGGACAAGGACTTTCTTCGCCTTCTCCACGTTCGCCGCTTCCCCCATAATCTTCACGCTCTCGCCCCTTGCGATAAAGGTTACGTGAAGCGTCCGTTCTATCTTCTTCGCAAAAACATCAAACTGGCCGAACACGTTCGCCTCATGTTCTGTCGGTATGTCGATGACTGCCTCCATTAATCCCATCCGCTACTCTCCTGTCTCGTCCTGTTCTTCGATTACCGGGATTTCCAGTAATTGAGATTGGGCCAATGTCCCGATGGGCGTAAGGACAGTCAGCGTCCCCCTTGCCTCGGCTTTTTTTGACCCTGTGTATATTTTAACATTATTCTCAATAATTTCTACCCCCTTTTTATCCAAATCTTTACAATATCGCTGAAAATTTGCGCTTAATATCTTTTGAAGCTCTTTTTTTGAATATTTTTTCTCCTGAGGGCGGTAGGGCCTTGCCGTTCTCTTGTCGCAGATAACGGGAAGGTAGAAATTCTCACCGATGCACAATTGTTTCTCGGACCCGTTCATTTCCCATGTATCATAAGAATTCCGGATTGAGCCGAACCGTAGGAAGTAGCTGCCGATTTTCAGGGTATACTCTATTTTTTCAACATCCATGTATTCCTTTACCATATAAGCCAGATCTGTCTCATCCAGATATTCGACGGACGTTCTCCCCTGAATGTCTGCGTCCGCCTTATGGTACTGGTAGGCAATCACGGTCCCTGCGTCGTCTAACACCGGCACCTGCCCGGACACCAGAAGATCCCCTGCCTTCACCTCCTGCCCTTCCTTTACCATTGGGATTCCGCTGCGGGGGACGATTCGGGTGATGACGCAGTCCTGGTCGGCAACAATGTCCATGGCCTGAGCCTCCCCGTTTCCCGCCTCCCCCAGCTCAGACTCCGCCCCAGCCGTCCCAGCCATATCCATGGCAGGAAGGGAATCCTCGTTCTCCTTCACCTGTATGATCAGCCGTGTACCCTTGATGGAAGCAGAAACCCAGATAATGTCATTATATTCCTTACGGATGTCTTTTACAATCCTTGCGCAGTCCACCTCGGACACAGGCATCCCATTGGTCACTTCGGTACTTGCAAGGAAACGAAGAAGCGTCTCGTCCGTGTAGGAAAGGTTCCCTCGGATGTCGATGTTCCAGATATATCTGGACATGAGAAATATGAGAGCCACAGAAAGGAAAGCCCCTGCAAAAAATAATTTCCGTTTGCGGTATTTATGTAAAAAAAAAGGAAGACCGAACCGCCCCACAATCACTACTTTTGTTCCCGTCTTCCTGATAATCGGTTTTAACCGCCTGAATCCGCTGATTGGAATATTCATCTCGTAAGCGCCGGAAACTGCCCGAAGCCCCCACAATACAATCCCCTTATGGCTGCACGCATTTAAGAATCGCTCGGTTGAGTATCCTGTAATCCGGATGCGGATGTATCCTTTGATGTATCGGATCGTTTTTAACAGCAATGTCGTACCTCCTTATTACCGCTGATATTCAATAGACTGTATATGGCCGGTCACTTTCATCTCATCGTTGGTGTAATAGACTACCTGAAGTTTTTGGCCGGTAATACGGATCTGCCCGGTCCTGGTCTGGATGCGCACCAGAGAATCTGTGTATTCGAGAATTCCCCTGTAGTTCTCAAGGCACAGCTCCATCTGCCCGGTGACGGTCAGGATTGGCATGCCTAAGGCTACGTCTTTGGGCAGCTCTGACAATTCCGCAATTTTATTCCTGAAAGGATGACTCTCCTCTTCCTGTCTCTGTCTTTTCGGTCTCATAAAAATGCCATTCATGGATTTTACAGTAGTTTATGCGGGCGTAAAAGGGAATATGCATTGGAACGCATGTTTCATTGTCCCAATAAACGCACCGGCAAGACCTTGAACAATGTGGACGCCAGCGCCATCCCCCACAAAATCCCCTGTCTCTGTCTCCTGCTGCTTTTTATCTTTTCCAGATTACGGTAACTGTCGTCCAGCCTTGACTTGCCCCTTTTTAAATCAGCCATAATCTTTATTCCTGCCCATGATTGAAGAACCGTGAGCAAGAATACCCCGCAGCTTCTCCAAAATCGCTGCTTTCCCGCCAACAGATAATACATACCTTCCGATATGCCAATCAGTGTTGCTATATGATGAATCCAGATACAAATCGATAGCTCCTTCTCACGCATTTTCCCTTATCCCCCTTAAATAATCCTGTATCTATTGTAACGGATTTTGCTGTCGGAATATAGTAAAACAGTTCGCAACTTTCTACAAATTTCGAGTTCGGATGCTTAAAAAAACGAACCCGAAGATTCCCATAACCTTCAGATTCGCTCCCTGTACGGTCTCGCTCCTTGCAAAACCTTCTTATGCTGACACGATACATTAGACAAGTATGTCGATATTCTCTCCCAGCCCCGGTATCGATGCACCGCCTGAGACTTGCGCCGCCGCATCCATCATCTCAGCCATCGCTTCGGTTGACATCTCCATGGCGTCCATGACTTTAGCCATCATGGCATATCCAACATTCATCTGTAACTTTTCCATAGACATAACTGATGATAATCCTGCAATATCCATATATTCATCCGCTCCTTTCCCACATCAGAGGTATCTATATATCTATATATCGGCTTCAACGGAACATACTTAACATAAAAATGAAGATTTCAAAAGACGCACATCCTTCCACTCATTCAGGATGTGCGCCCTATCATTCTAGTACACCGAAAAATAAGTTCCTAGCCATATAACGCAGGATGATTTTTCATATGCAAGGCGGAGAAATGAGGCGTAGTGGGTGCTACGCCGATTGACGACAACGACGCAGATGGAAAATCAGGCAAGTTATATGGC
>OFHO01001591.1_pt1 | contig 15873 bp, 15 predicted proteins | sample 1521531 | NCBI WGS metagenome assembly OFHO01 (sample SAMEA3504124, study PRJEB24116) | mouse gut metagenome | biome: mouse gut; feature: mouse-associated habitat; material: faeces | place: Denmark | collected 2011
GGGAATAGGCGTATCCGCCAAAACGGGCGCTACCGGGGCAACCTGAGGCTCCACCGACGGCGCGGGCACAGCAGCTGGGCTCTCTTCCAGCGGCGGCAGGTCAGCAATCACACCGGTCGGCTGGGCGCCGGCTGCCGCCGAAGCGGCCTGCACTGAAGCCCGCATCCCGCGCATGCGGGCACTCAACTCCTCTGTGGCGCTCTTCTGAGATTCCTCCCGGGCAGTTATCTCTTCTTCGGCGCGCTCCAAAGCGGCAGCATAGCGCGAACGCTGCACCGGCTTCTCCACCTTCGGCTTCTTCGCCTGCTCTTGCCCCTTCTTGAACCAGTCGGGCACCGCGGGCTCGACAGCCGGCGCCGGAGCCTGAACGGGAACGATAACGGGAGAAGCGGTCGGGGGCTCTGCCTCCAAGGCCGGCGCCGGGTCGGGGCAGGCTGGCGCCGGGGCCTCCTCCTCAGGATCAGAGGCGGGAGAGGTCACAGCTTCGGTTTCGTCCACCGGCTTGCCGGAGAGCGCCGCGACCGCTGCCTTGGCGGCGGCGAGACGTTCGGCATGCACGAATCGGTCTATTTCGAGCAATATCCGGACGATTCGGCCGCCGATTCCATGGAAGAGTCCAGCTCGTCGGTGTTCGAGGGAACATCGTACACAAGCTCAGTGCCCTCGGGCACCAACCCTGCCGAAGCCGCTGCGGCAGCACCGTGGATCAGTGGTTCGTCCCCGTCGGGAATATCGCGGGAAGCAGCCACGCGAGCGGCCACATCCAGCAGCACCGCCACACCCGAGGCGTTGCAGTTCGCCCCGTCGTTGTAGGTGCTCAGCTTCTCCAGGGCGAAAGAGAGAGTCGGCAGCACCGCCACAGCCATAGCGACGGCCAGGATAACGTTGAAGGCGATGAGGGCGCCATCGACGGGGGTCACGATCATGCGAACGAGCAGCAGCACGGGCATGAGCACCATAGCAGCGAATTCAACCCAATACAGAAGGGGAAGCGCCGTAATGACGGCGCTGTTCAAATCGCGGCGGATCTTGCCACTGTCATAATGGGCGACGATGATGACCTTGCGCCGGCGACTCGCCTGCTTCGCCGACTTCAAGGGAACGTACTTCGCCACGACGTTCTGGCTCGCTCCCCGATTGAGCAGGCGTGAAAGTACGGGCTTGTCGAAAATCTCAGCAGCCAGGAGGAGCACACATAGAAACCCGATCACAATAGAGGCAACCGAGACTACGGAGAAGATAGTGGCCACCAGGGTCATGAGCACCGCGACTCCGCCCACAAGGGCCCGGGGGAGGGTGCTGTCGGGGTTGCACTGGAAGTCTTCCATGGTGGTGGGCAGGCCCGTTTCGGCAGAGAGCGTCTCGCTGATATAGAGAGCCGCACGCTGCTCTTCCTCGGTTCCCGCCGGACGCGGGCCGATTTCCTGAGACAAGTATGCGACGCATTCGTTTAGCTCGGCCATGTACGTTGCCTTTCCTCGTTCAAAGAGGTCTGTTGACACAATTATTACTAGTATACGCTATTGGACGCTCTTGCCCAAATAATCACGGAGAAACGTATCAGCATTACCCGCTTTGAGCCGTTCGGCCTCATAAACTGTCACCTGATCCTCAATCGATTCATAGAATCGATTGGCCACGCGTTGATCGGGATCGTCGCCCAGATCCTGGGCCAGCGCCGCGGCCTCGGCCTCAAGGGCGTTGTAGCGGTCGTTCTCCTCGGCCAGAGCCTCCTTATCGCGATCGAGATAGGCCTGGTCGGAGGCGAGGGCGGCCTGCTGCGCCTCAAGGCGCTTCTCCACATAGGCGATGAAAGAGTCCAGATCGAGGCCGGGATAAGCACCTTGAGCCTTGGTGAAGAGCTCTCGGGCGTCATTCAGCTGCGTTACGGCCTCGTCGCTCTCCTCCATCGAGGCGCGCACATTGGCCTCGGACATCTCGCGCAGCAGTGCCGTCGCCTCCCGAGCAGCAGCGTCAGCGTTGATGACGGCCCTCCATCCTCCCTGACAATCGAGGAACGCCTCGGTGGCCATGAGAGATTGCTCGATGATAGCCACGCCGGCATCGAGCATGTTCAGGCGCGCCCGGGCCGCGGTCACAGCCTGATGGGCTGCCTCCTCGGCATTGTTATCGGCGAGGGTCGGGCGCATCGATTCAATGGCGGCCAACGACTCTTCCAACTGAGCCCGCGAAGGGGCAATATCGGCGACGACGCGGCGGTAGCCCTCCGACAGATCCTCGAAAGAGGGGGCATGCTGGCCGGCGGCTGACGGAGAAAGGCGCTTTCTGTCGTATTGGGCCATGACCAACTCGTCGAAGGGAATCAATGTCTCATCGCAGCTGGTGATAACGCTGATGTTATCGTTCAGCGAGGAGCGAAAGCCCTGCTGCTGGGTACGCATAGAGATGAGCGTTTGCCCGAGGGTGAGGGCCAGGGCCAAGAGCACACAGACGACCACGACCACGGGAACGATGCGAAAAGCCCGGCGATCCACCTCTGCCACGGCAGCCGAGGCGAACGATGATGCCGAGGACCGCGTGGGGGCCGCGCTTTCGGGAATGACGATGGACTGGCTTCGGGCCGGGGTGGCGCGGGGCTTCTTTCCCCGCCCGAGCGTAAACAGCGGAACCCTCCCCGCGCCGGCGGCCTCTCGTCGATCCCGTTCCTCGGCATCCCGGGCCTCGCGGGCCGCATCGAGCACGCTGAATGAAATCTCGTTTGAGGAGCCGTGGGTGTGACTCTTGATGTGAAGCGCGTGCTGGGCCTTCTTCTTCGCCATGGGTAAAGCTCCGCTAGTGGGCACTGCGCTCAATTTCGGCCACGATTTCGGCGGCCGAGCAGAAACGGATGTTCTGGCTGGGAAGCGAGCGAAGGAAGGTCTTGCCGTAACCCTTGGTCACGAGGCGCTTGTCCGCCAGGATGAGGATGCCGCTATCCGTGGCCTTGCGAATGAGGCGGCCTGCAGCCTGCTTGGTCTCCAAGACGGCGGCGGGCAGAACATAGCGGCGCCACGCGGCGTCATCACGAGCGGCCCGTTCGCAGGAGAGCGGGTCGGTGGGCTTGGAAAACGGCAGCTTGGGGATGACGACCCCCTTAAGCGTCGCGCCCGGGGCATCGAAACCTTCCCAGAAGCTCTTGAGGGCGAACAGCGACAGATGCTCATCGGCAAGGAAATCGTCGCGCAGGCCCTTCACGGAAACGCCCCACTTCTGGCAGACCAGGCGCAGATCGTCCTCCTTCAAGGCCGGCTGCACTTCTTCGAAGCACCGCTCCATCTCGCGACGATTAGTGAACAGCGTGAGCATGGACCCCCGTTGAGCTTTATGAGCAGCGACAAGCAGGTTCTGAAGAGCACCAAGATAGGAGGCTTCGTTGGGCTCCGGCATGTCGTTAACGACATAGACAATCATGCGGTTGTCGAAATCATAGCTCGAGGGAAGCATAAGCTCGTCAGCACGAGAGCAATCACTCGTGTTAAGGCCCATGGCGCTGGCGAAACTGGTAAAGCCCCCGTCTACGGTCAACGTGGCCGAAGCGTACACCACCGCATGGGTGTTCGCGTAGAACGTCTCTTCCAGCGTGCTGCCCACATTGAGCAGCAGCGCCTCCAGTTTGTTCTGGGGACGATCGTTCTTCCTCGTGAGGCTGGCGGCGTATACGTACTGGGGCGGACACTGGACGCAGATCACGTCCACAGCGGCGATAATCTCCTTCAATTCCATGGCGATGGAGGCGATCTCTCGCTGAATGACCGCGGCCCCCTCGATGTCATCCAGGTAACCCACCAGTTCCTGACAGGCCGTGACCATCTTCTCGGCTTCCGCAGCCATAGCCTTCCCCAACCGCGAAATGTTCTGGAAGACAGAGCCGGCACGGATCTCGTCGTTGAGCCAAAGATCCACTGTCTCATAGCCCTTCGAGCGGCGGTTCGCGTCGTAGAACAGCAGTTCGGGCAGGGCGGCGCAGAAGGCCTCGGCTGCCGATCCGAAAGCCTGCCCCGCGCTGCGGGCTTTGGCAGTGAGAGCATAGAACAGCGTTGCGGAGGATTCGTTCCCCGGCATAATGACCGTGCGCTCCGCCCGCACGAACACGTTGCGGCGCGCCTCGTCGGTGGCTACGCGGCGGACAAGCGAAAGGATGTCCTCCTCGGCCAGGTCCATGGAGAAGGCGCGGCGAGCCTCGTTCTCGGCCCCATGGGCCTCGTCCACCACCCAGTAGCGAATAGGAGGCAACAATCCTCCGTCGGCGGCGAGATCACAGAACAGGAGGCTGTGGTTGGTCACGACGATGTTCGATGCCTCAGCCCGACGCCTGGCACCGTGGACGAAGCAGGTCGTTCCGAAGAAGGGGCACTTGCGGCGAAGGCAATCGTGACTCGTCGTGGTGATGGACCATCGCGGCAGGAGGCGATAATCGATCTTGAGGTTATCGATATCGTCATAGGTCGTCTGGCTGATGAACGAGAGCAGACCGGCAAGAGCCGGGGCTTGATGCTGCTCCCCCTTCCCCACCGTGCGCATGCGCGGGCCGTCCACAACAATGCGCTCCACCTTGCGCAGGCAGGGGTAATGGGAGAAACCCTTGAGCGATGCATAGGTAAGGCCACCGCCGAGAGCCTCGGCCAAGGCTGGCAACTCGTGGTAGACGAGCTGGTCGAGCAGGGCGTTGGTCTTCGTAGCCACGCCGATGTTGATATCGTTATCCCGCGCCGTGATAGCGGCGGGCAGCAGGTAGGCCATGGATTTCCCCACACCCGTACCCGCTTCTACCATAAGGTTAGTAGAACGGGCAAACGAGCTGCGCACCGCCTCGGCCATGGACACCTGCTCATTGCGCTGCTCGTAGTCGTCGTACAGCGAGCCGATAAGCCCCGTCTCGGTGAACGCCTGCGCTATGGCTTCGGCTGTGGGGAACACCAGGGAACGGGCGGGATCGGCAACAATATCCGCCGCATCCACGAGGGGTCGGTGGTCGATGGCTCCGACTCGATCGCGCCGCAGGCTCCTCAGGGAAAACGGCAGGGGCTTTTCTCCTTCTGAAGCGCATTGCTCGGCGAAGTACTGGAACACCACAACCGTGGGCCACTGTTCCGGTGTGGCCATGGAGGCAATCTCGCGCAGCAACATGGGAGGCATGGCCTCCACACCGGCCAGGAGGATGCGCAGCAGCGCGCACGTGGCGGCCACATCCTCATCGGCTCGGTGGGTAGAGCGCGGGGCGCCGAACGCCTTCACCAAGTCGATGAGACGATGGGATTTCATGCGGGGCAGAGCAATGCGTGATAGGTCAAGGGAGTCGACCCAAGTATTCTCAAGCAGCGGGTAGCCAGCAGGATGCTTCGTCGTGAAGTTGCGATCAAACTCCGCATTGTGGGCCACCACCACGGCGTCTCCCACAAACTCCACGAGCGATGCCAGGGCTTCGGCGGGGGTGGGGGCCACGGCTACATCCTCATCGTGAATATCGGTCAAATGGGCGACTTCATCGGGAATGGGCCTGCCAGGGTTCACGAAGGTGATGAACCACTCGACGATCTGGCCGCCTTCCATGCGGGCGGCGGCAATTTGGGTGAGCTCGTCATGGTTAAGAGAGAAACCAGTGGTCTCGGTATCGAGCACTACCACATTACCGTCGAAGGGGCCAAAATGGCCAGTACGGGCCCGCTCCGGCAGACTCTCGTAGAGGGCGACCACCTCAGGGGGCGTTCCATCGGTAATGAAGTTCTTCAGCTGGCCCTCAAGAGGAGCAGTGTCTCGTGTCATAGCGTTGCCCTACCTTCGCGGTGCACCCCTGATGCCGAAAAAAAGGAACCTCGTCCAAGCGAGCGTTCCACAGATGATCGGCCTCGGTTATGGTGTGTACTCAATAGCTTTCGGTATTGTAGCAGCCAGCGCAGGGAGAACGTCATGGAACGGTATTTTGGTACATATCAAACATTTCAAACGGCGTCCCGCAAGGACGCCGCGGCCCTGCTCGGCTCGAACAATCTTGTCGGGGATCAGTACGCTATCGAGTGCACCATCGAGAGCGGGGTCCAGAAAGCCTGGCTCGTCAATCGCTTCGGGTCTCGCATCGGGTACTTCGACCCCGACTTCTCGCGCCAGCTGAGCCTGCTGCGCGCCCAGGGTCTCACCTTGGTCGGCATCCTCTCCTTCGTGGCCTTCTCCGAGCAGCCAGAGCCCGGTGAGTACTGGGGGGAGGCGGCGGTCATCGCCTACGATGCCCGCGATCAGAAGGCCTTCACCCGCTTTGTGGAAGGTGTCGGAACCCTTATAGGCAAGGGGATTCGCCCCGCACTGGCCTTTGACGGAGCAGCCGTAGAGCGAATTGTCGAAACCCAGGGCGCATGGCTCCCCACGGATCGCGTTCCCTTGCCAGAAAAAAAGAAGGGTATGGCCATTCTCAAGCGGCAAAGATCGATAACCGATAGCCTCGTCGAAAAGGGCCGCCAGGGAAACAAGGGCTGCTACCTTCTCAGTTGGGCGTTCCTCCTTGCCCTGGTGGGCTCCCTCATCTTCGGGTTGAAGGCCTGCGGGCTCTTCTAGCGAGCCTTCGCTTCAAGGGCGCTGACAATCAGGCGTGTGCACAGCTCGGGAAACTCGATGCCGGCGGCACGGGCCGCATCAGGGAGCAGCGAGGTGCTCGTCATGCCGGGGATGGTATTCGTCTCCAAAATCCATGGCGTTCCCTCCTCATCGAGGATGAAGTCAGAGCGAGAGACGCCAGTGCACTCCAGGGCCCGATGGGCGGCCACAGCCATGGCCTGAACACGCTGGGTCAGGGCCTCGCCGAGAGGCGCGGGGCAAATGTGCTGAGAGCCGCCCAGGGCGTACTTGGAATCAAAATCATAGAACTCGCCCCGGGGCACAATCTCAATGATCGGCAGCGCATAGGGCTCATCGTTGCCGAGAACCGCCACGGTCAGCTCGGTGCCCTTGATGAAGCGCTCCACAACCACCAGGCTATCAATCTTGAACACCTCTTCAATGGCCTCTCGGATAGACTCCTCCCCCTCAACGATATAAATACCGAGGGCACTTCCCTCAGTTGCGGGCTTGACAACACAGGTGCCGTCCATAACTTGGGCGATTGTCTCAACATCATAGGAGCACCCCCGCTCAAGAGAGAAGAATGGGGCCGTCGCAATACCCTCACGGGCATAGAAGACCTTCGATTTCGCCTTGTTCATAGCCGTAGCGCTCGACCACACGCCTGGGCCTGTATAGGGAAGGCCGATCACCTCCAGAAACCCTTGAAGCTGGCCGTCCTCCCCTCCTTTACCATGGAGGCAGAGAAAGGCCACATCGAAGTTGCCGTCAATGAGCGCCTTCAAATCATCTTTGGAGGCAGGGTCCAATTCCGTCACCGCAAACCCTGCCTGGCGCAGCGCTTCGCCAGCCCCTTTGCCGGACGCGAGGGAGATCTCGCGCTCGCCGCTCGTTCCTCCTGCAAGCAGAGCGACGCGACAAGTAGCCGGATCTAAAGTAACAGCCATGATCGGACACCTTTCAAGACGATGAATATCTGAGGGGAAGTATATCAGAGCAGGTGCATTGTCTATAATGGCCCCTATGAATAACGAACTTATGACACTCACCCTTCCCGAGCTCACCGGTCTCATTGAAGCCTGGGGGTTCCCCCGATTCCGAGCCAAGCAGGTACACGAATGGATTCATCGGCACCATTGCACTTCTTTTGACGCCATGAGCAATGTGCCGGCCTCCCTTCGCCAGCGGCTGGCACAGGAATATCCCTTTGAGGAATTCTCCCTTGTCGACCGACAGGTCTCCAGCGATGGAACGCGCAAATACGTGTTCAAACTTAGCGACGGATGTCTTGTCGAAACTGTCGGCATGCCAACCCATCGCCAAGACGGAGCCATCGAGCGGTTATCGGTTTGCGTCTCCTCTCAGGTGGGCTGTCCCATGGCCTGCGCATTCTGCGCAACAGGGCGCGAGGGGCTCACCCGCAGCCTGCAAGCAGGGGAGATTGTCCAGCAAATTGCTACCGTTCAAAAGGACTTCGAAGCCCGCGTGAGCAATGTTGTTGTCATGGGCCAGGGAGAGCCATTCCTGAACTACGATGAGGTGCTTTCAGCACTGCGTATGATTAACAGCGCTGATGACCTTCATATCGGCGCGCGTCATATCACGATTTCCACCTGCGGCATCATCTCCGGCATCAAGCGCCTCAGCGACGAGCCTGAGCAATTCACTCTAGCTATTTCGCTTCACTCGGCAGTACAGTCAACCCGCGACGAACTCATGCCGAAAGTCTCCCAACAACCCCTGCCGCTGCTCAAAACGGCCCTTAAGAACTATACCCAGAAAACCGGGCGGCGCGTCTCCCTCGAATACCTCCTCATCAAGAACGTCAATGATTCCGACGAGCAACTGCGTGCACTTCTCGATCTATGTCGCGGACTCCTCTGCCATATCAATCTTCTGCCCATGAATCCCGTGGAGGGGGCTCCCTTCCAGCCAGCAACCGAGAAAATCGTTCGACACTGGATGAGAACGCTCGAAGCCGAGGGCGTTGAAATAAGCATAAGAAAGTCTCGCGGAAGTGATATCGACGGTGCCTGTGGGCAGTTGAAGAACCGTATTGTTTCACGTGAAACATGATCACTCCCAACTCGATATGTTATGTAAAGCAGTTTTCGCGAGCTTCCCATAGGGACTCTAGGCAGCAAAATTCTTCCAATATCGAGGCGACCCTCTCAGATCGACCTTTAAGGCGCTTCAATCGGAAGAGAGCCCACTCGATACAGAACAGGGGAATTTCGAAAATGAAAAGAAAGGGTGTTTCACGTGAAACACCCTTTCTTTCTTTTCTCAGTCACGATAGAGAGGTTACTCCTCAATGGCTGAATACTCTTCCTTCATGCCAAGAATCTCATCGAAGAGGCGCTGCAGATCTTCCTCATCCTTGAACTCGATCTCAATCTTGTTCTTTCCCTTGGAAGATTTGACGCGAACATTGGTCTTGAGGGTCTCGCGCAGTGTCTTGGCAACTGACTTGAACACGGGTGGAGTTGCGGGACGAGTCGAAGTAGGAGAGGACTCTTTCTTCCCTGAAAGCAAGCGGGCAAGGCTCTCGGCCTCACGCACGGTCATATTCCCCTCAACGATCTTCTCGGTAAGTTTCGCGCGTCCTTCGGGTGTGGATACTGAGAGAATAGCCCGGGCATGGCCGGCTGTGATCTTCTCCTCGTAGAGCAACTGCTGAGCCTCTTCGGGGAGATCGAGCAAGCGGAGAGCATTAGCCACAGTGGATCGTCCTTTTGAAACCGCCTGAGCAACCTCGGCTTGAGTCATCGAACGACGCTCCATAAGGCGGCGGTATCCATAGGCCTCCTCAATGGGATTCAAGTCGCTTCGCTGGATATTCTCAATCAGAGCCAGCTCCAGTGCGAGGTTATCATCAGCCTCTTTGATGCGGATCGGCACTTTTTTGAGGCCCGCGGCCTTAGAGGCCTGCCACCGTCGCTCACCAGCGATAATCTGATAGGTACCATCGCCCATCTGCCGAACAAGAATCGGTTGAAGCAAGCCGTCCTTTTCGATGGAAGTAGCTAGTTCCTCGATCTCTTCTTTCTTGAACTGAGTTCGGGGCTGATCGGGATTAGGGAAGATACTATCAAGGCTCACTTCATCGGTCGTCCTCGTCTCCGCTGTTTCTCGGACGAGAGCGGGCACAACAGCGCTTACCTCCCGCGGAATCGGCTCAGAGAGGACAGTATCGGCTCCTTCTTCGCTCACAACAACACGAGAAGCCGGTCGAGAAGACACCGGCACCTCCTCGATATCCTCAACCTGAACGGTCAGTCGCTGGCCTTCGGGAGCTGGAGCAGCAGGGGCGGGAGTCTCATAGGAACCAGGGAGGAGAGAACTGAGACCTCGGCCCAATCCACCACGTCGTTCTGGCTTAGCCACGGGCAATCACTTCCTTCGCAAGTTCAATATAGGACAGGGAGCCACGACCACGGGGATCGTACTGGGTAATAGGCTGCCCGAAGCTGGGGGCTTCGGAAAGTTTTACCGTACGGGGAATAGGGGTGGAGAACACGAGACGCCCGAAGTACTCTCGAACTTCATCGGCAACCTGCTTCGAGAGAATCGTACGGCTGTCATACATCGTCAAGAGAATGCCGTAAATATCAAGAGACGGATTCAAACGGCTTTTGACACGTTTCATTGATTCAAGAAGTTTTGTCACGCCCTCAAGGGCATAGAACTCGCACTGGATGGGAATAAGCAGCTTGTCAGCGGCCACCATCGCATTCACTGTGAGCAAACCCAAGGCCGGAGGGCAGTCGATAATAACGAAGTCGTACTTTCCCCGCATAGAGCCGATGGCGTCCTTCAGACGGTTCTCGCGGGCCATCTCAGAAACCAACTCCACTTCAGCGCCAGCAAGATTGATCGTTGCCGGTGCTACATCGAGACCCTCGGCCACATCAGGAATGATGACATCCTCCAATGGAGCGTCATTCAGGAGCACGTCATAAATGCACTGCTGGATAAGACCCTTCTCAATACCGAGACCGCTGGAGCAATTCCCTTGCGGATCGAGGTCGATGAGAAGAACCTGCTTACCCATCTCGCCCAGAGCGGCAGCAAGATTAATGGCCGTCGTTGATTTGCCGACGCCGCCCTTTTGATTGATGATGCCGATCACGCGCGTATGCCCAATCACATGTTTGACGGGAGCCTTATCCTTGTAGCTCTTAAGCGGCTGAACAGGTTCAGAATGATATGTCGCGGGAGCCACTTCCCGCATCGACACCTCAAGTTCATCGGGATCAGGTTCGCGATAAGTAGCATCCGCCTGGGCTTCACGTTGTTCCTGAGACTGAGGGGCGCGACCCCCGGCGATAGTCTGATTCTGTTTACTGTCCCGTTTAAGACCATCAAAAAATCCCACAGGAACCTCCTTCCTTAGCTGCAGCACAGTATAGCATCGGCCCCACATCACAGGACCGCTGATTCATAGGAGCGGCGAGTTAATCGTGATGTTTCACGTGAAACATCACGAACGTGGTTTCAGGGGGCTCCTCTGAGCCATTCCGACACGGCGAGGAAGCTTGACCTTACCACGACCGACTTTCTCAAATACGAGAATAGAGCGTTCCGTCTCCCCATCACTGAGTACGAGCTCCCGTCGAGAGACAAGCCTCATGCCGACCAAATTCTCCACCGCACGAGCCTCTTCCAACTCCTCGTCGTCCACATGGGCCTTATAGCATATCAGTTGCCCTCCCTTGCTCAGCAAAGGCGAGGCGAGCTCTAGAAGAGATACGAGGCGCGAGAGTGCGCGGGCCGTGAGAACCGAGAAAGAACCAGGACGATCCAGGGCCAACTCCTCAATACGGCCGTCATAGGTACTTATCTGATCGCTCAAGCCAAGCTCATCGAGGACACCGGATACGAGGGCCATCTTTTTTTTGACTGAGTCGATCAACACCGTCATACGGCCCGTGGCAAGGGCCAAGGGAACACCGGGGAACCCTCCGCCTGAGCCAAGATCGCCGTAGAGCCCTTCAGGAGCGGCCTCTATCTCAGGAAGTCCAGCAAGAGAGTCTTCAATATGGAGAACCTCCGCCTCTGTCTGAGAGGCGATACGCGTGAGATTCGTTGTCTTATTGACCTCGAGAATGGCATCAAGGTATTGATGGGTCAAATCACGACACTCTGACGAAGTCATAGAATCCCAAGCCTCCAAGGTTAGAAATGGTAATGAGATATTGTAAAGGAAAAGGGCGGGAATTCCCGCCCTTTCGCCGCTGTTCAATGAAATTCGCGGTAACTACAGGGGAACTACCACAACGTGACGAGCAGAACCCTCTCCCTCGGACACCGTCTCAACGCGATCGTCATCGCGAAGAGCGATGTGAATGATACGGCGTTCATAGGGAGTCATCGGACGCAAGCCCACTTTACGATGCTGGCTAACTGCTCGGTTGGCGGAGGAGTGGGCAATCGATTCCAGCTTCTGGCGCTGACGATTCTTGTATCCCTCGACATCAACCACAACCGGATAACGGAACCCAATGGTGCGGATGGTAATCATCGACACGATGAACTGCAGAGCATCAAGAGTCTTGCCGTGACGCCCAATCAGGACAGCCATATCGTCACCACTGATATCAAGGATGAGCTCTCCCTCATCACCCTCGTACTCGTCGATGGTTACATCGCCCACATTGAAGTACTGGAGGATATCCTGCAATGCGGCGATGGCTGTATCGGCAATGTTGTCCAGCATCTCATCGGTAACCACCAGCTCATTAGAGTCGGACGGAGTATCGGCAGCCGCCTCATCCGAAACGTCGGGAGTATCGCTCTCCGACATCGTAGCCTCCACAGCTTCGACGAATTCCTCGGTCATCAGGAGCTCCTTTTCTCTTCGCAGGGTTCCGCAGCGAACTCTTCCATTCCACGGACAAATAAAGAGAGTGTTTCACGTGAAACACTCTCTTAAGACAACGATTCTTAGCGCTTCTTCTTAGGACGCTTTTTCTTTTCCTTGCGCACCACATCAACTTCGACGGGCTTGACCACAAGGGCTTCTTCCTCTTCGCGCTTCTTGTCCTGCGCTCGGCAACGGGCAAGGGTCAGCTGATTCTGTGCGATACCAATCACAGAACTGGCTCCCCAGAACAGAAGCACGCCGGCAGGAGACCCCCACGAAATCCAGAGCATCATAATCGACATGATGCCGCCCATCATAAGCGTCTGGTTCTTCTGCTGGGTGTTCTCAGTCTTCAACTGCTGAAGCACCATGGGGAGAAACGTCGCACCGGCAAACACTACCATTAGAACCAAGTAAGGGAAAAAGGTGCCGAAACCCTCGGCGAAAGCCCCCGAGGGGGTCTGCACGAGATTGGGGACCAGATTGTAAAACGAATAGCTGTCGTCACCGATACGATCCCCCATCTCGCGCAGTACCTGGAATAGGGCAATAAAGATGGGCATCTGCAGCAGCATCGGAAGACATCCAGCGAGCGGATTAAACTTCATCTCCGCGTAAATCTTCTGCATCTCCTGGGATTGGCGCGTGGGATCATCGGGGAACCGCTCCTTGAGCGCCTGAATTTTCGGCTGGACCTTCTGCATGGCGTAGTTCGACTTCGCCTGCTTGTGCATCAGGGGAGCTACGATGATACGGAAGATGATCGTAACGATGATGATAGCCAGGCCCCAGTCGTGGCAGAAGTCAAAGAAGAACTGGATAACATCGAAGATCCAGTCCTTAAATATATCCCACATACGCAACCCTTCTCAAGTCGGCCGCGGTAGCCTCATGGCACGGGATCGTATCCATGAGGGCCGCCCGGACGGCATTTCAGTATCCGTTTCGCCGTGAGGACAAACCCCTTGCGAAACCCATAGCGCCTAAAGGCGGTGAGCCCGTATTCAGAGCAGGTGGGAACGAAGCGGCAGGCAGGAGGCAGGAGTGGCGAGATGGCCATGCGATAGAACATGATGATCCCGATGGCCACGAGGGCCGGCATGCGCTTAATGAAGACAGCGATCCGCCTCATCATTGCCCCTTTCCCATGGCGAGCTAAGGTGCGCCGCTGCGCCAGTGCAAGCCCTGAGCACGTCCCCATAGGAGGCTCGGCAGAGCGATGCGCGGGCGAGGAACACCACATCCTTGTCCGGCCACGGCCCTCCCAAATCTCGACAGAGAGCTCTCAGTCGCCGCTTAGCCCGGTTGCGCCAAACGGCGTTCCCCAGCTTCTTCCCAGCAATAAAAGCAACACGACCAGGGAGGTCGTGTTGCACGTCTTCAGCTCGGGTTGACATCGAGGAATGTTCCCCGACGATCAGCGTGAGATAGGGAGTTTTCAGACGCCGACCGGTTGAGAAGAGCTGGGAGATTTCAGTGCTGGACTTGATGGTATCCACGCCTGGGCACTCCTAGACGGTGAGACGCTTGCGCCCCTTAGCACGACGGGAAGCGAGAACAGCGCGGCCGCCCTTGGTGGACATGCGGGCACGGAAGCCGTGGCACTTGGCGCGCTTGCGTTTGTTCGGTTGATAGGTGCGTTTCATTGTTTTCTTTCCCTTTCATGGTTCAAAGAATAGCTTTCCGATTATATACCACAGAGAGAGGCTGTCAACGGGGAACTCTTAGGAAAACGCGAAGACTGTCGGTGGGATTGCCCTGCCTCGTGGAGAGACAGGGTTTTGGCGAGGGAGGAATCGAGCAGGGCTACAGGATTGCTTTTGCGAGAATGCAGGTTGTCTCGAAGGAACCCTCAGGTGCAACGACAGTCCGCTGAGAGAGATCTGCGGCAAAATGACGGGTGAGGCAATAGGACGATTCAGCAATCCGCCCCAGTTCTTCTATGTTCTTTCCCTTCGTCATTACAATAAACCTGGTTGATTAGTCGAGAACCTTAGAGAATCCCTGATCACAGCCATGAAATTTCCACGGGAAACTGGTTCATTTCCTGTAGGGGAAATCGGCCCTATGCCTCTCTCCCAGGCCTCCTAATGTCGGCGTTTGTGGAAAAAGGAGGGGTTATACCCGCGATATCCCCTACAATCCCCCAGTTTTGCACCTAGGATTCCCGAATGATCTTCATGAGTCTCTCCACGTCGCTTTGAACCTCCATGTTGTCCTCGAGCATCGCCTCAACGGTTCGGGTGGAGTGAATAACGGTCGAGTGGTCCCGGTTGAACTTCTTCCCGATATCGCCCTGGGGCATGTCAAGCATCTGACGGCAGAGGTACACGGCGATATGACGGGGATGCACGATGGTGCGGCTGCGAGCCGGGCCGACGAGATCGCTATGGCTTACCTTGTAATATTCCTCCACCGCCCGCTGGATGTCCTCAACGGTGACAGTGCGCGACAGTCCACCGGAGAAGTGGTTCTCCAGGAGGGACCGTACTTCCTCCACGGTGACGTCACCACGTTCGCCCATGGAAGTCTGATAAAAGGCCACCTTGGTAATGGCGCTCTTCAGTTCACGAATGTTCGACCCCGAGATCTCAGCAATATAGAGCTGCACGTCGTTGGAAAGGGCCAAATGCCCAAATCCCTCACTGCGACAGAGCTCGTCGGTAAAGGACTTGACAATACCAAGCTTGGTCTCGATGTCGGGCGGCTGGATGTCGACGGGGGAGCCGGCAGCGAAGCGAGATTGGTAGCGCTCGTCGAGGCCGATGCTCTTGGGGGCGCGATCGGCTGACAGCACTACCTGGCTACCGCGGCTCGTAAGGGTGTTAAGCAGTTGGAACACGATATCGAGGGTACGCTCTTTGCCTTGGAACTTCTGGACGTCGTCGATGAACAGCACGTCGGCTTCCTCGTAGAAGGTTTTGAAGTTCTTGAAACTGCTCTTTTCCCGATCATGGGCGGCACTGGCCTCGGCGTACTCGTTGGTGATGCTGTCGGCATCCACAAAGACGGTGCGGAGGTGCGGGTAGGTTTCCCCGATGTAGTTCTGGATGGCCCGCATGAGATGGGTCTTTCCCAGGCCGCTCTTGCCATAGATGAACAAGGGGTTGAGGGCGCTCCGGCCCGGCTGTTCGGCCACCTGCACGGCCATTTGGTAGGCAAGACGATTCGACGAGCCGATGACGAAATTGCTGAATGTGTAGGCTGAGCAGGGATTTGAGGTTCCCGCCGCTCCCGCCGGCGGCTGGGGTCGGTAATGGTCCTCGGCCCCAGCATCGGCGGTTGGGGCGGCGGGGCGTTCGGTTCCATGCACCCCGCCCGCGCCCGCGGGTGGGGTGCCATTTACGGGAGCACCGCCGCCAGCATCGCCCCAGGGCGGCATCGTCGGAGTTGCGGGGGCATTCGCTGTTGCGGCCGGATCGGAGGATGAGGGGTTTCCCAAAGCTCCCGGGTTCGCT
>OFHO01001598.1_pt1 | contig 15821 bp, 16 predicted proteins | sample 1521531 | NCBI WGS metagenome assembly OFHO01 (sample SAMEA3504124, study PRJEB24116) | mouse gut metagenome | biome: mouse gut; feature: mouse-associated habitat; material: faeces | place: Denmark | collected 2011
CCCTGGACCCCGCAAGCCTTTGAAAAGGCTTGACCGAAACTTTACCGGCCTTCGGCCTTGCGGGCTAAGACTCCAGGCAGTGGCTTTCGCCCTTTGGAGGGTTAAGCCCCCGCAGGGGGCGGGTAGGGCGTGACTCCGGGGGCGCCCCGGAGGGCGTGACACCGGCGGCACCCCGGCGGCCTTGCGCAGCGGCGCGAAAGCTGGTATGATTGGTAGTATAAAAACGAAAAGAGGAGGATACGCAAATGACAGCAGAAGAGACGATGGCAGTCCAGGCAGCCCCGGAGACCAGCCTGGAGGCACAGAACCAGAGCAAGGGGATACTGGCGGGGGAGGCACGCCTGGAAACGGCGCTGCGCCGCCTGGAGGAGCAGTCCGCCCTGCAAACCGTCCTGGCGAAAAAGAGGCTTTTTTATGCCCGCCTGTCCGCCGCCTTTCTGGCCGTTACCGCCATCGCCGTGGTTTGGATGGTGGGCCAGGTGATTCCCCAGATGGAGCGCACCTTGGGAACCGCCAACACCACCATGGCGGATGTGGACCTTGTGATGCAGCAGCTGGCAATGGCGGATATCCCCGGCATTCTGGAGAACCTGGACCAGACCCTCAGCGAGGGCAGAGAAAGCATCGCCGAGGCCTCCGATGCCCTCCAGCAGGTTTCCAGCATCGACTTTGCCGGCCTCAATAAGGCCATCCAGGAGCTTCAGGGCGTTTTGGAAAATCCCCTGGGCAGCCTGATAGGATGGAAAAAGTAGCCCAGGGGCTTTGAAGGACAACAGCGGCGGGTCCTCATATCGCAAAGTCCCTTTTCCCATCTGCTGCCGCTACACCAAACAGGGCAAACTGTAAAACAATCCCCCGCAGACCGGAAGGACCGGATTTGCGGGGGATTTTTTTAGCCTTCGGAATCGGTTTTAACGGCGGCGGAGGCAATTTCCATGGCCCGGCGCAGCTGGCTGTCGTATTCGGGGTCGCCCATGGTTGCGGTCTTGTCCATCTCGGCGGGATAAGCGACCTCGTAGTCGGCAGGGACCCCCACCTGGTCGTAGGTCTCCCCGGAGGGACCGGCGTACCGGGCCACCGTCAGGTAGATGGCGGAGCCGTTTTTCAGCTTGTAGAAGCTCTGCTGGGTGCCCTTGCCAAAGGTGGTTTCTCCCACCGTCCGGGCCTTGCCGGTGTCCCGCAGGGCCTGGGCGAACAGCTCGGTGGTGCCGGCGGTGGTGTTGTCCGCCAATACCACCATGGGCAGCTCCACCTCCGATTCATCGGAGCTCATCAGCTCCTGGGAGATACCGCTGGCATCCTCCTGGTAGATGGTGGTCATCTTCCCCAAAAGGATATCCAGCATGTTGCCAATGACTGTTACGTTGTCGCTTTCAATTCCGCGGATATCAAAAATCAAAGCGGTGGCGCCGTTCTGGCTGGCCTGGCGGATGGCCGCCTCCAGGTGCTGGGAGGTGTTGTTGGTGATGCTGGAAAAGCGCAGGTAGGCTACATTTTCCAGCATGGTGGTGGAGATGGTGGGAATGTCGATTTCCCGGCGGGTCAGCTCCACCGTCCGCTCTTCGGTATCCCGGCGGTAGATCAGGGTGACCTTGGTGCCGGCGGCCCCCCGGAAGGAGCCCACCAGCTCGGTGTAGTTATCCTTGGTGGCGGCGGTGTCGTCCACGCTGACGATAAGGTCCCCCGCCTGCATCTGGGCGGAGGCCGCAGGGGACTGGGGGTAGACGGTGCGCACCCGGATGTAGCCGTCCACGTCCAGGTCGGTGACCACGCCGATGCCCACATACCGTTGGCTTTCAGTCTGCTGGTAGGCCTCGTATTCCCGGTCGGTGAGGAAGCGGGCATAGGGGTCCCCCAAACCGGAGATATAGCCGGAGGCGATGCCCGCCCGGAGGGTCTCCTCCTCCAGCTCCCCGGCGTAATGGCTGCGGGCGTACTGGTCGATTTCCGAAAGCAGGGCGTATTCCCGCTCCCGCTCGATGATGTTGTTGTACATGGAATTGTAGCGGTTTTCCGAATAAAACATGGTGAGGCAGAACACCACCGCGGCAACAATAGCCATATAGGCGATGGCGGCCCCCAGCGAAATCTTTTTATTCAAGCAAGCAGCGCCTCCTTAATATCAATATCAAAGCTCAGGAAATCTTTTTAAGTATAGCACAACCAAAGGCAAAAGAAAAGAAATAAACCGTTAAGAAAGGCGGTTCCCTGTCGAAAAGCTGCCGGAGCTTTGGCGCGGGCAGGGGCCGGCGCTGGAAATTTTTTTGGCGGAAAGACAGAAAAGGCCCCCGAACAGCTTTTATTTTCCCCCCAGCCGTGGTATAATAGCTGACAGATAAGGATTCTATACGGTGGATAAAACGGCGTACAGATGAACTTTGCCCCGATCTTTTCCAAAACAGGAGAGCGGGGCCCTTTCCAGGTACGCCACCGAATCTACACAGAAAAGGGGCATCAGCCATTGAATAAGTTCGTAGTGACTGGAGGAAATCCCCTCCACGGCACAGTGAAGATCGGCGGGGCCAAAAACGCGGCGGTAGCCATCATCCCCGCCACGGTGCTGGCGCGGGGCAAGTGCGTCATCGACAACATCCCCAACATCAGCGACGTGACCCTGCTGCTGCGCATCCTAACCAAGATGGGGGCCCAGGTGCGGATGGTGGGGAAGAAGACAGTGGAGATAGACACCACCCATCTGGTGAGCCACACCGTCCCCTACGACCTAGCGAAGAACATGCGGGCCAGCTATTACTTCATTGGCGCCCTGCTGGGCCGCAGCCGGGAGGCCAGCGTCTTTATGCCTGGGGGCTGCAACTTCGGGGTGCGCCCCATCGACCAGCACATTAAGGGCTTTGAGGCCATGGGCGCTTCGGTGGACATCGACAAAGGGATGATTAACGCCAGGGCGGAGCAGCTGCGGGGGGTCCATGTCTACTTCGATGTGGTCACCGTGGGGGCTACCATCAACGTTATGCTGGCGGCGGTGCGGGCCAAAGGCCTCACCATCCTGGAGAATGTTGCCAAGGAACCCCATATTGTGGATATGGCCAACTTCCTCAACTCCATGGGGGCAGACGTCCGGGGGGCTGGCACCGATGTCATCAAAATCCACGGGGTGGACGTGATGCACGGGGCCAACTATTCCATCATCCCGGACCAAATCGAGGCGGGGACCTATATGGCCGCCGCTGCCGCCACCGGCGGGGACGTCCGGGTGGAGAACATCATCCCCAAGCATATGGAGCCCATCACCGCCCGCTTGCAGGCCGCCGGGGCGCACATTGAGGAGGGGGACGACTGGCTGCGGGTTTTCCGCTCCGGTCCCCTCCAGAAAATCAACGTCAAAACCATGCCCCACCCCGGCTTCCCCACCGATATGCAGCCCCAGATGGCCGCCATGCTCACCATGGCGGAGGGGACAAGCATTATCACCGAAGGGGTGTGGGATAACCGCTTTAAATATGTGGACGAGCTGAACCGCCTGGGGGCGAAAATCACCGTGGACGGCAAGGTGGCGGTGATTGAAGGGGTGAAGGAGCTTACCGGCGCCCCGGTGCGGGCCACCGACCTGCGGGGCGGCGCGGCGATGATCATTGCCGGGCTTATCGCCAGGGGGACCACCCAGATTGAGGAGATTATCCACATCGAGCGGGGATACGAGGACGTGGTGGAGAAAATCACCGCCCTGGGCGGGGATATGCGGCGGGTCACCATCCCGGATGGGGAGCTTTCCAAAGCCCTGTAAATAGGATGTACAAACACGGCCGCCTGGTGAAAAGCCGGGCGGCTTTTCTAAGAGCTCATATTTGGTAACAGCAAAGGAGGAGACAGCGATGGCGGTAAAGAGCACCGGCGCCCCCCTTTTTGACCAGGCGGCGGAGGAGGTAGCGGAAAGCGGGGCGCTGTCCTTCCCCACCCGGCGGCAGCTGTGGCTGGCCCTGGGGGAATGGGAATGGCGGGAGGAGGATGACCCGGAGGATACCCCCCGGACCCTCGCCGAGGCGCTGAAAAAGCGGGCGGGGCTGGCCTGGGCCTGCGCCAAAAAGGTGATGCCGGTGTGGAGCGCCTACGCCCCGGATGACAAGGCCCCCCAGAAGCTGCTGAAAGCTGTCCGGGACTACCTGGACGGCAAGATACCGGCGGAAACGCTGAAAAAGGCCCTGGAGGAGGGCGGCTTTCTGGACCGGGCGGAAAAGGAGCCCTACAGCACCGCCCCTGCCGCCGCTATGGCGGCCTGGCAGGCGGCTTGGGCCGCCTGGCTGGACGAGCCGCTGCTGGCCCAGCGGTACGCCGATGCCATCGACAGCGAGCTGGACTACGATGACTGGGACGCCGCCTACCTGGCCTCCGTCGCCTGGGGCGGCCGGGACGAGGAGGCCCAGCCTGGGGAGCGGGCGGTGCAACGGATGCGGTTCTGGGTCTGGTATTTGGAGCTGCTGGCCCCCTTGCTGGGCATCCAGGGGTACAAATTCCCCAAAAAGGCCATCGCGGTATTTAAGGAAAAGCAATTCCCCGTCAAACCTGTGCCGGAGGAGGTGTCCATGGAATCCTTCTGCGACTACATCGGGGCGGGGGACTACCTCTATCACACCTGGAACGGATCCTCCTGCGAGATCGTCACCCGGATGCGGGGGGACCACGCCGTCTGCCCCAAGACCAAGGAGGAGTGCCGCCAGCTGAAATTTTACTACATGGTGGCGCTGCTGAAGGACACACTTCCTGGAGACCACCCCTTTACGGTGACCATGTGGGAGCCCCTGTTCCACTGTGATGTCCACCCCGGCAATTCCCACGCCCCTCGAAGCGAGTACGCCAATCCCAAGGCCAACTGCCGGCGGTACCTGGCCGGGGAGGGCCGGGCCGAAGCGTTCCTCCGGCAGGTCAGGGAGCAGGCGGCCAATGTCTTTGTCATCGGGCAAGGATACACCACCCTCAACGGGGAGACGGAGCATCACCACAACGTCCGCATCCCGGCGGGGGTGTCCGGCATCCGCTGGGCCGACTGGAGCACCGAAACGCTGGAGATCGACCTGGAAAAATTCGGCCCCCACGTCTACTTCCCGGATTGCAGCTGGGAGGACCTCCGACGGCTCTACCCCAACAAGGCGGTCCCCCAGGAGGACGGCAGCTTCCTGCTGGAGTACGAGCGCCACTGGGTGCGGTGCTACCCCGACGAGGCCGGAAAGCTGCGCCGGGTGACTATCACCAGCCGGTTCAAGCTGGAGGTGGAAAAGCTGGACCTTGCCAACAAGAACCAGGAAAAATACAACCCCGGCAAAAGGCTGGGATGGGTCAAGGCGCTGCGGGACGCCTTTGGCCTTTCCACCGCCGAGGCCCGCGCCATGGTGGAGGACCCCGGCCAGCCCTGGAGAAAGCGGTTCGATGGCCTTACCCGCCGGGAGGCGGAGCAATACCAGGCCGCCTTGCGGGGCCACGGCATAAAATGCCGCATCATGCCCTGGCGGGTGGGAGCCCCTGGGGACACCATGCTAAAATGACGACAGAAAGAGGACACAGCCCATGATATTATTTGCCCCCCTTTGCAGCGGCAGCAGTGGCAACTGCACCTACATAGGCACCAAAACCGAGGGCATCCTGGTGGACGCCGGGGCTTCGGCTAAGAGTATCCTCACCGCCCTGGGGGAGGTGGGGGTGGAGCCGGGGGCGGTGAAGGCCATCCTGGTTACCCACGACCACAGCGACCACATCAAGGGGCTGCGGGTGCTCACCAAGCGGCTGCGGGTGCCGGTTTGCTCCACGGTGGAGACGCTGGAGGGCATCATCGACACCGGTAACCTGACGCCGGGAACGGAGGTGCTGGAGCTTTCCTCCCAGATGGAGCTGGCCGGGATGGAGGTGGTCCCCTTCGACACCCCCCACGACGTGGCCCACTCGGTGGGCTTTCGCATCCAGGCGGGGGAACGGGCCATCGGCTACGCCACCGACCTGGGGGAGGTGACGGCGGAGATTTGGCAGGGCTTATCGGGGGCCGACCTGGTGCTTATTGAATCCAACTACGAGCCCCGGCTTTTGGCTATCTCCAGCTATCCCTACTACCTGCGGCAGCGCATCGCCTCGGACCACGGGCATCTTTCCAACCCCGACTGCGCCGACACCGTCCGCCGTCTGGCCCAGACCGGCACCGCCCGGTTTGTGTTGGCCCACCTGAGCCGTGAGAACAACACCCCGGAGCTGGCCGCCGGGGCCACCCTGTCCGCCCTGGCGGAGGCTGGGATGGAGGAGGGGCGGGACTTTCTCCTCACGGTGGCTAACCGGCTGACGGTGACAGGCCCCATCCTGTTTTGACCAAAGAGAAGGGAAACGCCATGGATGTAGACTATCTGGATTGCCAGGGGACCCTTTCGGTCCTCTGTGACCCGGCTCTTTACGGGGCTGGGGAGACGGCCCTGCGGTACTGTGTTTGGCGGGAGAAGGGCAGCCAAGGGGACCCGGAGGAGGCCCTGGACTTTGTCCGGGAGCATTACCGGCAGGGGTACGGCCAGGTTCTGGCAGGGGTCTTCGCAGCCTACCAGCGCTCCCCCCTGTGGGATGTCTGGATGGGGGACGGTGAACCCTCTGTCCGGCTGGAGTTTGCCGCCAAGGAGGAGCTTCATCCCTATATCGGAAGCCCGAACGTGGAGCTGGCCTTTTATGGGGACAGCTTCCTTTGGGGACTGACCTTTGGCGGAAAGGGAAACCGGTTTTCCATCGAGCACGGCCTTTGCGCCATCTTCGAGGGGGATATTTTGACGGCCCTTGTGGATTCCACCGATTTTCCCAACATCCTGCGCTGGTGGGAGGAATACAAGGCAAATAACATCCTAACGGATTTACCATTTGTATAAAATAGCTGTAATTTAACAAAGGGGACTTTTTGTGTTTGCTGTCACCATCCTCGCTGTGGGGAAGCTGAAGGAGCCTTGGCTCCGGGAGGGCTTTTCCGAATACCAGAAGCGCCTGTCTGCCTACTGCGATTTTTCGGTGGTGGAGCTGTCGGAGCACCGCCTGCCGGAGGCCCCCTCCCCCGCCCAGATACAAAAGGGGCTGGAGGAGGAGGGGCGGCTTATCCTGGATAAGGCGGGGAAGACCCCGCTGGTGGCCCTCTGCATTGAGGGAAAGACCTTGTCCTCCCCGGATTTTGCCGGTTTTTTGGGGGAGAGGCAGCAGGCGGGGAGCAGTCTGGCCTTTGCCATCGGGGGGAGCTTCGGCCTTTCTGACCAGGTGAAAAAGGGGGCGGTGCTCCGCCTTTCCGTCTCCCCCATGACCTTCCCCCACCAGCTCTTCCGGGTGATGCTGGCGGAGCAGCTCTACCGGGGGTTTTCCATCCTTGCCGGGGGAAAATATCACAAGTGAGCATCCCCGCATTGTATAGTTTATTTTCAACAATACAGATCGTATAGGAGGTCAAAAAATGGAACTGCAAGAGATCATCGCCATGACGAGGCGCCTCTGCGAGGCTCCCGGCACATCCGGCCGGGAGGACGGGGCCGCCAAGGCGGCGGAGGAGCTGCTGGCCCCCCTGGGACCGGTCACCCGGAACCCCCTGGGCAGTGTCCTTTGCTGCGTCAACGAAGGGGAGCCGGGAGCCCCCCACCTGATGCTGGAGGCCCATCTGGACCAGATTGGCATGGTGGTGACCCGGCTGGAGAAGGGGGGCTTCCTGCGGGTAGCCAACGTGGGTGGCCTGGACTGCCGCCTGCTCCCCGCCTCCCCGGTGACGGTCCACGGCAAGGGTGGGCGGTATTCCGGAGTCATCTCCTCTACCCCGCCCCACCTTTGCGACGGTAAGGAGAAGCCCCCCAAGATGGAGGACATCCTGGTGGACACCGGCCTTTCCGACGAGGAGGCGAAGGCGGCCTTTGCCCCTGGGGACCCAATCACCCTGGACGGGGACTTCACGCTGCTGGCCAACGATTTGATGCTTTCCCCCACCCAGGACGACCGGGTGGGATGCGTGGCGGTCATCGCCGCCGCAAAGATGCTCCAGGAGGCGAAGCCCCGGTGCAAGGTCACCGTCTGCCTTTCCGCCCAGGAGGAGACCAGCGGCTACGGGGCCGGTACCGCCGCCTTTGCCCTGGCCCCGGATATGGCCCTTTTGGTGGACGTCTCCTTTGGGGACGGCTTTGGGGTGAAGGAGCACGAGTGCGGCAAAATGAACGGCGGGGTGGAGATTGACCTGGCCCCGGCGGTGAACCGCTCCATATTTGACCAGCTGCGGCAGCTGGCCCAGGAAAGGGGCATCCCCTGGCAGGTCCACGCCATGGGAGGGCGCACCGGCACCGATACCGACATTGTGGCCGCCTCCGGCAAGGGGGTTCGATGCGGGCTGCTGTCCATCCCCCTGCGAAGCATGCACACCGCGGTGGAGACGGTATCCGCCCAGGACGTGCTTAGCGCCGCCCGGCTGATGGCGGAATTTGCAAAGGAGGCGAAGTGAGGATGAGACTGCTGGAAGAGATGAAGGAGCTGACCCAGCTGCGGGGTATCTCCGGCTGCGAGGACGAGGTGCGGGAGTATCTCATCAAAAAGATAGAGGGACATTGCGACAGCTACAAGGTGGACAACATGGGCAACCTCATCGTCCACAAAAAGGGAAAAAAGGCGGGGGAGAAGAGGGTCCTTTTTTCGGCCCATATGGATGAGGTGGGGTTTATTATCACCCACATCACAGCCGAGGGGATGCTCCACTTTGAGACAGTGGGGGGCGTCACCCCGGCAGTGACGGCGGGCCGTCCGGTGCTGGTGGGAAAGAAGGCTGTCCCCGGTGTTATCGGCACCCGCCCCATCCACCTCCTTACCGAGGAGGAGCGCAAGGACTACGCCAAGGTGGAGGATATGCGCATCGACATTGGGGCGAAGGACAAGAAGGAGGCCGAAGAAATGGTTTCCCTGGGGGATATGGCTACCTTCATCGGCCCCTGGAAGGAGCTGGGGGAAAACACCATCCTGGCCCGCGCCATCGACGACCGGGCGGGCTGCGCCCTGCTGCTGGAGATGCTCCGGGGGGAGCTGGAATACGACTGTACCTTTGCCTTTGTGGTCCAGGAGGAGACTGGCTGCGCAGGGAGCAAGGCGGTGGCTTTTCAGGAGCGGCCGGACATCGCCGTGGCGGTGGAAAGCACCACCGCCGGGGACCTGCCCACCGCCCCGGAGGGCCGCCAGGTCTGCCGGGTGGGGGCCGGACCGGTCATCTCCTTTATGGACAAGGGGACCATCTACCCCTGGGAGCTGTACCAAAAAGCCACCGGCATTGCTAGGGAAGCGGGCATCCCCTGGCAGACCAAGGAGGGAGTCTTTGGGGGCAACGACGCCCGGAGCTACGCCTCTTCTGCCGCCGGGGCCAAGGTGCTGGCGGTGAGCCTGCCGGTGCGGTACCTCCACGCCGCCAACACCCTGGTGAACAAAACGGATATTGAGAACACCCGGAAGCTGCTGGAGCGGCTGGCAAAAGAGCTGCCCCAGGGATGATTTCTTTGGTGGAGCCCGGCGATACCCGGCTGGGGATGGCGCCGGGGGAGCCGCTGCTCCTGGCGATGGTCCAGGGGCTGGCGAAAACCGCGGGCCCCGGCCTGCGCCGGGAAGTGTGGCTGGTTTTGGATGAGGAGAGCCGCCCCGCCGGAGCTGTCTGCCGGACAGAAGGGGGCCTCTGGGCCACCGCCGCCGGGAGCGCCACGGCAGAGACAGCCGCCTTCCTGGCAGTTTTGGGGGGCTCCTCCGCCATGGTGGATGGGGGGCTTGTCCCCCTCCTGCCTGGGAGCTGGCAGCGGCGGCCGGTGCTGGAGTACCGAGGCCCCCAGCCGGAGGAAACGCTTCTCTGTCCTCCCTCCGCCATGGGGCTGGCGGACTGCTGCGCCGGGGCGGGGCTGGCTGCGCCCTGGGAAAGGGACGCGCTCTATGCAGAGCTGCACCTGCGGCTCCGGCGGGGGGCGGCCCGGCTCTTTCTGGTACCGGACGAAAGGGGAAATCCTGCCGCCGGGGCGGCGAATCTTCTGGGGGAGCGCCACGCCGTAATCGGCTGCCTGGCCTGCCCCCCGGAAAAGCGGGGGCGGGGATACGGGACAGCTGCCTTGCGGGCCGCTGTTCGGGCGGCCATGGAAGGGGGACTGGTCCCCCTTTTGGCCTGCAAGGAGGAGCTTCTGCCCTTTTACACCCTTCGGGGATTTATCCCCACAGGGGAGGTGTGGGAGCGAAGGGCGGTTCTATAATATAACAGGAATAGGCCGGAGCAGGAAAAGGGAAACGGGAGGAAAAGCGAATGGTGGTACATACCGATCTTGCGGCCCTGAAAGAAAAATACCAGAAGATCATGGCGAAGTTCACCTACCAGGGGAAGGAATCGGAAGCCAAGGAGCGTCTGCGGCACTTGTTCCACAACCAGATGACCTTTGTCTCCGGGTTGGCGCCGGAGCGGGAGGATTGGAACGCCTGGACGGAGGAGTGCATCCAAAAGGGAGATTGGCCCGGTCTGTGCCGGGTAATCAATCAGCTAAGTAAAAGCGCTATGATGCCGCCCATCTGCTTATTGGGCTGTGGTATCGGGACGCGGCGGTGCTGGAGCAGGCCGTCCCCAACGGGGAGCGGTTTTTGGGGAGGAGGCAGTCCACTCTGCTGGAAAAAGGGATAGTCTCCTTCCTGCTGGACCTGGTGAACGGCGACATGGACCAGGGCAGCAAAGATCTGCTGGCGGTATGCAAGGGCTATCCCAAGGCCAAGCTGGTCCTCAAGCCGCCCGCTCCGGAGGACAAAAAGCAGGAGTGGTTCGCCCACGGCATCAAGTGGGTGGACAATTATGTGGACGAGCTTTGGGATATGGGGATTGGCCAGGGATGACCTTGCTTTGACTGTTCCAACCGGGAGGAAGCCGCCTGGTCCCCCCTCCGGGAGGAGATCGAGCGGGGGATGATTTAAGGATAAAGGGAGGAAACTATGACAGATTTTTTTGACATTCACCCCCGCCTGCTGGAATTGAGCCGCCAGGCGGAGGAGCTTTGCGTGGGGGCCTTTGCCCGCATCGCCGAAAACGAAGAGTACAACGGGCAGAAGGTGCTGGCTGCCTTCCGCAAAGCGGGGGTCAGCGAGGCCCACCTAAAGGGCACCACCGGCTACGGCTACGACGACCGGGGGAGGGAAGGCCTGGACACCATTTTTGCCGCCGTCTTTGGAGCGGAGGACGCCCTGGTGCGCCACACCTTTGTCTCCGGCACCCACGCCCTGGCTACCGCCCTCTTTGGGGTGCTGCGCCCTGGAGAGCTGCTGGTATCGGTGACAGGGGCCCCCTACGACACCTTGGAGGAGACCATCGGTATCCGGGGGGATAGTGATGGCTCCCTGATGGACTGGGGGGTGAAATACCGGCAGGTGGAGCTGCTGCCTGACGGCGCCCCCGATTTTGCGGCCATTGCAGAGGCTGCCAAGGAGGCCAGGGTTATCTACATCCAGCGGAGCCGGGGCTACAGCCTGCGCCCCAGCCTTACAGTTGAGGTCATCGGCCAGATTGCCCAGACAGCCAAGGCGGAAAACCCAGATGTTATCGTTATGGTGGACAACTGCTACGGGGAGCTGGTGGAAAAGCGGGAACCCACCCAGGTGGGGGCCGACCTGATGGCTGGTTCCCTCATCAAGAACCCTGGCGGCGGCATTGCTTCCACAGGGGGGTATATCGCCGGACGGAAGGAGCTGGTGGAGCGGTGCGCCGACCGCCTCACCTGTCCGGGCATGGGCCGGGAGGTGGGCTGCACCCTGGAGACCTTGCGGGGGATGTATCAGGGGATATTCTTTGCCCCCACAGTAGTGGCCAGCGCCATGAAGACAGCGGTGTTTGCCGCCGCCTTCTACCATCTGCTGGGGTTCGGGGTGAACCCAGCTTACGACGTTCCGCGCACCGACATCATCCAGTCGGTGCTCACCGGCAGTCCGGAAACGCTTTGCGCCTTTTGCCGGGGCATCCAGAAGGGGGCGCCGGTGGATTCCTTTGTTACCCCCATGCCCTGGGACATGCCTGGCTACGACAGCCAGGTGATTATGGCGGCGGGGGCCTTTACCATGGGGGCCTCCATCGAGCTTTCCGCCGATGCGCCGCTGCGGGAGCCCTACGCTGTTTGGCTCCAAGGGGGACTGACCTACCCCACCGGCAAGGCGGGGGTGATTCTCTCCGCCCAGCAGATGGCGGAAGAGGGGCTCTTGAAGCTGTAGAGAAATTGTGGTATAATAAGATATCCTCCCTGTGCAAAAGCGGGGAGGGATATGCGGGCGTGGTGGAATGGCAGACACGTTGGTCTTAGGAGCCAATGGGCAACCGTGCGGGTTCAAGTCCCGCCGCCCGCACCATGGCGCAGCCGCCAAGGCGCGCTCTACTCGCCCCCCTCGGAAGAGGGGGGCTTACTTTTGCACAAAATCTTAGTGGGTGCCTGGAGACCTAGATGGATAGGATGGATGATACCGAGCTGTTGGTAATAGAGTACGCCATAAAGGAGATATTTCGGATAAAGGAAGAGAAAGAAAAAAGTAATTTTGTAGATAAAAAGGGCAAGGCGGCGAGCTTGAAACTGTAATTTTTAAGCCATCGCCCTGGTGCTTCTCCGAGAAAAGCCGATTCCATCAAAAATTTTTCATAGGAAGGAAATACATTTTACTATGTAACATATTCCATAGATAAAATCTTTTCCTCGACTCCTGATAACTTTTTTATGGTGTGAAAGCAGTTTTGAAGCACCAATACAAGCAAAACCTCCAATAAGCAAACTGTAGAAAAGACACTTTTTGAGCATCATAATATTTGATAACTTGTAAAGAATTTGTTTGTCCCCATCAGAAGTGTACTTGATTAAAGCATCGCAAAGAAACTGCGACTCGATTGTATAAATACTGCCATCCAGGGCTCGGATTTCTTTTTTGGGAAACATCACCTCTCTTTTTGGAACTCTCCCCATATATTTACCTTCTAATGAATAGAGTCGAGTGCAAGAATCACCTTGCTTTGTTAAAAGCATTTTGCCTTTCTCAAATTCTAAAGAAAAGCTTCGCTCATAACGAAACTCTAGTGTGTATGAAGGAACATCTTCTTCAAACACAAGCAGTAAACCGAGTTGATAACGGTTATCGAATAGCGGTGTTTGCAAGAATGAAAGAACAACATTTCCATTTTCCATAATATCTATATTGTTCATTCTTCTGTTTATTTCTTTTTGAGAAACATATTGTTTGACAAGATCCGTCGAGCCACCATCCCCTACATCGTGGGGATGTAATTTGTATTTTGGTAAGGTTATCTCATAAAACAAAGTCCACAAAAAGGATAGGGATAACAAAATCCATCCAACTGTTTTTGCTTTTTTCAATCGTTATCACCACTGCCTATTAAACTCATTGTTACCCAGACTATCATAAAGTTCATCCCATGCCTATTTTAACAGCGATTGTAAATGTAATGGGTGGAAAGGATTTTATAGAGACTCACTACCTCTCAATACTTGCACAAAAAGAGAGATTCAAAACTGCCTTTATTGGGAGACAGGCATATTTCTGGCACGGCAAAGAAAATCAAATGATGGAACTTGTCTATAAGTATATCTCTTTTTGATCCAAGATACAAGCTATTAAATCACTTAAATCCTCTTGATACCTTGTCTTTTTTATAAGGTGTATGGTATAATCGTAGAAAAGAACGTAGAAGTTTTGATGGGAGGTTATGCAATGTCAAAGCTGAATGTAGATCAGAAAACTATCAAAGATCTGCTCCAGGACAAAAAATCAGATTTTTTGATCCCAGATTACCAGCGGCCCTATGCCTGGGGAGAAACCGAGTGTCAAACTTTGTGGGACGATATCTTTACCTTTGCTATCCCTGACGAGGGGCGCACGGAGTTCGATAGCAACAGCGAGTACTTTCTCGGCCCAATTGTCACCTTCAAAAATAAAGACGATGGAAGGATGGAAGTGATTGACGGGCAGCAGCGGTTGACCACGCTGATGTTGCTGCTTCGCGCTTTTTACGCAAAATTTGGCCATATGCAGGACGAAGCCTCTCTGCTTACAAAGCAAAATATTGAAAAGTGTCTTTGGAAAACCAATGAATTCGGGAAACCCAACATAAACGCGTTAAAGATCGATTCAGAGGTCGCAACAGATAAGGACAAGGAGGAGTTTCTGGAAATTCTACGAACCGGGATAGTAGAAAAAACCCAGAAAAGCAGTTACGCAGCCAACTATCGCTTCCTTCAGGCCTGCATTGATACTTTTCTCAACAACTATCCAAGCTATTTTGCCTATTTACCTACCCGCATTATGAATAACTGTATTCTACTTCCTATTGAAGCGGAGTCCCAAGATACAGCCCTGCGGATTTTTTCTACATTGAACGACCGCGGCAAGCCCCTGTCCGATGCCGATATTTTCAAAGCGCAGTTCTACAAATTCTATTCGGATTTGGGGCAGAAGGAAGCATTTACCCGGCGGTGGAAGCAGTTGGAGGAGCTGTGCGAAAAAATTTTCTACCCCAGTACAGGTACCCCGATGGACGAGCTGTTCACTCGGTATATGTATTATGTCCGTGCATGCAAGGGTATCAAGTCTTCCACAACGGAAGCCCTGCGAAAATTTTATGAGAAAGACAGCTACAGCCTGCTTAAAAATGAAGAAACCTTTGAAAACCTAGTCGTCCTGGCGCACTTCTGGGAGGATATCTCCAACCAGGACAAAGATCGATTCTCTTTAAGGGTGCTCCGCCGCCTGTTTGTGCTGAACTATGCTCCTAACGGGATGTGGACATACTTTGTATCGGTCTATTTTATGCAGAATAAGGACGCATGCGGACTGCTGGATGACGACGCCTTCTTTGCCTTCCTAAAGAAAATTACTGCTTTTATTTGGACATACGCAGTCATCAACCCAGGAGTGAATGCGCTTAGGACACCAGTTTATGCAGAGATGGTCAATATTGTCAATCAGCAGCCTGTTGCCTTTTCGGAATTTAGATTTGATGCAGAAAAAGTGAAGAGCATGTTTTCAAACTTCACATTCAGCAACGCCAGGCCCATCACAAAGGCTATGGTCACTTGGTGGGCATTTCAGGATGAAGCACAGGAACTGCTTTCCCTGGAAACTGTATTCGAAACAGAGCACATCTATCCGAGCGAGCGGCAAAACAAGGAGAAATCGCTGCATGATGCCCGCAGCCTGGAATCGCTGGGTAATAAGGCGCTGTTGGAGAAGCGCATCAATATCCGGGCTTCTGATTATCGCTTCGCTGACAAAAAGAAGTACTATACCGGCTTTACAAGTACCAGAGGCCAGGAAAAGGAGGGTACACAAGTCCGGGAATTGATTACGCTGGCTCATAACGCATCGGATTTTACAGAGAGCGATATTCAGATGCGCAATGAAAGAATTATGCAGGCGTTTCTTGATTTTTTGCGGGACAATGAATTGCTCCAGCAACCAAATACTGGCGAAATGTAAAACAGAAAAGCAGAGTGCGTCTGGTCAAACACGCCTGTTAACCGCTTGTTAAAGCAACTCCCAACCCCTGAAACGCAAAATTCAAACCATCCGCTCAGCGGGTGGTTTGAATTTTTACCTACAGCCGGAGTGGATTGGCTACAGCCTAGACGGCTGGTGCTGTATGCAGATGATGGTGGATGTCCTTGTCCAACCTGATGATAGTGTCATCTGCCAGACCCCGGTTTTTTCCCATCCGACGCATGGTAAAAGATGTTCACTACTCTATGGAACTTCAGCCGCCCTACCAATGGGTACACCCATATTTTATCCCATTTTACAACCCAGCAGTCCTCCGGTAAAATAATAGCATTATTTTACCAAAA
>OFHO01001602.1_pt1 | contig 15803 bp, 7 predicted proteins | sample 1521531 | NCBI WGS metagenome assembly OFHO01 (sample SAMEA3504124, study PRJEB24116) | mouse gut metagenome | biome: mouse gut; feature: mouse-associated habitat; material: faeces | place: Denmark | collected 2011
AAAGCGCTGAATCATCAGGGCAAGCTCCCCCTGGGTAACAGGGGTCTTGGGATCGATGGTGCCGCCGGCACGCCCCAGGATGATCTCCGCCCCCACAGCCCAGTTCATCATCTGGATACGGTTGGTTGAGATATCACCCCTGTCAGAGAAGGCGTTGAGGTACTCAGCCATTGTGACGGCATCCATACCGTTTTCCACAGCCGTCCGGTACAGGACCTCCACAGCCTCCTCCCGGGTGACGGAAGCCGCACTGTCAGCGCCGCCCGGGATCACCAGGCCGTTGACAGCGCTCAGGTCCGCCCAAGTCACGGCGGCGCTGGACTCAGCGGGGGTATAGGTCAAAGTCATAGCGTCATTCTCCTCAGAATCAGGCTCCGGGGCGGGCTCCTCCTCAACAGTACCCGCCACAGCGGCAAAAGCGGCGTTGCTGATAAAGTTGAACTCGTCGTGCTGATGGACCTTGTTGGTCAGGGTGTTGGCGAAGAGTACCACATCCAGCTTCGCCCCGTCGGCCCCCTCGCCCTTGTAGGCGATCGCCTGGACAGAGTTGTTCAGGAAGTCGTCAAAGTGCTCCCCGTCAGCGCAGAGGAAGCCCTCCAGGGGTTCCTTGGAGCCGTCGATCTGCACCAGGACCTCCGCGCCCTCTGGAATGGCGGCGAAGTAGCCCGCGCCGTAGCCGTAGAGGATGCCGTCTCCCTCGGAGACATAGCTTGCCGTGACCAAGCTCTCGGCAGGGTAGGTCACATAAGCCAAAGCGTCCATGGAGGAGGCGCTGACCGTTTCCCGAACCAGCTCGCCCTCGGGGAAGAGGGACGCGGCGGCGCTTGCCACCCGCCTGCCATAGCCTATGTAGGGCGTACCGGACTTGATTGCTGCAAGAGCGGCCTCCTCGGGCGCGGCGGCGCCGATGATGATATCCGCCGCAGCGGGGTCTGTGGTGACCTCAAAGCCCAGCTGGGCGATCGCCTGCCGGTCATAGTTGTACTCATAGGAGCCGCTGACCAGGGCGGCATCCACAAAGCCGGAGCCGTTCTGTTCCGGCTTGCCGCAGATGTAGACCACCGGGGCTTTGGTGATAGGCAAAGAGGGCGCTTCGGTGACAGCGGCAGGCACATACTCGCCGGTAATGATGTAGTCGCCGGAGACGCTCCGCCAATCCTCAGCAGAGACCAGGAAATTCCCGGCGTATCTGCCGGTGGGGATGAGGGACACGCTCTTGCCCGCTTTCAGCAGGGCGTTGACTGCGGCGGTGGAGTCTTGGGAGCTGTTCCTGAGGACCACCGGCTCACCGTCCTCCGGCTCACCCTGGCCGTAGTCGTTGTAAACAGAAAGCGTGGCGCCGGAGGGAATGGCATCCAGAACCGCGCCGCCGGCGGCGTCCATGATCTCCTCATAGGCGGCGTTCTCGGCGCAGACGGCCATGTCGAAGCCCCGGGTGTGGCTGAAGGCGGTGATTCCCTCGGAGTAGAGCACAGGCCATCCGGTGATGACCGTGCCGTCATAGAGCACGCCGTTGGCCACAGAGCGCTTGGCCTGGTACATAGAGACCACGGCGGTCCCGGCGGGGTACTCCACGCCGTCATAGGCGGCGGCCTCGCCTGTGAGGTGGACCTTCACGCCGTTGCGGATGAGGTACTCCACCATCTCGTAGGCGTCCTGGAGGTTGGACTGGTTCTCGCCGTCCAGGGGGATGATGTAGCACTCGGGGTAGAAGTTGCCGTTCTGCCCCTCGCCGTCGTAGACGGGGCGGAACAGCTCGCTCTCCGCACCCTCCACATCGTACTGGTCGCAGAACCACTGCCCCACCAGCTCATAGGCGTTGGAGTTGGCGTTGGTGACGCCCCGCTCCAAAATCTTGGTCTGGGCCAGGAGATAGGACTCCTTGTTCTCCGCGATGTAGTGGGACTGTCCCAGCTGTCCGTAGGCCACAGCCTGAACAGTGTGGTCATTGTAGGCAGGCACCTCGACAGTGTAGGCCACGGTGCCGTGGAGCATGGCGTACTGGGGCGTATAGCTGGTAGACATATCGTCCCAGGGATCATACCAGCAGGTCTTGTCCTCGCCGTTTTCGGTCTTCTCGCCAGTGTAGGAGAGATAGTCCCGCTGGGGGATGACGTAGCTGTTATAGCCGTCGTTGTTGGCGACAGCGGCAATGCCCAGCGCCTCGCCGCCGGTCATGAGGTGCTCCGCCAAAAGGTCATACTCAAAATTGGGCTCGTGGGGCGGATCGCAGGGCTCGCACTGGAAGGTCTGCACCCGGCCGTGGAACTCAGTGAAGCTGACAGGGTTCCACTGGGCGATGAGGGCGGTCATATTCTGTGTCTCCGCCTGGGTCTGGAAGGAGTTGTCCCGGTTGAGGTCAAAGCCGCCGGAGGAGGTGCGGGTCAGATAGGTCCGGCCCTCCACGTTCTCCTCGGGGACGATGAGAAAGAACACGTCCTCCAGGAGCGCGTCCAGGTTCACGGTCTCGGTCTCGATGGTGTAGTACCTCTCCAGGTCCACGGGGGCGGAGATGGAGGAGCCCCCGGCCTTGATGTAGCCCAGATAGGTGGCGGTGTCCTTCACCAGGTCGGGCACGGCCACGGAATCAGCCTCGCCGGCGGGGCCCATCTGCTTGGCAAGCTCCGCCTCGCCCTCGGCGGTGAAGCCGGTGAGCTTGTCGTAGTCGATGACGCCCTCGCCCGCGGCGGCCTTCAGGAGCATCCAGGCGAACTCCAGAATGCCGTCAGAGGCGGCCACCTCGTTGGCGTGGATGTTGGAGTACATGACGGGCACCTGGTAATCGCCCAGGGAGCCGTTTTCGATCTTGGCAATGAGGCCGGAGGGGTCGCTCTCCGCCTCAGCCTTGATGGATTTCCACTGATCCACAGCGGCCTTGTCCTTGGCCACGATCAGGTAGGGCATATCCAGGCTCTTCTGCCCGTTGTCCCCAGCGCTGGAGCCCATGGAGAACTTTTCCACATAGAGGTCCGTGTTCCCGGCGGCGAAGTCCACCATGGCGTCGATCTCCTCGTAGACCTCGCTCATGAGGTGGAAGCTGTCATAGGGGGCCACTTTCATGTTCACAGAGCCCAGAGGCGCATCGTCCAGCAGGGCAGTGAGGTCGAACCAGCCGCACATATCGGTATAAGCGCCGCCGTTGGCGTGGGGCGCGCTGGGGTCGGCGGTCCACTCGCCGCTCTGACGGTCCTTGGTCATGAAGTAGACGCTGTTCTCAAAGGTTACGGTCAGATACACCTGACCGTCCACCGTCTCGGCGGCAGTCTCCACGTTGGAGAATAAGGGGGTCTCACCGTTGGAGCAGTTCCATGCGGTGAGCTCGCCGCCCTGGGTCTGTCCGGGGTAGAGGTCTTTGTCCTGATAGGGCTTGTTTTCGTCCCGGGTCAGAGTCCAGAGGACGTTTTCCGCCGCCTGAGCGGCCTCCTCCTCGGACATGTCCACGGGAATGGACGCCTTGAAGGTCCTCGCCGCGGCGAGGCTGACGGCATTCTCTCCGCCGTCGCCGGAGGTGTTGACGAAGCTCCCGGAGGGGGGCTCATCGGCCTCGGCAGCCATGGCCGGGGTCCAGGTCAGCGACAACGCCAGGATCAGCGCCAGAAGCGCCGCCAGCGCCCGCTGCGGGGTGCGGGTCTTTTTCATTTCTCTCACCTTTCCTCATTTTGAGTTTCAACACGGAGGGAAAATATTCATATGAAATGAATATTTATGTACCAAAGGATACCACCGCACCTTCTGTTTGTCAATGGCAAAATTTACAGTTTTCCCGCGATATTTTGCCTCTGTGTTGGCTGGAGTGGGGGACGGTCCAAGAAAAATTTCAAACGTGTTTTATTGATTTCGGACGAAACACCGTTACGCGGCCGGTGTGTAACGGCCAAAAGCTGTACAAGGGGGTGCGCCGTCAAAGCGCACAAAAGAATCCCGGGGGCATCAAGCCCCCGGGACGCTATGCGTTATTCAAAGGGGTCCGCGACTCCCTGCTGTTCCAGGTTCATGCCCGTCTCCTTATCAAAGAGATGGGCGGCGCTCCCCCGGAAGGTGAACCGCACCGGCGCACCCCGCCGGAAGCGCTCGTCGGCCTCCTTGGCCTCCTCCTCGGAGACGGGGACCACGATCACCACATCCCTCTCGCAGGCGTCCCCATGGATGTGGACGGCGCTGCCCATCATCTCGGAGACATCCACCGCCGCGAAGACGGCGTTTTCAGACTCGGTAAGGGCAATATGCTCCGGACGCACCCCCAGGGTGACCTCCTGGCTCTGGACCTCCCGGGCCAAAAGGCGGGCCGCTTTCTCCGGGGAGAGCTCGATCTGCGCGCCCCCCAGTTCCACGGCGTAGCGGTCCCCGGTGCGAGTCAGCCGGGCGTCGAAGAAGTTCATCTGAGGCATGCCGATGAACCCGGCCACGAAGATGTTCGACGGGTGGTGGAACACCTCCTGGGGCGTCCCCACCTGCTGGACGAAGCCGTTTTTCATGATGACGATCCGGTCCCCCAGGGTCATGGCCTCGGTCTGGTCGTGGGTGACGTAGATAAAGGTGGTGTTCAGCTTCTGCCGGAGCTTGATGATCTCAGAGCGCATCTGATTGCGCAGCTTTGCGTCCAGGTTGGACAGGGGCTCGTCCATCAAAAACACCTGGGGCTCCCGGACGATGGCCCGCCCAATGGCCACCCGCTGCTGCTGACCGCCGGAGAGGGCCTTGGGCTTGCGCTTGAGGAGCTCGGAGATGTCGAGGATCTCCGCCGCCTCCCGGACCTTCTGGTCGATGACCCGCTTGGGGAACTTGCGGAGCCGCAGCCCATAGGCGATGTTGTCGTAGATGGTCATATGGGGGTAGAGGGCATAGTTCTGGAAGACCATGGCGATATCCCGGTCCTTGGGAGGAGTGGTATTGACCTTTTTCCCGCCGATGTAGAGCTCCCCCCCGGTGATCTCCTCCAGCCCCGCCACCATGCGCAGGGTGGTGGACTTGCCGCACCCGGAGGGCCCTACCAGCACGATGAACTCCTTGTCCGCGATCTCCAGGTTGAATTCCTGGACCGCCACCACGGAGTTGTCATAGACCTTCTTGATGTTTTGAAAGCTCAGATTAGCCATCGCCGTCACCTCCGGCTTTGTTCTCTAATTTTTTCTCCAGCCGCTCCTCGCGGTGCTTCTCCACGGCCTCCTCCACCTTCTCCGGGATCTTGGCCTTGGCGAAGCGGTAGGTCCAGCGGACATAGCGGATGACCGCCGTGATGAGGAAGAGCAGGGGGATGAGGAGGAACACCGCCGCCGCCAGCAGCAGCAGTGCGGCGTAGTCCTCGGTCAGCCGGGCGGCGTTCTCCCAGTAGGGGTAGATCACGCCGTTGAGGCGCATGGACCGCCCGGGGAAGTTTTTCAGCACTGTCAGGAGGCTCACCGGGCTGTACCGGCCGCTGTTTTGCACCACGTCGCCGTTCCCCACCGGGAAGACATCGCTGACCAGCCCCTTGGCAAAGCCGGAGATGGGGTCCGGCATGACGATCTCATAGCAGCTGATGCGGGTGTCCTCCAGCAGGCGGGTGAGGGCGGTGAAGGAGAGGAAGATGCCCCCCTCGCCGCTGTAGGCCCGCTTGGAGGCGAAGTCGTCCTCCCTGTGGACCACTCCGCCCACCACGAAGGCCTTGTCGTTGATGGTCACGGTCATGCCCGTGAGGTCCGTGCCGCCGAAGATGCGCCAGGCGGTCTCCTCGTCCAGCACCACCAGGTCGTCCATGATGTCGCCGGAGCGGATGTAGGACCCGCTTCGCAGCTGGAGGGGGTGGAAGTAGAAGAAGTCCCCCCCCACGCCCACGGCCTCCACGGAGGCGGAGCCGGTCTCGCCGGTGATGGTCACCTTGCCGGTGCCGCAGTAGGCGTCCAGGTAGAGCCTGCCGTTCTCCGCGGCCTTCAGGGACTGCTCCACCAGGCGGCTCTCCAGGCTCTGGTGGAAGGTGTAGATGTCGTCCTCCGTCTTCCCGTCCCCCACGGGGAGATAGCAGGCGATCTGGGCGTAGCGCAGCTCCCCGTCCCCCTGGAAGCGCTCTGCGGCGGTGAGGCTCTCCAGGGTCCCCGCCACCATCCGCAGTCCAGCCAGGGACGCGGCGGCGGCCAGAACCAGCGCCGCATTCAGGATGATGAGGAACCACTGCTTGAAGCCGAAGCCGCGAATATCCTCCCGGAGCTTCTGAAGAAGGCGCTTCATCATGTGTTCTCCACCATCCTCACCTGGGTCCCGGCGTCCAGGGGCTTGCTGGAGGTGGTGATGACATAGTCGTTGGCGGAGAGGCCGGAGACGGCCGCGCTGGTGTCGTCCTCCGCCAGGACCTCCACGTCCACACGGTTGGCGATGTAGCGGTTGCCGAGAGGCGTGTTGCGGCTGGTGATGATGAGCACGAAGTTGCCGTTGGCGTCCTCCCGCAGGGCGCTCTTGGGCACGATGGTGTCAAAGGTCTCGCTCCTCTGCCCGATGGAGAGGCTGATATTGGTCCCCGCTTCGATCTCGCCGGAGACCCGGAAGACCAGAAGCTTCTTCTGCCCCGGGGCGGAGGGGTCGGCGGTGATGGCCTCCAGCACGGCGGAGACGTCGTTGCCCCAGCGGTAGTTGGTCACATCGGCCGAGTCGCCCACCTTGACCTGCTTGGCCTGGTCGTTGGTGACGGAGACCTTGATGGTATAGCCCCGGTCGATGACGTCGATGACGGCCATAGCCTCGCCGGAGGTGGTGTCCTTGCCGGCGGTGACGTTGACGGCGCTGATGATGCCGGAGACCTTGGATTTGATCTCCGTGTCCACGCTGTCGGCCTTGTACTTGTCCACCAGCATCTGCTGCTGCTCGATCTGGAGGCGCGTCCCCTGGAGCTCCAGGTTGTCCAGCTGCTTGTCGATGTCCTTGCCGCTGAGGGCGGTCTCCAGCTCCTGCTGCTTGGTGTCGATGGTGGTCTGGGCTTCATCGTAGAGTTTCTTTTTCTCCTCCAGCTCCGTCAGGTGCTCCTGGAAGGTGGTAATATTGGCCTCCTGCTGCCGCTTGCTGGCCTCGTAGGTCTTGATCTGCTGCTTGAGCTGGGTATTCTCGCCGGAGGCGGCCTCCAGCTGGGCCTCGGCGTCCCGGAGCTGGCTCTGGACGATGGACACATCGCCTTGGATGGAGGAGATGTCGTTCTGGGTGGCGTTGATCTTACTTTCGATCTGCTGGCGCTGCTGGGCCGCCGTACCAGCCCCCTGGGACTGGTCCTGCTGGGCCCGGTTCAGTGCCTCCTGCTTGGCCGCAACGTCGGTCTGGTCATCGATGAGGGCATCATAGGCGGTGCGGTATTGGCTGACGGTGTACTGGCTGTTAGCGGGAAAATCGGGAATGGTCCGAGCACCTGCGGCAGGCTGTGTGCCTGTCGTATCACCGGTCCCCGGCTTCTGGTCTGCTTCGGTTTTATCACCTATCAGCTCCCATTGTTTGAGCTGTCCGTCAATGGCGATCTGTTCGCTGGGACTAAAATTATGCGGAGTGCTGGTCCACATCTGATTGATTACGTGCATCAGCTCTTCCATAAAGATCTGGTACGCAGTCCAATCCGTCTGCCACTTCATCTGCGCCTGCTGGAGGGCATTCTGCGCATCCTGAATCTTCCTCTGGCTGTCCAGCGTGATGCCGCTCTCCAGCTTCCCCAGATCCTCCCGGTAGCCGTCAATGGTGGTATTGAGGGACTCAATCTTGCCCTGGAGCTCGGTTTCCCTGGCCTTGAGCTCGTCCACCTTGGCCTTGGCCTGGGTGTACTTCTCATTGTCCGTCTGGAGGCTGTTCAGGTCCGCCAGCATCAGTTCAATCTGGCTCAGCTCGTTTTTCGCCGCTGCCAGGTCCCCCTTGGCGTAGGAGATGTCGCTGTCCGTCACCTGATTGGCGTCCCGCTTGGCGATGGCCTTCTCCAGGTCCTCCCGGATGATGGCCACGCTCCGGTCGTTCTCCGCGTACTCCTTGGAGAAATTGAGCACCTGCTTCTGATAATCCAGGTTCAGCTTGCGCAGCTGCTCCTGGGCGTCCTGGAGCTCCTGGCTCTCCATGTCCCCCAGGACGAACAGCAGGTCGCCCTCGGCCACCTTGTCGCCCGCCTTCACGCACACGGACCGGACCTCCCGGGTCTGGTTGATGACCACCTCATAATTCTCATTTGCCGCCACAGTGCCGCTGCCGCGGATCTTGGCGTTGATGGTCCCGCCGCTGACCACCTGGGTGGCCACCTCCGGCAGGGAGTAGTTCATGATAGTCCCGGAAAAGAAGGTCAGTATCAGCAGCACCACCAAAAAGACGATGGCGATGGACTTGATGAGCTCCCTCTTTTTGGATTTTTCTGTCACTTCCACAAGCTTTTCCTCCTTTGCTGGGAACGAGTTTAGTACGAATGAATGTTGGGCTTCGCCCAAACCCACCAGGGCTCCGCCCTGGACCCGCCACCTTTGAAAAGGTGGACGAAACTTTTTTCCTGCGCTCCGCGCCTGAGACGATGGTGCTTACCCCTTCACCGACCCCTGGTGCGCGATGCCCTCCACCAGGTAGTCCTCCCCGTGGAGGAACAGCAGCAGGCAGGGCACCATGTAGATGGTGGCGATGGCAAAGGCCAGGCCCACCTCGTTGGCGTTGATGGTGGAGAGGTAGACGCTCAAAGGCTGCTGGTTGGCGTCCGGCAGCAGGACAATGGGCTGTTCCACCATGTTCCAGTAGTCGATGAACACCAGGATCGCCACCGAGTACAGGGCGCTCCGGCACTGGGGCAGACAGATGTCCTTGAACACCTGCCACTCGCTGGAACCGTCCAGCTTCGCCGCCTCGATGAGGGAGGCGGGAATGCGCCGCATGGACTTGGTCAGCAGAAACACGGAAAACGGCGCGAACATGCCCGGGAAGATGATGGCCCAGCGGGTGTTCAGGATCCCCAGCCAGTCGCTGACCAGGTAGTTGGGCACCAGGGTCACTTGGGTGGGCATGAGCATCAGTATGACGTAGAAGAAGAACAGAAAGCCCCGCACCTTCCCCCGCCAGCGGGTAAAGCCGTAGGCCGTTACCGACGCCACGGCCAGCTGTAAGAGCACGATGGGCACCACCAGGATCACGGAGTTCCAGAACTTCAGCAGGTAGTCCGGGCTCTTGATGAGGGTGGTGACGTACTGGCTGATACTGACTTTGTCGGGGATGAACTTCAGGTTCACCGTCTCGGCGATGTAGGTCTTGCCCTCGCTGCCGGAGATGTTTTTGAACACCTGACCGTAGTTGGCGCTGATCTCGCTCTGGGTCATGAAGGAGTTGGAGATGGTCAGCACCGTGGGGAGCAGGAAGGCGATGGCGAACCCCGCCGCCAGCAGTGTCAGGGCGAAGCGGCCGAAATAGCGTTTTTTCTTCATCCCTATCCCTCCACGTCCTTTCCGAAGATATCCTCCGCTTTGAAGAGCAGGGCGATGAGGGCCACCATCACCAGCGCCATCAGCACCGCCGCCGAGGACATCTTCTGATAGTCCAGGTTATTGAAGGTATTGTTCATGAAGTGCTGCATCATGTACAGCCCGTCGTAGGGGTAGTCTCCCGTCAGCAGGTAGATTTCCCGGAACACCTTGAAGGAGTTAATGATGGAGAGGATGGCCACGAACAGCACCGTGGGGGAGAGGTAGCGGAGCTTGATGTTGAAGAACTTGTGGGCGGCGGACGCCCCCTCCACATCCGCCACCTCCAGAAGGTCCTTGGGGATGTTGTTCAGGGCCGCCATGAAAAGGATCATGTTGTACCCCAGGTTCTTCCACAGAAACAGCACCACGATGACCAGAAGGCAGTAGGGGCTGTTGATCCAGTCCACCGCCGTCACCCCGAAATTGTCCAGGATCACGTTCAGCGTCCCTCGGTAGTGGAACACCACCTGCCAGATGAGCACCACCGACGCCACCGGCACCATCATGGGGCTGAGGAAGAAGGTGCGCAGCAGGCTCTTGCAGGGAATGCGGCACTCCAGCATCAGCGCCAGCGCCAGGCTCAGCACCACAGCCAAAGGTACCGCTATGGAAGAAAACATAGCGGTATTTTTGGCGGCGGTGCGGAAGGAGGGGTTGTTCAGGACGGTGAGAAAGTTGTCCAGAAACACAAACTCCGGATTCATGGGCGAGCGGATGACGGAGTAGTACACCACCACCAAAAACGGCAGGATGAAGAACATCGCCACGCCCGTCACGCTGGGGGTCAGGAAGGCGACGGAGTGCAGGACGTCCCGGACCTTGTCATTGCCCTTGTCCCACGCCTTCCGCGCCTTCCCGGCCTTTTTCTCCCGGGGCGCCTTGTTTTTTACTTTTTTTTCTTTAACGGCTTTCATTGACATAAATCGTCACTTTGTTCTGGATGAGGGCGGCGGCGTCGTCCAGGGAGCGGTCCCCGGCGAAATAGCTGCCTGCCACTTCGTTGACTATATCATAAATGCTGCTGTCAGAACTGGCGAGCGTGTCGATGGCGTTATACAGATCCATGACCTGGTCGTACTCCTCCTGGGAAGTGGCCTGGATGTTGACCATCAGGTCGCCCATGCCGTAGCCCGTGGAGGATTCCTGGATGGGATCGCCGTTGAGGTCCAGGATGGGATTGCCCTCGCCGTCGGTCATGTACTCTACCTTCATGGCCTCCGCCGCGTTCTTCTCAAACTGCTCCTTGTTGGCGGCAAAGCCCCAGTGGTTCCAGCCCCACCGCTCGTCCTCGCTTGCCGGCTCCCAGGGCAGCAGCAGCTCCCGCATGAACTGCCAGGCCCCCTCCTTGTCCTTGCAGGAGCTGGACATGGCCAGGCCGCTGTAGATCTCGAATGCGCTGCCGCACCGGCCGTCCTCACGGGGATAGCCGATATAGGTGAGGTACTGTCCGGGCTTTACCCGGTTCTGGGCGTCGCTGTAGCCCCAGTCGTTCTTAACGGGCACGTCGGAAACCGTGGGCGGATAGGAGCTGTAATCCAGATAGAAGGTGTTCAGCGCATCCGCGCCGCCGAAGATGGCCTGGTTAAGCTGGATATTTTCGAAGCCGCTCAGCGTCTCCCGGCTCAGCATCTGCCGGCCTTCGGAGATCCGGCTGTTCTCGTCGTCGTACTCGCCGTCCACGGGGGTATACTCCGTGGGGAAGCTGTTGCAGAACTCCAGGACGGACTTGAAGGAGTCGCTGTCAAAGCCGCACTCTCCCGTCTGCCAGTTTACGTAGCTGTCCAGGTTCATGCGCAGCAGTGTGCTCAGCATGCTTTCCTTGGTATCCCACTCGCCGAAGATGGCGCAGCCCTCGGGCATGGAGGCCAGGGCCTCCTTCAGCTCGGCCATCGTCCAGGAGGTCCGGTCCCCCAGCTGCTTCCGGGAACCGATGACGGTGCTGATGCCAAAGGTGTCAAAGACCTGGTAGAGCTTGCCGTCCTGCTCCGCCGCCTGGAACACCCGCTCCATGACGCCCTCCCGTCCGCCGATCTCCGTGTCGTTCTCGATGTAGGGCCACAGATCCTCCAGGATGCCCTTGGCGCCGTACTGGCGGATGGGCAGGCTGCTGACGCTGATGATGTCGGGTACCTTGCCGGCCAGGATCTCCGTATTCAGCTTGGTGATACCGGCGGTATAATCATCTTCCGTAGAGTACTCAGAGTAATCCGTTATCTGGATGCGGTGGGTACTGCTGTTCCGGTTGAATTCCAGAATCCGGCTGCGCTCGTCGGAGCTTATGCCCATAGTGGCGTAGGTCAGGGTGGTCTTTTCCGGCAGCTCGGAGCGGTCCGTCTCCGTCAGGATGGCCAGGGTGATGTCGTCGTTCCCGCCGTACCAGGATTCGGTCATGACCACGACCCGACCGTCGGACAGGAAGGAGAAAAAGGAAATGTTGTCGGCGTTGATGTCCGACTCCAGCCAGCTGAGGAGCCGCTGTTCCTGGGGCTTGCCCTCCTCCGCTTCGGCCCGGTAGCCGTACAGGGCGTCGCCGTTCATGTAGTAGAAGAGGTAGTCTCCGCCGCCGGAATATAGGTTATAGGAGGCGTAGAGGGGCAGGTCGTAGCTCTTCTCCGCCCAGCCCTTGGCGGCCTTGTCGATGGTGCGCAGCTGGGCGGTGGTGGACTGGTTGGCGGCGTCGGTGACGTATACCGTGGCGCCGATGCTTCCGTCCGACAGCTCCACCAGGGAGCCGCCCCGCATATTGCTGTCCTCCACGGTGAAGCGGACGTTCATGGAGGAGTCCAGCACCACGATCTTCTGGCTGTCGGTGATGAAGATATCCCCGTCCTTATCCACCAGGAGGCCGTTCTGATACCGGCCTTCCACGCCAGCCTTCTCCTGCAGGTCGCTGGTGTCGATGCGGGTAATCTCCGTGCCGGTGGAATCCAGCTGGACCTGGTACTCCTTGCGGACGGTGTCGGTGGTGTAGTTGTACTTGCTGTCCGTCTCCTCGTCAAAGTCTTCGGGCAGATCGAATACATAGCTGTATGTACTCTCCTCCAGCCACAGCGACCCGTCGATGCCGGTGCGCAGGCTGTTGAAGTTCCGGTTGACCTCGGCGCCGTCCTCCTCCGAGCTGCCGCTCTGGAAGTTCTTCATTTCCGTCGGTTCGCCGCCGTCCAGAGGGAAGCGGATGAGGAGGGTTCGGGAGTCTCCTTCTTCGCCGGCCTCGTAGTCGGGATAGACGTAGGCCAGCAGGTAGACGTTGGTGCCGTCGGTGCAGCCGCCGCTTATGTTATAGTTCTTTCCCAGAATGTCCAGGTCAAGACTCAGAAATTCGGGCACGTACACCGTAGCGGACAGCTGCTGGGTGTCGTCCCCCTTATCCTTACTGCCGCAGGCCGCCAGGCTCAGGAGCATACACAGCGCCAGCAGCAGCGTCAGGACCCTTTTTTTGCATTTCATCATCAGATAAATTCCTCCTTATGCAAGATCACTGTCCCTAATCTACCAGCGCCGTGCATCATTTTTGCATCTTACTTTTATCACAGTTGTTTTATTTTTCCGCCCCGCCCCGTTTCCGCCGAAGCGAACGGGCGGGGCGGAGGGGCGTTACCGGCTCTCGTTGACGTACAGCGACACCTTGCTCTGGATCAGGCTGGCCGTGTCGTCCAGAGGCTTGTCGCCGGCGAAGTACTGGCTGGCCACTTCCTTGACCGCGTCGAAGATTTTCTCGTCATAGGCGTACATGGATTCCACCGCGTTGTACAGCTCCATCACCTTGTCCACGTCCTCCTGGGTGGCGGCGCGGGAGGGGACCTGCAGGTCGTTGGTGACCCAGATGTCCCCCATGTATACGGGGATCTTATTGCCGTCCTCGTCCAGGACGGGCTTGCCGTTTTCGTCCGTCTCGTACTCGATCTCCATGGACTGCCGGACCACCTTGTCAAAGTCGGCCTTGTTGATGGGGAAGTTCCCGAAGTACCGCCCGTTCTCCACCTGGGGCAGGAGCGTCTGCCGGATGAAGGACCAGGCGCCCTCCTTGTCCGCGCAGCTGGAGGTCATAGCCAGGCCCCGGTAGAAGCTGAAGTAGCTGCCCGCGCTGCCGTTCTCCCTGGGGAAGCCCACGAAGGTGAATTCGTTATTGAACACCGCCGCCGGAGACTGCACCGACCATGTGAAGTCGCTCACATTCATCGTGGACAGCAGCTGCCGGCCGTTCATGATGCGGGAGTTGGCATCCTCATAGTCCTCCCCCTGCTTTTCCCAGTCCCACTCGACGGGGAAGCTGCGGCAGAACTCCAGCATGGCCTTGAAATCCTCGCTGTCAAAGGAGCACTTGCCGGTGGTCCAGTCCACAAACTGGTCCATGTTCAGGCTCATCAGCAGCCGGAGCATGCTCTCCTGGGTGTCGTCCTGGCCCATGATCGAGCAGCCCTCGGGCATCTTCTCCAGAGCGGCCTGCAGGTCCGCCAGGGTCCAGCTGAGGCTGTCGCCCACGATTTTGGAGGGGCCCGCCGCCGTTTGGATGGAGAAGCTGCTGAAAATCTCGTAGAGCTTCCCGTCCTGGGCGTTGGCCTCCAGGGGCCGGACCATCAGCGCGTCCCGGCCCAGGTCGGGGTCGCTGTCAATGAAGGGCCACAGGTCCTCCAGGATGCCCTTGGCCCCGTACTGCCGCAGGGGCAGGTTGTTGGTGTCCAGAATATCGGGCACATTGCCCGCCAAAATCTCCGTGTTCAGCTTCTGCAGGGCCATCTGGCCCCTGCCGTCGGTGTCATACTCGGCGTAGTCCCGGACCTCGATGCGGTACTGGTCGCTGCGCTTGTTGAAGTCGAGAATCTTCCTTCTGGCGTCATAGCTCAGATACAGGGAGGCGTAGATCAGGGTGGTCTTTTCCGGCAGCTCCTCCCGGGGGGTGGCGGTCAGGATGACGACGCTGACCTTCACATTGCTGCCCTTGCCGTCTTCCGGCCACTCCATCAGCAGCGCCGCCACCCGTCCGTCGGGCAGGAAGTAGAAATCGTTGACATCGCTGTAGTCGATGTCCGCCTCAATCCAGGAGAACAGCCGCTCCCCCTCGCCGGCGGCGCTGCCGTCCGAGGCGGCTTTGAAGCCGAATATGGAGTCGTTAAGCTGGTAGTAGCAGAGATAATCTCCGCCGCCGGGGGAGAACTCATAGACATTGTTGGGCAGGATGTACTCCGGGCCCCAGTCCTGCTTCGCCGGATCGATGGTGCGCAGCTTATTGGTGCTGGTTTCGGAAGCATCGTCATCCTCCCACGCCTGCATTCCCATCAGGCCGCCGCTCAGCTGGACCGGCTCGGTCCACATGTCCTCGCCCTCCACGCTGAAGAGAATGTTCATCTGGGGGTCCAGCGCGTAGATTTTGCTGGCGGTCACGACGTAGAGGTTGCCCTCGCTGTCAAAGGTGCGGCCGCTGATGTACTCGTCCTCCCCCAGGACGCCGGCAAGGGCCTCGTCCAGATTGGAAATGTCGATGCGGTCCAGCTCGTTGCCCTGTGCGTCCAGCTGCCGCCGGGTAATGATCTCCTGGTCCTCATAGACCTCGCCGGCGGGCGTGTCGGGGGTGGCCTCGACCTCCGTGTACCCCGGCAGGGGTTCGGCTTCGGCGGCGGATCTGGCCATGACGCTCACCGCGCTGTCGATGGCGATGCCGCCGATAGCGTCGACAGCGATGTCAGGGTATTTTTCCTGGTCCCGGCTGCCCCATAAGTAGAGATACTCCGTCACCCACAGGGTGCCGTCTTTGCCGGTTTCCAGACGCTCGATGCTGGCCCGGCCCTCCCGGCCCTCGGGCACGGCGGGCGCGGTGTAGCCGCTCAGCTTCTCCGATGCGCCGTCCGCCAGGGAGATGCGGAAGATGTCATACGTATAGGTGCGGCTGGTGTAGGTTTCCCCGGTGTCGGGGTCCGTCTCTGTGGCGTCATGGCCGATCTGGCCGATCACGTACAGGTTCTCCCCGTCGCAGCACCCGCCCCGGACATACTCCAGATCCAGATTCAGGTCCAGATACTGGGGCACGTACACCGTGGCGGAGAGCTGCTGGGCGTTGTTTTTCTTCCCGCAGCCCGCCAGCAGGCCCAGCAGCATGCACGCCGCCAGCAGCAGGCACAAAGTCCTCTTTTTCATCCGATCCATTGCAAAGGTCCTCCTTGTTTCTGTTCGCTTGGGGGAGGCCGGACCGCTCCGGCCTCCAGTTGTTTCCTCGCATGATATAGACGCAGACAGGGTCTGGAAAGTTCCTCCTGCCAACTATTATTTTACAGGGTCATGTATCATTGTTGCATCTTTTTGAATACGATTCGGAAACAATTTCGAGAAAGATGCCTGCGCCGGCCTGCAGGGGAAAAGGGCCCGGACGCGAAAGCGTCC
>OFHO01001603.1_pt1 | contig 15787 bp, 11 predicted proteins | sample 1521531 | NCBI WGS metagenome assembly OFHO01 (sample SAMEA3504124, study PRJEB24116) | mouse gut metagenome | biome: mouse gut; feature: mouse-associated habitat; material: faeces | place: Denmark | collected 2011
CGGGGTGGCCTGGATAGTATTACCCAGGCCACCCTTGTACCGTGTACCATCCATAATATGGAAGTGATAAGAATGACAGACAGTAGACACAGAAAGTATCAATTAACTATCAATAATCCAGGTGAAGCCTGGACGCATGAAAAAATTAAAACCGCACTCGAAAACCTAAACCTCAAATATTGGTGCATGGCCGATGAAGTGGGACTTCAAGAGCAGACACCCCATACGCATATCTATTTTGTGTCCAGCCTATCAGCCATCCGCTTTAGCACAATAAAGAATCTTTTTCCAACAGCCCACATCGAACCGGCCCTGGCGACGAGTGTGGAAAATCGGGCGTATATCCAGAAATCGGGCAAGTGGGCCGAAGGGGAGAAATCTGAAACCTCCATTCCTGGGACGTTCGAGGAATGGGGCGAGTGCCCGGAAGAACACCCAGGGGAGCGGACAGATTTAGCAATTCTCTATGAGTACATCAAGGACGGGTTATCCAATTTCGAGATCATGGAGCGCAACCCGGACTATATGCTGAATCTGGAAAAGATAGAGCGGGCGCGGCAAGCAGTCCGAGAACAGGAATACCGGGAAATATTCCGGCAGTTGGAAACTACCTATATATGGGGGCCAACGGGAACCGGGAAAACTCGCGGGGTGATGGAACAGAACGGGTATAGCGGGGTATACCGAGTGACAGATTACACCCACCCCTTTGACAGCTACGCGGGGGAAGAAGTGCTTTTGCTGGATGAATATGGAAGTAACTTCAAAATCCGGGATTTGCTGAACTACCTGGACGGCTACCCGCTGACGTTGCCAGCGCGATACAGCAATCGTGTGGCGTGTTATACCAAGGTTTATATCATTTCAAACTTGTGCTTGTCAAGGCAATATCCGGAAGTGCAATATGAATCCCCGACGACCTATGCGGCGCTGTTGCGGCGAATCCAGAGGGTGAGACGATATACAGGCCCTGGTGAGTATGAGGAATATAGCACAGCGGAATACATGGAGAACCCATTTTTACAGCGGTAGCACGGTCAGGAGGAGGGCGAAAACCACCCATGAAAAGGGCGACGAAAACGCCTTAGAGACAAGAGGGGGAGGGTAGGACAGCCCCATGAGATAACGGCCCCGCAGGGCCGCACCGCTAAAAAGAAGGAAAGGAGACGTGACACGGATGACCCCGGCAGACCCAAAACGAGCGGAAGATACACAAATGGACATTCCTGATTTTGTGGTGGAGACGTTAGCGAGGGGCTTATTGCCCCAGGTGCAAGCGTACTTTTCCAGTCCAGAAGGCCAGACCGCATTTGAGGAGTGGAAGCGGAACAAAAAATTTAAGGAGGAAAATCAATGAGCACAGATATCAGGGTACGTGCGATACTTAACTTACAGCAAGAGTGCATAATGCACGGCATTTCGTTCTGCCAACTGTGTGACAGGCTCAAGCGCGGGTGCTCCCTTTTTGCCGCCATGAATATGCCCTCGTCATGGGAAATTGACAAAATCACCCGTAGTCCAGACGGCGTGCGTTACAGTATGTTCAAGCCTATCGCCGTTGACGCTGTAACACCTATATTTGAAGGCACGGAAAAGGATTTGCAGGAATTTCTTGATGATATAAAATGGAAAGTGTAGGTATTGGAAGCGGCCCCCGTCAAGTGACAGGGGCCGCTTTTCTATGCGCTGATATTGTCGAGGTAAACAACAAATCCGAACCCGTCCCCAATGGGGAATAGATTCGGATAATGTTGATTTGGTGGAGACTACAGAACTCGAATCTGTGACCTCTTGCGTGTGAAGCAAGCGCTCTACCGGCTGAGCTAAGCCTCCATATTGGTGACCCGGACGGGAATCGAACCCGTGTTACCGCCGTGAAAGGGCGGTGTCTTAGCCGCTTGACCACCGGGCCGCGGATGCCCAAGGTGGGCGGAGTCAGAGAGGCTCCTGAAGAAGCGGCCAGAGCCGCTTCTTCAGGAAATGGTAGCGGCGACTGGATTCGAACCGGTGACAACTCGGGTATGAACCGAGTGCTCTAGCCAACTGAGCTACGCCGCCATACGTGCCGCCCTCACAGGGCAAGAGTTAGTGTACCCTATTTTGAGAGAATTGTCAACCTTTTTTTGCAGAAAAAGAAGAAAAATCCGGGAGCGGCTGCCTCCGGATTTTTCGATGGAGATTTCAAGGGATAAAATGGTGGGTTCGATAGTATTCCAAACAGCGGAATCGGTGCAGTATTTCTCCCTGACGCTGGGGCGGCTCGCGCAGCAGCTGGCCGTCGGCGGTGAGGCAGGCGCCCTGGTTGTGGATTACGGGCAGTTCTCTCCGGCACTCCCGCGCCGCCTGCATATAGGCGCTCCCCTGCCAGCCCAGCTGCTCAAAAAGCACGTCCATCAAAAAGCAGGGGGAGATGTCTGGGCCCTCTCCCACCAACTCGGTGCCCAGCGCGGCTTTTGCCGCGTCATTGCCCCAGATCAGGTAGCTGGTGGACCAGTAGTTGTAAAAGCCGTCCCGGGTGTCCTGGTCAAAGGTGATGCCCAGGGCGTCGTAGACAGAATTGCCGTTGCCCAGCCAGGGCTTGTGGTCGCCGAACACCACCAGCACGATGGGTTCATCCGACGCGCGCAGCTGCTCCACCATGTCGGACAGGAAGCTCTGGGTGCTTTTCACCGAGCCCAGGTAATTGGACAGGATATATCGGGATTGATCGTCCAGCTCGTAGTTGGCGATATAGTCCTCCACCTCTCCCCACCAGCACTCATAATCGCCGTAAGGCCCGTGTCCCTGATAGGATACGGAAAAGGAGAACACCGGCGTATCTTCTTGGACCTGCTTGAGAAGGTCGGCGGTGAGCTGGGGGAAGAACGTATAGTCCCAGGGAATGTCGTCCTCGGGAAAGGCCTGATAAAAGTTTTCAATGAAGTGGTACTGGTCGAAGCCCAGGTAGGAGTTCACGTTGACCCGGTTGTAAAACCAGTTGTTGGAGGGATGGTAGCCCGTGGCGCTGTAGCCCTGGTCCTTGAGATACCAAACGTAGGACGAGGTCTGGCTGCGATAGTTGATGTTGGCGGGGGCCATGCCGGTGAGAAAGGCCCGCTCGGTGTCCACGGTGCCGCCGGCGAAGATGTTGGTGAGCAGCCGGCCGGAATAGCTCTCCGCCTCCAAAGCGTGATAGTCGGCATACACGTCCTGCTGGAACTCGATCTGGTCGTAGACGGACAGGTCGGCAAAGGACTCCAGCATAATGCCCACAATATTTACCTTTTTGTCCTCCGGGATGTCCGCGCTTTCGTAATGGGAGAGAAGCTGAGCGGTTTCCCGCTCAGAATAGCCTTTGGGTTGGCTGGGCAGAGCGTCCTTGACGCTGTGGAGGAAGGGATAGAGCAGCCCGCGGGAGACATATTGCTGAGTGCTGGACCACTGGTTGATGTGGCTGGAGCCGGCGTTGGCTGCGTATACGCCGTCGATTCCATAGACCGGGATGAGCGCCAACCCCGCGGCCAACGCCCCGGCGGCGGCGAGCGCGCGAAAACGCCCGCGGGGTTTTCCCCGGGCCAGCAATGCCAGCAGCGCCAGAAGGACCGCCGTACAAGCCAGGCAGGCGGCCATTTTAGAGGACAGGAACAGCTGGTATTTTCCGGCCATTTGCCCCGCCTCGCCCAAGATCAGCAGGTCGGAGGCGATAACGGGGTCGTCCCGGAAGGCAAGCTTGTAATAGTTGCCGAAGGACAGCCCCAGCACCGGCAGGGCGGTGAGCAGGAAGGCCAGCCACGTCCGGCCGGCGACACCGTAGAGCAGCACGGCCAAGACCACTGGGGGCAGCAAATTCAGCGCTACCAGGGCGGGGCGGCGGAAATAGTCGAAAAACAGCTCCCAGCCGTAGGGGCCGGGGGCCAGCGCCAGGCTGAGCAGCCCCAGGACCGCCGCCGACCCGGCCAGCAGCAGGGCGTTCCACAGCCAAAAAACCGTCCTGCGGCGCTTGGAACAGCCGTCCTCCGGCCGCGTTTGGAACAGGAAGCAGGAAAAAATATGTTTCATGAGTGGCCTCCTAATTCTTGGTAATCACGGCGTCCGGCGACAGACGAGCGGTTGATGCCCTGCATAGTATAACACAACTGCCCCCGGATTGCACCGGGGGCAGCCGCTTTTTCAACAAATTTTAATAGGTCAGCTTCTCGTCCAGCCAGGCTTTCAGCTCCGCGATGGGTACGCGGACCTGGTCCATGGTGTCACGGTCCCGGATGGTGACGGCGTGGTCGGCCTCGTTTTCTCCGTCGCCCACGGTCTGGAAGTCCACCGTGATGCAGTAGGGGGTGCCGATCTCGTCCTGCCGGCGGTAACGCTTGCCGATGGAGCCGGTGTCGTCATAGTCCGCCATGAAGTGCTTGGAAAGCTCGTCGCGGATTTCCATGGCCTTGTCGCCCAGCTTTTTGGACAGGGGCAGCACCGCGCACTTGATGGGGGCCATGGCGGGGTGGAGGTGGAGAACGGTGCGCACATCGTTTTTCTCCGCATCGACAACTTCCTCATCATAAGCCTCGCACAGCAGGGCCAGCACCGTTCGGTCCAGCCCGTAGGTGGACTCAATGATATAGGGGATATACTTCTCATTGGTGAAGGGGTCCAGGTACTCCATCTTCTGGCCGCTGTACTCCTGGTGGCGGGTGAGGTCAAAGTTGGTGCGGTTGTGGGTGCCGTTAATCTCGCCCCAGCCAAAGGGGAACAGGAACTCAATGTCGCAGGCGGCCTTGGCGTAGTGGGCAAGCTTTTCGTGGTCGTGGTAGCGCAGATGGTCCTCCGGCAGCCCTAAGGACATAAAGAACTCCTTGCCGAACTGCTTGAAGTAGTCGTACAGTCCGCTGTCGTCTCCCTCCTTACAGAAGGTCTGAAACTCCATCTGCTCGAATTCGATGGTACGGAAGGTGAAATTGCCCGGAGTGATCTCGTTGCGGAAGGCCTTGCCGATCTGGCCGATGGAGAAGGGCAGCTTAGCCCGCATGGAGCGCAGGACGTTGGGGTAGTTGACATACTCGCCCTGGGCGTTTTCCGGGCGCAGGTAAATGGTGTTTTTATTGTCCTCCGTCACCCCCCGGTGGGTGGCGAACATGAGGTTGAACTCCCGGATGCCGGTGAAGTTGTGCTTGCCACAGTGGGGGCAGGGGATGGAGTGAGCCTTGATATACTCAAACATCTCCTCCTTGGTCATGCCGTCGGCGTGGGCGTCGGGGTCGAAGTCGTCGATGAGGTTGTCCGCGCGGAAACGCAGCTTGCACTCCTTGCAGTCCAGCAGGGGGTCGGAGAAGCTGGCCACATGGCCGCTGGCCTCCCAGACGCGGGGGTGCATGAGAATGTCGGCATCCACCTCAAAGCTGTTGTGCCGCTCTTGGATAAACTTTTTCCGCCAGGCGTCCTTCACGTTGTTTTTCAGCCTTGTGCCCAGGGGGCCGTAGTCCCAGGTGTTGGCCAGGCCACCGTAGATTTCGCTGCCGGGGAAGATAAACCCCCGGCCCTTACACAAGGCGACGATTTTTTCCATGGTCTTTTCACTGTTTTTCATCTTGACACTCCTTTTTTATGTTACTTGGCCCGAAACGGAAAACGCCCCGAGCCATGACGGCTCAGGGCGAACGAATTTGTCCGCGGTTCCACCTGAATTCGGGCGCAGCCCGCACTTGTGCCCGGTAACGGCGGGGGCCGCCGGACCATTTCTGGTCCGGACTCGGGAGGGCCTTTCCGCCGCGCCTTTGGAGGATTTTCACCAGCCATCCTCTCTCTGAAACCCAGCGCGGAGTACTGTTCTCCGTCAACGCTTTGATTGGTATATTCTATTACAGAAACGCAGCGCTGTCAAGGGGAGCGGGAAAACTGCGGGCTACCGCTTTTCTGCAGTGTCTCCGCCGCCCTTGCCGGGCCGCACCAGGTGCACCAAGCCCAGCACCAGAAACACCACGCCGATGATAACCAGGGCTGCGGCAGCCGCCATGAAGTACATTTGAGTGCGGCCCTCGCTCCGGGTAGTCACGCCCTCCACGAAGGTGAAATCACCGCCCAGCATCCACATCACCGCGCCCAGCACGGTCATACCGACGCCCTCCAGCAGCTCCTTGAGCGCCTTTTTTCGGCCGCCTTGATTTTGCGCATCATTCATCAGACACATCTCCTTTTTGGATTCCGGTTGTATGGGAAAACTGTGTAAAAGGATACCACAGCTGGGTGGGGAAATCAAGGCGGGGCGCAGTGAAAAATTGGCGTACATTTATACTTTTTTCATTTCCTTTTTTTCAGGAGTGTGTTATAATGTACCCTGAAATATTATGCAGGAGGGGACTGCCATGCAAAACAGCGTCACTGTCACTGTGGGTGGGTTGAATTACACGCTGCGGGCCGCCGAGGGGGAAAACTATGTGCATCGCGTGGCCGCCTATGTGAATGATAAGCTGAAGGAGGCGGAGCAGGCTGGGGGTATCTCCCAGATGGACCGGGCCATACTCACGGCCATCAACATCGCGGACGAGCGCTTCAAGGAGCAGGAGGCGTCGGAAAACCTGCGCCGCCAGATCAAGGAGCTGCTGGAGGAGTCGTCCAAGCTGAAGCTGGAGCTGAGCGAGGCCAAGCGGGAGATTTTTAAGCTGCAGCAAAAGCGCTGAGCGCGAGCGTAGGCGCGCCGCCCCGGGTGGACCGGAGCGAGGGGCAAAACCCAGGCGGGTGTAGCCCGCCGGATTTGCCCCGAGACGGAGGGCGCTGTGTGCCGGTGGCACACGTCCAGCGCCGACCGAGCCGAAGGCGAGACAGTCGGGGCGAACAGCGCACCCAACGCGAGCGTGACAACATCGAAGCGCGGAGCCGTCGTGAGCAGCGCGGATGGAGCGCAGCGAAAGCAAAAGCCCAGGGCCTACGCAGTGGGAGCGGGTTTTGCTTGAGTCGGAGCGAAGCCGCGCGTTGCGAACAGGCGCAGCGTGACAACGTCGTCGCAAGCTTCGTATCGCTTGCTTTGCCACCAGCGGCAAATTTACAGAAACCACAGAAACGAGAGAAGATACCTATGGAGATACTATCCCCAGCCGGAAGCCAGGAGGCCATGCGCGCGGCGGTATGCGCCGGGGCGGACGCGGTCTACCTGGGCTTCGGACAATTCAACGCCCGCCGGGGGGCAAAAAATTTCACCCGGGACGAGTTCGCCTCGGCGGTGTCCTACTGCCACCTGCGCGGGGTGAAGGTGTACCTCACCCTGAATACCCTGTGCTCTGACCGGGAGATGGCCGCGGCGGTGGACTGCGCCGTCCAGGCGTCCAGGCTGGGGGCGGATGCCGCGCTGGTACAGGACATGGGGCTGGTGCGGGCGCTGCGGCAGGCGGCGCCGGACCTGCCCCTTCACGCCTCCACTCAGATGTCCCTGCACAGCCTGGACGGGGTGCGCGAGGCGGCCGAGCTGGGCATGACCCGGGCGGTGCTGGCCCGGGAGCTGAGCCGGCGGGACATCGAGTATATCTGTGAGCGCTCTCCCATTGAGATTGAGGTGTTCGTCCACGGGGCGCTGTGTATGTGCTATTCCGGGCAGTGCTTCATGTCCTCCGTCATCGGCGGGCGCAGCGGCAACCGGGGGATGTGCGCCCAGCCCTGCCGCCTGCCCTATGGCTGGGGGGACGAGCTGGTGAACGGCTACCCTCTGTCTCTGAAGGATATGTCGCTGGCGGGCCATCTGAGAGAACTCCAGGACATGGGGGTGGCCAGCGCTAAAATCGAGGGGCGCATGAAGCGGCCGGAGTATGTCTACATTGTCACCAAGGTTTATGCCGACGCTCTGCGGGAGGGGCGAGAGCCAACCCGGGAGGAGCTGGACAGTCTGGAGCAGGCCTTCTCCCGCCAGGGCTTCACCGACGGGTACTACATGGAGCACAAGGGCCCGGATATGTTCGGCGTGCGGGAGGAGTCCAAGCCCCCGCGGGAGCTGTTCGCCAAGGCCAAGGCGGCCTACGAGCGGGGGGATGGGCGCAAGACTCCGGTAAAATTTTACGCCATGGTCCGCGCCGGGGAGCCCATTCAGGTTGGGGTGGAGGACCAGGAGGGCCGGGTGGTCACCGCCGCCGGCCCCGTGCCGGAAGCCGCCCGCCGCCGGGCCACCACCCAGGCGGAGGTAGAGGGCCAGCTGGGCAAGACCGGCGGCACCCCTTTTGAGGCGGCGGGTATGCGCACGCTGGTGGAGGAGGGGCTGGCCGTGCCCCTGTCGGCGGTGAACAGCTTGCGCCGGCAGGTGCTGGACGGACTTTCCGCCCAGCGCACCGCCCTGCCCCAGCGCCGCCACGGCGAATACAAAATGGGCGCCCGGTATGAAAATTATCTGGGCGAGCCGGATTTGTATGTCTCCCTGCGCCGGGCGGAGCAGATGACCTTCGAGCTGGTGAAGCAGCGCCCCGCCCTCATTACCCTTCCGGCGGAGGAGATCGCCGCCCACCCCGATGAGGTGAAGGCCACCATGGGCCGGGGCGTGCCTGTGGCGGCGGTGCTGCCCCGGATCTGCTTCGACCGGGAGCTGGACGGGCTGCGCGAGCAGCTGGAGGCCTGCAAGCGGGCGGGGGTGACGGACGCCTACGTGGGCAACCTGGGTCTGGCAGCCCTGTGCCGGGAGCTGAAGCTGAATTTGCGGGGGGACTTCGGGCTGCAGGTGTTCAACAGCCAGGGGGCCAAGGAGTATAAGCGCATGGGCTTCCAGTCGCTGACGGCCTCTTTCGAGCTGAAGCTGGCCCAGATTCGGGACCTGTCCAAAGCGGTGGACATGGAGATGATTGCCTATGGCCGGCTGCCGTTGATGATTACGGAAAACTGCGCGGTGAAGAACCAGTCGGGCAAGTGCACCTGCGCCAACGTGAATCTGCTCACCGACCGGAAGGGGGTGCGCTTCCCTGTGGAGCGGGCCTACGGCTGCCGCAACGAGATTTTAAACGCCAACAAGGTGTTTTTGGCGGACAAGGCGGCGGACTGGAAGGGCGCGGGGCTGCGGGCGGTGCGCCTGCTGTTCACCACGGAAAACGGAGTGGAGTGCTCCCAGGTGCTGGAGGCCTACCGGGGAAAGGGAAGCTACAAGCCCAACAATTTCACCCGCGGGCTGTATTACCGGGATGTGGAATAAAAGAGAAGCGCGGAGAAGCGGGCAGCGAGGGAGCTTGGACCGGAGCGAGGCCGAGCGCAGGGGCGCTGTGCGCCAGTGGCGCACGTTCAGCGCCGACCGAGCCGAAGGCGAGAACGCATAAGCGCCCCGCAGACCAGGCCGAGTCGGAGGGAAAGCGACCGAGCGCCCTGGCCGTTTCGCAGCGTGACAGACCAGAAACACGGATAAATCAAACCGATGTTTCACGTGAAACAAGTTGAAGGAGCTTGACAAAATGCGTATCATATTAGCCTCCCAGTCCCCCCGGCGCAGAGAACTGCTGGAGCGGGTGGGAATCAAAGACTTTGCCGTGGCCGCCCCCAACGTGGACGAGAGCGTGGAGCCTGGCCTGGCCCCCGCCGAGATGGTGGAGCGGCTGTCCCTGCGCAAAGCTGAGGCGGCGGCGGAGAAGGCGGAGCCGGAGGCGCTTATCATCGCCGCGGACACGGTAGTGGCGCTGGACGGCGCGGTGCTGGGCAAGCCTGGGGACGAGGAGGAGGCCTTTGCCATGCTGTCTGCTCTGTCCGGCCGGGAGCACCACGTCTACACCGGCCTCACCGTTTGGCAGGGGGAGCGGCGCGTCACCCAGCACGAGGAGACCGCCGTGGTCTTCCGGACGCTCGGCCCGGAGGAAATCCGGGGCTACATCGCCACCGGGGAACCCATGGACAAGGCGGGGGCTTACGGCATCCAGGGCGTGGGCGCGCTGCTGGTGCGGGGCATCCAAGGGGACTATTGCAATGTGATGGGCCTGCCGGTGTTCCGGCTGGGGCGCATTCTGACGGAATTTGGCGTGGACCTTCTGCAAAATAAGGAGTAGGCAAGGGCATGAAGCGATTTTTCCAAAACAACGGAGGGCTGTTGCTGCTGGCGGCGGTACTGCTGGCGGCGGTGCTGACCCTGGGGGCGTATATTTTGGGGTACGATCCCCTTGGCGGGGCCATGGAACTGCTGGCGACCCCCTTTCGAACGGCGTCGGCGGCGGTGACAAACTGGACTCAGGAGCAATATGACCGCACCTTTCGCTATGACGAGCAGGCGGCGGAGATCGAGCGTCTGCGCCAGCGGGTGGCGGAGCTGGAGCGGGACGCCATCGCAGGGCAGGACGCCGTGCGGGAAAATGAGCGCATGAAGGACCTGCTGGGGCTGCACGAGGCGCGGCCGGAGCTTCAGTACCGGGATGCGGAGGTGGTCCGGCGCTCCGACTCCAACTGGTCTTCCAACCTGACCCTGGACCGGGGGACCGCCGGAGGGGTGGAGGTCAACGACTGTGTGATCGACCAGTACGGCTATCTCATCGGCGTGGTCACCCAGGCGGATTTGAACTCCTGCGTGGTCACTACCGTTCTGGACCCCGCTTTAGAGGTGGGCGCGCGGGTGGCGCGCACGGACGAGGACGCCATTTTAGAAGGGGACTTCACGCTGATGCTGGACGGACTGACCAGGCTGTCCTTTCTTCCGGAGGAGGCCAAGCTGGTCACTGGCGACCAGGTGATCACCTCGGGGCTGGGGGGCGTGTACCCTTCGGGGCTGGTGGTGGGGGCCATCCGCACGCTGTGCGTGGAGGAGGACGGCATCACCCGCTACGCCCAGGTGGAGCCGGCGGCTGATATCGGCGGCGTGCAGTATGTGTACGTGATTGTGGATGATTGAGAAGCGCGGAGAAGCGGACAGTGAGGGAGCTTGGACCGGAGCGAGGGGAAAAGCCCAAGGCCTGCAGCGCGGGGCCGGGTTTTGCCCGAGACGGAGGGAAAGCGACCGAACGAACTGGCCGCTTCGCAGCGTGACAACATAGAAGCGCGGAGAAGCGGACGGCAGGGGAGGCGGACAATGATGCTGTTTGTGATTGCGATGGTTGATCCGGCGGCGCGGGCGCGCCTCACCCGGCTGCGGGAGCTGGCGGCTCCCTTCGGCATTCTGCCCCGAGATGTGCACGGGCATATCACCCTGGCCGCCTATGCCGGCGGGGAGGAAGGCCGGTTTATTTCGTCCTGTAAGGCGATTTTGTCCGGCTATGAAAAGTTCTCCGTCCGCTATGATGGGGTTGAATTGTTTGCCTCTACGTCCGCCGTTGTGGCGGCCCCGCGAAAGGAGGGGCCGCTGGACGCCATCCAGCGAGAGATCGCCGGAGCTTGGGCGGCGGATATGAACGAATGGACGCGGCGGGATGTGTGGCAGCCCCATACGACGATTTTGTATCATCCTCAAGCTGATCTGGAGGCCATTGTTGAGGCGCTGCGGGAGGAGTTTGAATCCTTTGCCGCCCAGGTGGACCGGGTGGAATTTTCCCGCGAGTATGAGGATCGGTACGAAATCGTTGATTTCATAGAATTGGCATAGGCAGGCGTACATCGTTCTGATGTGTGTTTCGTTTTAGAAAGAGAAGGTGAAAACCATGGCGGAGCTGACTCCCATGATGAAGCAGTACTGGAGGGTGAAGGAACGGTACCCGGACTGCCTGCTGTTCTTCCGGCTGGGCGACTTTTACGAGATGTTTCACGATGACGCCAAGCTGGGGGCGGAGGAGCTGGGGCTGACTCTCACCACCCGCGACCGGGGGAAACCGGAGGAGGAGCGCACGCCCATGTGCGGCGTGCCCTACCACTCCGCTCAGAACTACATCGCCCGGCTCATCAAGCGGGGGTACAAGGTGGCCATCTGCGAGCAGATGGAGGATCCGGCCTTGGCCAAGGGACTGGTGGACCGGGATGTGATCCGCATCGTCACCCCCGGCACCGCCATGGACGATGTGATGCTGGACGAGAGCCGGAATAACTTTATCTGCGCCGTCTATCTGGACAGCAGCGGGGCTGGGCTGGCCCAGTGCGACCTATCCACAGGGCAGTTTTCCGCTTCCTTTTTTCAGGGAGAGGGCTGGCTGTCTCATTTGCTCAACCGCCTGTCCGCCGAGCCCCCCAGCGAGGCCATTTTGTCCGATGGAGCTTTTTCCCAGGAGGAGTTGACAAGCTTTCTGAGGGAGCGGCTTGGCTGCCTGTGTGAGAACGGAGGAGAGGCCCGTTTCCGTCCCGGACAGGCTGAGGCTGCCTTGACGGCTTGCGGAGTGTGGAATGAGGGGGAGAAGCTGCCCGAGGGCCCTGACGGCGGCCTTCTGCTGGGCTATCAGGCGGCGGGGGCGCTGGCGTCCTATCTCAAGGAGACTCAAAAAACCGACCTGAGCCATCTGAGCCGCCTGACGGTGGACGCGGCTGAGCGCCAGCGGTATCTGGAGCTGGACCTCACCGCCCGGCGCACCTTGGAGCTGACGGAGACCATCCGGGGCAAGGAGAAGCGCGGTTCCCTGCTGTGGGTGCTGGATAAGACGAAAACCCCCATGGGCCACCGGCTCATCCGGGCTTGGATTGAGCAGCCTTTGTGCAATCCCGCAGCCATTTCTGTCCGGCAGGACCAGGTGGCCGCCCTGGCGGCTGACACCGTGGTCCGGGAGGAGCTGTCGCTCACGCTGCGGCAGGTGCCCGACCTGGAACGCATCATTGGAAAAGTGGTGTACGGCAGCGCCAACGCCAGGGATATGCTGACGCTGGCCGATGGGCTGGCGGTGCTGCCTGTGTTGGCGGAGCGGGCGGCGGGTCTGGTCCGGGCGGCCCCCCGGCGATTTGAGTTTCTGGACCAGTTCACCGGCTTGGGTGACTTGCAGGCTCTGCTGAAGCGGGCCATTCGGGACGACGAGGACGACAACCGCCTGCCCTTCACCATTCGGGAGGGAGGCTTCATCCGCAAGGGCTATGACACGGAGGTGGATCACCTTCGGGACATTCTGGACCATGGGGCGGATATGGTGGCCGCGCTGGAGGGCCGGGAGAAGGAGCGCACCGGAATCAAGAGCCTGAAGGTGCGCTATAACAAAGTGTTCGGCTATTACATCGAGGTGTCCAAGAGCTACTATGCCCTGGTGCCCGAGGACTACATCCGCAAGCAGACCCTGGCCAACTGCGAGCGGTTCATTACCCAGGAGCTGAAGGACCTGGAGCACGAGATCCTGTCCGCCCAGAGCCGGGTGACGGCTTTGGAATATCAGCTGTTCTGTCAGCTGCGTGACACCGCCGCCCAACGGGTTCGCCAGGTGCAGGACGTGGCGGGCAGCGTGGGCTATCTGGATGTGCTGTGCTCCTTTGCCGCGGCGGCGGTGCAGAATGGCTACTGCCGTCCGGAGGTGGATGACAGCGGTGTCATTGAAATACGGGAGGGCCGCCACCCGGTGGTGGAGCGGATGCTGAAGGACGCGCTATTTGTGCCCAACGATACCTACATGGATGGGGGGGGCGACCGGCTGGCCATCATCACGGGCCCCAATATGGCGGGTAAGTCCACCTATATGCGCCAGGTGGCCCTCATTGTGCTCATGGCTCAGATGGGCTCCTTCGTCCCGGCCAAGTCCGCGCGGATCGGGGCGGTGGATCGGGTATTCACCCGCATCGGAGCGTCGGACGATTTGGCGGCGGGCCAGTCCACCTTTATGGTGGAGATGACGGAGGTGGCCCAGATGCTGAAAAATGCCACCGCCCGCTCCCTGCTGATCTTAGATGAGATCGGTCGGGGCACGTCCACCTACGATGGGATGTCCATCGCCCGGGCGGTGCTGGAGCACTGCGCGGACAAGCGCCGCCTGGGGGCAAAGACCTTGTTCGCCACCCACTACCACGAGCTGACGGAGGTGGAGCACACCATCGAAGGGGTGCGCAACTACCACATCGCCGCGAAAAAGCGGGGGGATGGCATCGTGTTCCTGCGCAAGATTGTCCCCGGCGGGGCGGATCAGAGCTACGGGGTAGAGGTGGCCAAGCTGGCCGGGGTGCCGGTGCGGGTGGTGGACCGGGCCAGAGAGATTCTGGCCGAATTGGAGGAGCAGGGCGGGGGCGGTTCCCCGCGCCAACCTGCTCAGGAGCGGGAGGACGGTCAGGTGTCCCTGGGGGACATGGCGGGGATGGCGGTGCTGGACGAGCTGCGCCGGGTCAGCCCCGAGACGCTCACGCCCATCGAGGCGCTGAATGTGCTGTACCAGCTCAAGCAGAAGCTGTAAGGAAAGGCCCCGGCGCGGCGCTGGGGGAAACACGTCCAAGCAATCAATAGAGGGGGAGCCGGAACGCGGCTCTCCCTCTATATTGTGTGGGGCAAAAAATAAGCGGGCAACTGTCAAAAAGTGTACCTTTTGACAGTCGCCTTACACTTACGGAGTGTACCACAAGATTTGGCGAAATGCAATAGGCAGATGCAAAATTTTTGTAGAACTTCCATACCAAATTTTGCTGATCCGCCGAAAAATTACCGGGAAAGGGACGCTATCATAAAGTACACTATTTGACATTCGCAAGGGGTTTACGTTTATCAGAGCGGATGGTAAGCAAAATTTTGAGAATCAAGGAGGACATACAACAATGAAGAAACGCATTTTACCTGTCCTGCTGGCGCTGTGTATGGTGATGTCGCTTCTGCCTGTGATGGCCTTTGCGGCGGATCCTACGGTGGAACAGATTTCTTGTTCCGCTGTTCCTGCCACGAAGCCAGCTGATGTGAAGGAGACAGTCGATGGGGTCGAGGTGACTACCACGGTTGTGCTTCCTCAGGCAGCGAATCCCCATGGCGAGGTGCGCTGTGCCGCCTCCGGCTGTAAGTGCGCTACCAAGACAACCGCGATTACTGAAACTCCGGCCGTGGAGGCTGACCCGGATACGAATACTGAAGCTCAGCCCGCCAAGAAGACCATCACGATTACCTATGCCTATGTTGCTATGTGCGACGCCTGCAAGGCTAACGCCACCTGCAATCCTTGTAACGGTACGGATGGCTGCACCGCCAAGCTCCACAAGGCCGACTGCAAGAAGGTCTGCACCGTGGAAGGCTGCCTGCTGACCAAGGAGCACGCGGAGAAGCACCAGGGCACCAAGTGCACCGGCGACGACAAGTGCCCCGCCAGCGTGCATAACGCGGAGTGCGTGTCCAAGTGCGACGTTGAGGGCTGCACCCTGACCGCGGAGCATACCCAGAAGCATAACACGACTGAGACCTGCAGCGAGGACGCTCTGTGCAGCGCCAGCACGCATACTGCCGGGTGCGAGAAGTGCTGCGGCAATACTGAGAATGTTAGCGCGGGCACCGGCGTGGATGGCTGCACCAAGACTCTGGGGCACAGCGACAAGCACAGCGGCACCACCTGCACTGGCGATTCCCGCTGCCCCGCTGCTTCTAAGGACCACACCGCTCCCAAGTATGACGAAATAGGGCTGGAGACCCTTGACACTGCGGGCTGCGACAAGTTTGTGGCTTGCCCGATTTGCACTGGGGCAGCAAATGGGGATAAGTTCTCCCCGAAAGCAAAGGGCCATGACGGCGATCACAACAACGATACGTGCCTGGGCTACAATGATGACGGCAAGTGCGGTGCTGGTGACGGCAACCACATCGCCGGCTGTTCCAAGTACTGCACCTGCGATGATCACGTGGACTGCACTGGCGAGGCCGGCTGCCCCGCCTGCGCGGAGTTGGGCGACTGTGAGTGCCCTGTCTGCAAGGCCAGCCCCAATCCCGGCCTGGGCGTTGTGACCGACGAGAACGGCAACGTTGTGACCGAGCCCACCGAGCCCACCGATCCCGAGGTTCCCAGCAAGGCTGAGGACTTCACCGACA
>OFHO01001612.1_pt1 | contig 15720 bp, 17 predicted proteins | sample 1521531 | NCBI WGS metagenome assembly OFHO01 (sample SAMEA3504124, study PRJEB24116) | mouse gut metagenome | biome: mouse gut; feature: mouse-associated habitat; material: faeces | place: Denmark | collected 2011
TTTTTGTATCATAGGACGCACTTTCCTATGATATAAAAAAACAGACCATATCATGATTGCTCATAATATGATCTGTCGTCCTGTGAGGCCATACGCAACGGCCCTACACCTTTCCCGCGGATCCCTGAATCACCCTGCCCAGTTCTCTCACGGCCGCCTCCAGGGCCATTTCCGCGGCCCTCTCACGCAATTCCTCCGGAAAGGCGCACAATAGTCTCTGCAGCGGCTCCGACAGTTCTGCGATCATCAAATCCAGCAGCCGTCCGGACACTTGCAGGAACTGATTTTCCCTCACAACCAGGTATGGAAATGCGGCGCCCTGGGTTCCAGTTTTATCACATAGTCATTGGTTTTGTTGACTGTAATATGACCGTACCCATGCTTTTTCACAATTTCCAGTTCCCCCAGAATGGAAATCGCGGAAGTGCTGTGACGGATGAAATACCGCGTCTTGTACACATCCACCCCGGCAGTATACCCCCCCCGCCGATAAATGCCTTCCATTTTGTCATCTGCATTGTCTGTGCCTTTTTCATCCATGGCCTCCTTTTTCAGAACAAAATGATTTGTAAAATCATTTCATAATATTGTCAGACTATTTTCCAGGAAAGACCGTCGACAAAATTTGCCGCAAAACGACAAATCGGCAACAGCCCTGGCATACACCCGGCTGTTGCCGACCAACAATGTATCCGTATTTACCGGCTTTCCCCCGGTGTGTCCGAATATGTAATCAATGCGTCATTTTTCTTCATAAACAGCAGACCGAAGGATCCTGGTCCACAATTGCTGGCAATCGCAGAAGACGCTTTCTGCAGGTAAATCCTCTCGAAAGGACAATACTGTTTTACCAGATCCTGGATATATTGAAGACTCTTGTCATCCAGTCCCGCATAAGTAATGAACAGAACCCTCCTGTCAATATTCCTTGTATTCAGAAGTACTTTCTTGACATATCCTTTTATCACATGGTTAAAGCTTCCCATCTCCATGCTGCCCACTGCCATCCGGCTGTTCCGCAGTACAATAACAGGATGCAGCAGCAGTGCGTCACACATCACCTGAATCTTTCTGGATATCTGTCCTGACTTGCACATCATATGGGTACTGTCAATGATAAAGGCCGAAGAAATGGAGTGCCTCAGCTTTTTCACCGTCTTCACAATATCCGCCTTTGAGGCATGGTTTTCCGCCATATAAGCGGCATGCAGCACCGAAAGTCCCATACTGCTGGAAAGATGTCCGGAATCAATTACCGTGACATTTTCAAAGGATTTTGCCGCCTCCATGGCATTGCGGTACCCGTCGCTGACGTGCTTGGCCATGGTGATATGAATCACATTCTGGGCTTCATTCAGCCTCTGGGCAAAGAATTTCTCATAATCCTCCACCGTGGGCGGCTGGGATATGCCGTTTTTCCCCTCTGCCATATAGGCCAGCAGCTCATCTGCCTTCAGCTCGGAATTGTCCAGGAAACGTCCTTGTTCCGTACACACATAGTAAGGACAGATATGGAGGCCGAATTTCTTCTGCAGGGATTCCGGAAGATCACAGACGCTGTCGGTGGTAACCAGCAGTGAAATCCTCTTTGCCTGGTCAAAAATCAGCACATCCTTCCCGATTTCGGACTGACTGGCCATTTCGCTGAGTTTCACAAGCTTCTTTGGCAGAATGCTCAGCACGGCAGCTTCCAGCAGGGCACCGCTGATGGGCTTTGCCAGATAACCGCTGAATCCTTCTTTCCTGTAAAGCTGCTGATTGTCGCTTCCGGCATTGGCAGTCAGCGCAATCACAGGCGTATCCTGGCACAGCCCTCCCGGCTGCGCATGAAGGGCATGGAGACATTCTATTCCATCCATCTCCGGCATCAGATGATCCATCAAAATACAGTCATAATGCTGGTACTGGGCCAGCTTCAGGCATTCCGCGCCGCTGGAAGCCGTGTCAATCTGCACTTTGGTCTCCGAGAGAAGCTTGCTCACCACCAGCAGGTTCATCTCGTTGTCATCCACCACAAGCACATGCGCATTGGGTGCTTCAAAACTCTGCCTGTACTGCTCCCCATCATGGACTTTCATCCTGGATGTGAGTGTAAAGGTTCCCAGTTCCTTTTCGCTCATAATATCCTGTTCCAGTGTCACAAGAAATGTGGAACCGTTCATATACACACTGTTGACGCTGATTTCCCCGCCCATCAGTTCCACCAGCTGGCGGACAATGCTCAGTCCCAGCCCGGTACCCTCGATATGGCGGTTTTTCTTTTCGTCCACACGCTTGAAGGCATCAAATATATAAGGAATGTTTTCCTTTTTCACTCCCTGTCCCGTATCTTCCACGGAATACCAGACGCGCACCCGGTTCACGCCCACCCGCTCGCACCGCACGGACAGCGTCACGGATCCCTCTTTTGTATATTTCACCGCATTGTTCAGCAGATTGATCAATACCTGCTTGATACGTACCTCGTCCCCGCAGAGCATGCTGGGCATGGAAGGATCCACATGCAGCCGGAATTCCAGCCCTTTTTCCTTCGCCTTGATCCATATCATGTTCACGATCTCTGAAAAAAGTTCCCCTGTCTCATAGGACGCGTTCACAATCTCCATTTTTCCGGACTTGATTTTGGACAAATCCAGGATATCATTGATCAGCGTGAGCAGCATTTTACTGGCTCCCTGAATATTCCTGGCGTTCTCTGCCACTTCCCCCGAAATGTCCGCCCGCAGTATCATCTCGTTCAATCCGATAATGGTATTGATGGGTGTGCGGATCTCATGGCTCATACTGGAAAAAAAGTGATTTTCTGCCTGGTTCAGCTCCTCGATCTCTTTTTTCTGCTGTATGGTGAGTTTGTTTTCCTCTTCATACAAATGATTTTGAAACAAAAGCAGGACACTGGTCAGGGCCCCGGCCAGTATGACAGACCGGGCAGAATCAAAATAAGCCTGTGCCGTGGTATTTTCCATAACCAGTTCCGGGTAGTTGTACGCAATATAATAACAGAGAAGTGTTTCCGCAGAACACAGCAGGAAAAATACCGGCTTCCTCCTGCCCTCCAGGGTAATACTGATGTAAATAAAGCAGAGCACGAACCATTCCGGCACGCCTCCGTAAATCCCTCCTCCCGTGAAAAAAACCACCGGGAACAGCAGCAGAAGCAGCACCACCGTGGCGGTTGCCCCCGCATTGATACATCCCTTTTGAATACTGATCTTTGCAACCATATACATATACACAAGGCTGCCAGCCAGCAGGAACCAGTTTGCCGTATATCTGCCCAGAATCAGAATAAATATCAGGGCAATCATGCTGATGCCTGTAACCAGTCGGAACACACGTTCCCTCAGACTGATTTTATAGTCAAATATGATATCAAGCCATTTTTTAAACACAATAACCTCCATGCCGCGACTCAGCTCCGGATAAAAATGTCTCACTTCAGGTATATTTCGGGTGTTTCCCCTCTGATACACACAGTTTCATCAGGATAAATTTTTTGCAATGCTCTCACAGATTTCCTCATATTTCTGCAACAGCAGGGGATGATTTTTCCGGATAAACTCCACCTTTTTCTCCTTGCCTGCCAGCTCCAGTTCTTTTGCCTGACCGGAAAGCGCTTCCGCACCGATGGTCAGTGCGGTACTCTTCAGCGCATGAACCTTAATCGCATAATCCGTCCAGTTTTCCGCCTCAAAGAGGGCGATGATCTCTTCCCTCTTTTCCTCAGCCTGGTCATGGAACATTCGCAGCATTTCCATATAAAACTCTTCCTCACCGCTGCAATATTCCATTCCCAGCCCCACATTAATGCCGGCCCGCACAAGACTGCCATAGGACTTTGAAGTTTCTTCCTGCAGGGACTCTTCCTGCAGCGGCTCTTCCGTACCCGCAAAGCCGGCTGCCGTCTCCTGTCCGTTTTCCGCAGCATCCGGAGTTTCTGCGCTTCCGTTTCCGGCCGGCTCATTGTCCGGAACAAAAGACACTGCGTCATGCTCTATACAGCGGTCCGGCAACACCCTGCGCAGCACTCTCTCCAGCACGGACCGCTCAATGGGTTTGGGAATAAATTCCGTGAATCCCTCGTTGCGGAACATTTCCCTGGCGCCGCTTATGGTATTCGCAGTCAGGGCAATTACCGGTAAGTCTTTGAACATTCCGTTGTTCAGCTCCCGGATCCGCCGCAGCGTCTCCACACCGTCAAATCCCGGCATCATATGATCCAGGAAAATGATGTCATATTCGTTCTGGGTACACCGTTCCACGGCCGCCTTTCCGCTGAGGCAGGTATCCACCTGTATGCCGTAACTGCCCAGAACACCCTTTGCAACCATAAGATTCATCTCTTCGTCATCCACGGCCAGAACACGGACGCCCTCACAGGTAAACGGCCTTCTTCCATTTCCCTGGTTTTCCTCAAAGTCATTGCCTTTTGACTGCCCGCTTAACAAATTTACAATAGAAAGCGCAAAAAACGGTTTTCGCAGCACCAGCAGCTTACTGTCCTCGTCCAGGACAAAATCTTTCTCCGCAATCACCGCAACCGGCATGGTTTCGGCCAGTTCCTCATAATGCGGGGGATTACCCATATATTCCGTCTGTGCGATAAATAAATGGGTCAGCTTGTGATCCCGCTGGAGTTTGCGCAGTCCTTCGAAATTATGGGCCTGATACCCCTCTATGCCAAGTCCTTCCACCAGATGGAGGATCATATCGTCATAATACCTCCTGACCTCATCCCGGCTGTATCTCTCGGGCCGGAAATAGCATGCAATACACAGCTGTGACGCGTTCTGCACCACTATGCCCGGCGTTTCGTCTCCCACGCCCTGGGGAATGGTGATATGTACGTGAAGGCCTTCCTGTTCCTTGCTGTCAAAATGGATGAATCCTCCCATGGCATGAAGCAGTCCCCGCGCAATGGGAAGCCCCAGCCCAAGTCCCCCCACATAGCGGCGGCTGCCGGAATCGGCCTGGTAAAAGTCTTCCAGCATCTGCGCAATCTGGGAGGAATTCATGCCTATGCCGGTGTCATACACATCAATAACCAGGTTGATCCCATAACTCTCCCTGCGGAATCCGATGCGGACGTCAATACCGCCTTCCTCCGTAAACTTAAGAGAATTATCCACCAGAATTTTAAGCACATGGGACACTTTTTCCGCATCCCCAATCAGAACCGATGGTATTCTGGGATCTATGTCAAACACTGTCTCCAAATGATTACTGCTGTTCTGCAGTGCTGTCATGGTAATCACGTCATTGAGAACCGAAGTGATCATATAGGGTTCCTTTGCCGCGGACAAGGTCCCTTCCACGATCTCCGTATAATCCAGTATATTATTGATCTGTCCCGAAAGACGCTTGCCCGCCAGCTTTATGGACTGCATATCGGCCCGGATTTCCGGTGGCACATCCTTCCCCATGGCCACCTCGCTGATTCCGATAACCATATTGATGGGGGTACGGAGTTCGTGGGATACATTTGACAGGAAATCGGCATTCTGCTGCACCGCCGTCTCCAGCTGCCCCTGCATGCTGAAATATTTATACTGTTCCCGGCGCCTTCTGTTGATCCTGTATCTCGCCACGATCACCGCACATGCCACTACCGATGCCCCCAGAATAATGCGCAGTACATCCCTTGTCTCCCCGTATCTGGCAAACGTGTGCAAAATCACAAAATGATACCCCAGCAGAAGCACATACAAAGCGGCTGTCATATACAACAGCCGCTTTCTGTCCAGCAGTGAAAGCATAAGAAGCAGAACACAGGCTACAAGGGGAATGTCGAAAAGACTGCTCTCATGTACCCCGAAGAAAAAGAATTCCGTCAGCACCATCCCGGTACATATATTTTCATACAATATGTCCGAGCCAATCCTTCCGATATGCAGCCACCAAACCACGAGACAACCGACTGCCAACAGGGGAACCATCCACAACTCCCATGATATCCCCACTATAATCAGGCTGAGCACCACACTGAACATGGTTACCGTGCCCGCCATTAACAGATGAATACTTGTCTGTTCTTCCCTCCTCATCCCTTCTCAAGCTCCTTTGCAACCCGCTCCAGCAAACTTTTCGGCATAAATGGTTTTTTCAGGTAATTGACTGCCCCAAGCCTGATTGCGGTCATTACATTGTCCTCATGTCCCGATGCAGTCAGAAAAATCACCGGAATCTCCACCTGATACTCTTTTATGTGCTCAAATGTCTCAATTCCGTTCATCCCCGGCATCGCGATATCCAGCAGAACCAGGTCAACCCCACCCTCTTTTATTTTCTGAAGGGCCTCCTCTCCTGACTTCGCCAGTATCACTTCATAATGCTTCTCCAGAATCAAACTCGTTCTCCTTAGATTCATCGTGTCATCGTCCACCACCAAAATACGCTTCTGCATAGCACCAGCCTCCTCCTTGTCCGCTCTTCACTGATTTTTAGTCATGATACTACTATTCTAAAACAAGATGACAATAAAATCAAGCCCCGCAGGCCTCTATCTATTTCCAAACAGGCAACTTTTCTTTCCTCCGGTATGTTTCCCGCTCCGGATCTGTCGGCTGCGGCTTTCCCTGCGCTTATCCCGGCTTTTCTTCACGCCCTTAAAAGGAAATTTGACACACCGGACCTGATATGATAAAATGAGCCTATATTCATAGCATGAAGTGGCCAAATGGACAGCCGTATCATGACTGGTCTGAAAGCATGATAAGATCATTCCATTATTCGGCATAAAAAGGCCGAATGACCCTCCACATCATGACTGGTTTATAATCGTATCATTCCAAAGAGGAGAATTACCATGAACCTTAATGCAGCAAGTCCGCTTACAAGAATAAGCAGCTCTGTACAATCCATACCGATGAAACATTGTGCAGAGTATAGCGTGTAAACAACGCATTGGATTTCATCGGAAAACAAGGCAATAACTGTATTTGACAGCTATTGTCTGTTTTCCGTATGCAAATTTTCGTTTAAAAGGCTATGGACAATGTTTTGTCCGTAGCCTTTTGCTTATATGACTCCCATGGGGATTGAAAGGCAGAAGGCAGATACAGTGATGTATATTTGTCTTCTGCCTTTTTGTGTTTCATCATTGAAAAAATAGAAAGGATATTTACTGACATGAGCTTATTAGAAATTCACGGCCTGACACATGCGTTCGGAGACAATCACCTTTACAAAAATGCGGAACTGACTTTGAATAAAGGCGAACACATGGGAATTGTCGGACAAAACGGAACGGGAAAAAGTACATTGATAAAAATATGCACACAACAAATTATGCCGGACAAGGGGCAGATTATCTGGCAGACAAATATTGTGACCGGATATTTAGACCAGTACGCTGAAATTGACCCTGACCTCACAATGAGGGATTTTTTAAAGTCAGCGTTTTCAAAATTATATCTTACCGAAAGCAGGCTGACCGCTCTGTATGAAATGATTGCAGCCGGAAAATCAGAATATTTGAGTCAGGCAGCCCGGCTTCAGGAGACACTTGAAATACAGGATTTTTATTCCTTAGACACACGTATTGAGCAGGTGGCCAGCGGACTGGGGCTGATTGCGATTGGGTTTGACCGCCCCATTGCGCAAATGAGCGGGGGACAGAGGGCAAAGGTGATTCTGGCAAAATTATTGCTGGAAAAACCAGATGTTTTATTGTTGGATGAGCCTACAAATTTTTTGGACAAAGAACATATTTCATGGCTCTCCGATTATTTGTCAAATCTGGAAAATGCCTTTATGGTTGTATCACATGATTTTGCTTTTCTCGATAAAATAGCAAACCGTATCTGTGATATAGACAATGAAACCATTTCCAAATATTACGGAACTTATACGGAATTTTTTGAAAAAGAAAAGTTTACAGAGAGAGGACTATATACGTCAATATTCGGCGCAGCAAAAAGAAATTAAAAAAACAGAGGAATTTATCCGCAAAAATATCGCCGGCAGAAAATCCAGAATGGCAAGAGGCCGTCAAAAACAGCTGGACCGTATGGAAAAAATGGAAGCGCTGGACCAGAAAGAAATCAGGCCTTCTTTTCATTTTCCAGAGATGCCTTTGACAAATACGGAACATTTGACAGTAAAGCAATTGTCGGTGGGTTATCACTATCCCGTTTTATCCGGCATTGATTTCTGCATAAAAGGCGGGCAGAAAGCAGTCATTACCGGCTTTAACGGCATCGGTAAATCAACATTATTAAAAACCTTAGTGGGAGAAATTCCTTCCATGTGCGGCTTTTACCAATTTTCAGACCAGGTCAGGATGTGTTACTTTGCACAGGATTTATCATGGGAAAATAAGGAAAAAACACCCATTGACATTATTTCCGGCTGTTACCCGGACCTGGTTGTGAAAGAGATCCGCAGGCACCTTGCCAGATGCGGAATTTCAGCCAAACATGCAATGCAGGCGGTTGCCACATTAAGCGGCGGCGAACAGGCAAAAGTGAAAATGTGTCTGCTGACACTCAGGCCATGTAATTTTTTAATCATGGATGAGCCCACAAACCATTTGGATGTTCAGGCAAAAGAGGCCTTGCGGTCAGCGCTTGCGGATTTTTCCGGAACGGTATTACTTGTTTCCCATGAGGAATCATTTTACAAGGGCTGGGCGCAGCGCATCATCAACGTGGAAAAACGTTAAGTATTTTTACAACCGGGCAGGAAAGCCGAATCTTCCCTGCCCGGTTATGAAAAACGGAAAAAACGTCTTTCTCCCTTGAACACCATATTCTGCATTTGAAAAGCCGTTAAATCATAGTCAATAATTCGTCCAGCGAGCTGATCTCTTTATCTTGTCCATAATTTTTAACATTGTCACTTCTATTTATCAAAACAGAATATACACCCGCATTCATGGCACACATAATATCCTTTTCCCCGTCACCGACAAATACCATTTCCGCAGCGCTGATCTGCATTTTTTCTGCCAGGAGCTTCAGTCCTTCCGCACAAGGTTTACGATAACCCACATCATTGGAAGTAAACGGATAATCTATATACTTTATTACCGCACTGATATCCTCCAAAGCATACACATTATCCATGCCATATGCAACATCAGATAAAGTTCCCAGTAATATCCCCCGGTCAGAAAGCCTTTTCAGTGTCTCCTCAACTTCTGCATACACATAAGCATCTCGTTTGAAATTAATCGCTGATACCACACCGGTCCGGTCTTTGCCTGCCGTACAATAACTCCCTGTTTCATGTCCGTCCCCTTTGGATTCATAAATATTCTATCACATAATCCTTCCGATGTCATCCTGTTCCACCGGCCGGTCTGTTCCTCCCAATCTTACATTTTCTACCGCAGTCAGATAATCAATCAGATTATATTCCTGAAAAACCAGGGATACATGATTCTTTCTGTGAGCATTCAGACTTTTCGTAAGGATATCTTCCCCTTCATACCGGTAAGTATCTCCAAACATATAAGGGGCCATTGGCTGGTTCACCTGATAGATACCCACAACTTCAGCTTCATAAGTACTTGCAAATGCATTTCCAATGTGGTACAATGTGGGGCGAGCAGGCAATCTGCTTGGTATGGCAAGACAAAATTGCATAAGACAGTTCGTGACCATCCTGTCTTTAAACAAAACTAGGGATTTAAAAACGGAAGGATTCTGCACATGCTCTCTGTGCCGGAAAAAACCGTTTTTCTGTATGGGCACGTTCTGCGTGCTTTTTTAATGCGCAGAAATAAAATCATCCCTGCCCGATTTTCATAGGAAAAACCGTATTACCTGAAATGATGTGGGCTTGCCCGCTTTGTTCTTGCAGCCGGAACTGATAAACAGTGAGATTCATTGTGCATATTTTTAACTGCACAGAAAGGAAGCGCCATGGAAGATTTTAACCCAAACCGCTATGCGGTCATCAATGAAAAAAATCCCCGTGAAATCGTAATGCTGCGGGGCCTTGGCTGTTCTTGGAGGCGGTGCCGCTTCTGCGACTACCATCTTGATTTTTCCCCGGACAGCAGCGCAAATTTTGCCCTGAACCGGGAACAGCTTGAAAAAGTCACCGGCATCCACCATAAGCTTGAGGTGATTAATTCCGGCAGCTTTGTGGACTTGGATGAGGAAACCCTTGCCCTGATTGAAACAGTCTGCAAAAACTGCCATATCACCCAGGTACATTTTGAGTGCCACTGGAGGCACAGGGATGCAATTCCCCCATTCCGCAAGCGTTTTGCGGCCCATGGGATTGAACTGAAGGTGAAAACCGGCGTGGAAACCTTCGATGCCCTATTCCGGGAAAGCTATCTGGATAAGGGCATTGACGCCCGTTCCCCGGAGGAACTGGCGGAATATTTTGACGAGGTCTGCCTGCTGCAGGGTATCCCCGGCCAGACTGCGGAAAGCATGGACAGGGACATCCAAACCGGTCTCGCCTATTTTGAGCGGGTCTGCATCAACATTATGCAGGAAAACAAAAAGCCCATCAAGCCAGACCCCCGTGTCATTGCAAGTTTCACCAAGGAACTTTATCCAAAATACATAGAAAACAGCCGGGTAGATATTTTAATGGAAAATACTGCTTTCGGCGTAGGAGGCGTTGTAGAACATGCAGAATGAAATTCTTTTACTGGTATCCTTAGTCCTTACTTTTTCCACAGTCGTATTCCTATTCTGGCTGTTTCGGGAGCAGGGGCTGTATTTGTGGACTGTGCTGGCTACCATTGCGGCAAATATTGAAGTTTTGATTATGGTAACTGCTTTCGGCATGGAAATGACGCTGGGCAATATCCTGTTTGCCTCAACTTTTCTGGTAACGGACATTTTGAGCGAGCTTTATGGGAAAAAAGCCGCCCAGACTGCGGTTTACCTTGGGATTGCCACTTCAGTCATTTTCATTTTCTTAAGCCAGTCCTGGATGCTGTATGTGCCGAATGAAAGTGATTTTGCAACCCCGGCCATCCGCACAGTCTTCTCCAATACCCCCCGCTTAATGGCGGTAGGCATTATTGTATACGTCATTGTCCAGCTTTTCGATGTGTGGGCCTATCATAAATGGTGGGCGTTCACCAAAAGCAAATTCGGAGACTCCAAGAAATTCCTGTGGCTCCGGAACAATGGCTCCACTCTGGTATCCCAGCTTCTAAACACAGTCCTGTTCACATGGGGCGCATTTTGGGGCACCTATGACACAAAGACACTGGTTTCCATTGCTGTCGCCAGCTATATTATTTTTGTGGTTACAAGCATTGCGGACACGCCCTTCGTGTATCTGGCACGGTACCTGCACCAGAAAAAACAGACGGTTCCCACTTACGCAAAAAGCCGCTGATCTGTATTTGCGGAATAGAATATCGGCAAATACATTTCTCCACCCGTTAAACCCGAAACAGAAAACGGGATTCTGACCATCGGAAAGAACACGCTTAAGAGTTGCAGTAGGTGATAGATACAAAACAGCCTACAACCTGCAGACTATTTTGTATCATCGAAAACAATTGTGTATTTTCCATGTTTTGCCCTTACGGGCCAAAACATGGAAAATTCTATCTAAACCCCCATGCGGCCAGCCGCACCATCATCCATAAAAGCCCGGGGGGTTTGATGATGCACACAAACCGCAGGAGCATGCGGTTTGGCGCACTGCTGTCCCGGTTTTTGTGCAAGGGAAGCACAAAAACACTTCGCGGTGCCGTAATGGTGCAGGGGCTTTCATAGTAAAACGCATACCAATATACACACCCGAAAAAAGAACTCCGGCGTTTATCGTCGGAGTTCTACTACAAAATCTTTTTATTACTTCTTTCTGTCATTCCAGACAGATGCCAGAATGTCTTTCAGGACAAGAAAGGCATCCAGCTCATTGTAGCCATATTTCTTTTTCAGGTCACACAGCAGCTTTTCCAGTTCTGTCCTATATTCCGCCGTGTCAACCTCCTTTTGGTAGCGGACAAGCACCGGATACTTTTTGCCCCATACTTTTGTCCAGTCAACCTTATCCGATACTTCCTGGCTGGTCTTGTCAATTACTTCCTGGATTTCTTTTATGCCGATATCAAATTCAACCAGTTCGTCCAGCGACAGTCCGTACAGAACGGCAAGTTTTTTTGACTGACAGATATCCGGCAGCGTCTCATCTGTCTCCCATTTTGAGACGGTCTGCCTGCTTATCCCCAGCTTTTCGGCAACCTCTTCCTGTGACATTCCTTTTTTCTTACGGGCGTGAAATAAACTATTTCCCAGACTCATATAATGTGACCTCCTTTTTTTAATGGTCCTCATTATAATATTTTGCCGGCGGGGATACTACCAGCCCAGGCATTCACTTCCGCACGTTTTATTAACATCCGGCATCGTATCCCGCTCCCTTTTGTGGTGATCCTTTTCCATAACAAAATTTGTGAGAGAAATCCCCTGCCTGATAACCTGCTGTTCCTTTACAACCCTGTATCCTCTGGAAAGAAAAAAGGGCTTCGCGGTAATGGATGCATGCACTGTTATGTTATCCCCAGCAACCTTCTGTTCCAGTTCATCACAAAGTGCAGTGGCAATTCCCCGGTTTTGATAATCTTTATGGACGTACAGCCGGTCAAAACAGCCTCCTTCGGCCATATCGGCAAACCCGACTATCCTGTCTTTCTCCACGGCAACCACTGTATCATGTTCAGCCAGTGTCCTGCCCCATCTTTCAAGATCGGCACTGCCCGCAGTCCATGCGTCCAGCTGCTCCTTCGTATAGTCTTTCGCATTCACAGCGTGGACCGTCTCACAAAACAATTCTGCCAGCGCCTTACAGTCTGCCGGCTCATATCTTCTGATGCACAGCATATTCTACCTCCCCGGAATTTACCCTCCGTGGATCAGGGGACCCACGGAGCATACTTCTTTCAGAACAGTTCATCCAGTAAAATATAGTATCGTATTTTCTCCCAGTCAGGCCGGATACCCAGTTCGCGGAATAAAAGTAAATCATCATATTCCTGGCAGGCACTATTTCCCCGGCTCTTGTATCTTCCGCCATAGTTATGTGATATGCTTCGGTAGCACAGCGCGATATCGCACCATTTATCTGCCATGCCCGCTCTGCCCAGGTCTATATATCCGCTCACCCTGCCATTTCGGCCAAATATATTGGGAAGGCAGAAGTCTCCATGGGATAGAACCAATTCCTCATCCGGCTTGTTTTCATAGAGCCATTGCAGCAGTGCCGCAGGATCCCGGAAGCCGTTCTCCCCAAATGTATCCGGTTCCACATTGTCCATGTCCACCAGACCGTTCTCTATGTTGCGGGCGGCCTGGGCAAGTTTGTGCGAAAGGCTCTGGTCGGAGGGGCAGTCCGAAATGTCCACACTCCACAGCCTTTTGAGGCCTTCTGCCAGCAGTCTGCATAAAACAGTCTGATTTTCCATGTATTCAGGCGCACAAGCCATTTGCCCCTCACATTTGCCCATGAGCAGATATGATCTGCCCCCGGATACCTCATGTGCATATATATGCGGAACCGGAAGTCTGTCCTGCAGATAGCGCAGCATGCCGTATTCGTTTTCTGACTCCGGATTCCAGTCCTGCACCTTTAGAATCTTATCTTTAAAAACCAGGACCGATGCTCCGGACATTCCGATATCATCTGTCTCATAATCTTCTCCCGGCATCAAATCACGTATGCTTTCAGGTAAAAACATTACATCCTCCCTTCCTGTCCGGCCGGGCCTGCCGGCCCGGATAATCAGATACAGCTCCATGATCATCCCCTGCGGATTTCGGTCAGGCGGATGATATCATCATACACGCCATCCTGATCTTCCAGGTCTATCATCAGCCATCTCTGCCCGTTTCCTTCTCTTGTCTGATGATAAATTTCCTGCAATTGAGGGGTACAGTCCGGCAGCATTGCCTCCACGGCATCCTTTTCCTTTTTTCCCACCACGACCATCACTGTAAAATAGCCTTCCCTGGGGTACAGGGTACACAGCGTTTTTCCGGCTTTTTTATACTTTATGTTCCAGCCGGGCTCCATGCTGCAGGAACTAAATTCTATTTTCTCCGTACACTGATACTTTTTCCTGATCTGTTCACAAAACTGTGCAAAAACCGGATTTCCCACATATTCGCCCACCTGCTCCAGCGTAGGACAGACACTTTTATCCTGCAAATTCACCATTTTTCCTCACTTTTTTCTGAATATTGTCCTCATTGTCCGATGGATGTTTTCCTATGGACATACATTCTTGCCTTCTCCGGTTCACCATCCCCCTGAACCATACACAGAAATTCCCATCCGTAACGTTCGTAAAACGAAGTATGATCCGTGACAAGATAAAGGGTATCCACTCCTTTTTCTTCCATATCCCGGCAGACAAAGTTCAGCAGCTTTCCCGCAATGCCCCGGCAGCGGTATTCTTCTTCCACATATACTGCGCACACATTGGGGGTAAGATCTTTCCGGTCATGAAAATCATTCTCAATTACCCCCAGTCCCCCCACAATCCGTCCTTCCACCATGGCCAGGTACCACTGGGGTATTTCTTTTTTATTCCGAATGCACATATCCATACTCTCTGCATAGGCTTCCAGGGGAATTCCCCATTTTTGGTGAAACCATTCCGCAGCCTCTTGTATCAGCCCGGCATTTTCCCTTAATTTTATAATATGAACCATTGCGCCTCCTACTCCTTTTCCGTTTTGCCGGCTTTTCCATCCCAGCATTACAACACACATTCCAGCTGGCAGTCGTATGGTTCGGCTTCCACATGCTTTTGTTGATATTCCCTGGCTTCCACACAGCCCATGGTTCTGTAAAAAGCCTGGCTTTCCACGGCGGAATGTGCGGATATATACAGTTTTTTTGCCCCCCTGCCCGCAGCCCACTCCTTTGCCGCAAGAAAAAGTTTCTTTCCGATGCCCCGTCCACGCATATCTTCCGACACATGGATACTTGACAAATCCAGGTAATCCCCTTCCCGTCCCATCAGATCAGGCTCAACGGACACAAATCCCTTCAGCCGGCCGGCCGCAAACGCGGCGTACACAAAACCCCCTGCCGAAACCGTATGTCTCAGGCAGTCCACCAGTATTTTGTAATCGGCTTCCGACCACTCGTCCACAAAGGGATCATCCCTGATTACCCATTTATCATTATCCCTTCTCCAACATTTCGTGACATTCTGATGACGGATAAAATCCCGGAACAATTCTCTGCAGATTTCATCCTCATTCAATTTCCTATATTGCTCCATCACAAGATCCCTCCCCGAATATTCCTGTCTGCCCGGAATGTGTCTGAAAATTCATTTCCGCCGTCTGTGCGCCCCATTTTGCAGTATATCCGTCCCTCATTCAGGGAATGCAGCAGCTACGTCTCCCTGGCCGGGGTCCCAGCTCCTGCAAACCGTGACACACAGCTGCCAGAATGCAATGATCAGACACGCTCCGGATGCTTCCAGACAAATTGTATAAACATACGGCCCACTCCAGTCCGTAAAACCATACCTCAGATACATTTTCATCTGTCCAAAGCCGGATAACGAAAAAGACTCTCCTCAGTATCGCTGAAAAAGAGTCCCTTCCATGTACCAACTATGCCGGCGACCGGACTTGAACCGGTACGGGATTTAACTCCCGATGGATTTTAAGTCCATTGCGTCTGCCTATTCCGCCACGCCGGCAGGCAATAAATTTACCGGAAAATGGATGGAGGTGGATTCGAACCACCGAAGCAATTTGCAGCAGATTTACAGTC
>OFHO01001626.1_pt1 | contig 15649 bp, 10 predicted proteins | sample 1521531 | NCBI WGS metagenome assembly OFHO01 (sample SAMEA3504124, study PRJEB24116) | mouse gut metagenome | biome: mouse gut; feature: mouse-associated habitat; material: faeces | place: Denmark | collected 2011
GCTCGCCGCAGGCCCTCCGTACCTCCGCCAGCGGGACGCCGTGCATCCTGGCAGCCTCCGCCATTGCCTCATACTCCGGCTTGCTCTTGACCAGCCCATACCCGGTCCCCGTCTTCCGCGAGACGGTCCCATAGACCGTCTCCACCGCCTCGGAGGACACGCTCATAGCATACCGCGGGCAGTCCGTCCGCCGGACGCCGAAGGTGCTGGTGTGCCGCAGCATCTCCCGGGCCAGCCGGTCCGCGTCCCCGGGCCTGCACAGACAGGTCAGCACCACCCCGGGGCGGTCCTTCTTCATATAAATCGGGGCATAGGACACATCCACCGCCCCCGCCTCCAGCAGGCGCTCCATAGCGAACCCCATGTCCTCACCGGTCATGTCATCAATATTTGCCTTCAGCTCGACGATCCGGTCATTGGGCCCCTCTGATGCTTCCGCCGTATCCAGCAGGAAGACCCGCAGGCAGTTGGCCCGGGGGAAGTCCTTCGTTCCGCACCCGTAGCCGCACCCCAGCATTGCCCCGCCGGGCATAGGCCCGAAGCTCCTTGCGAAGGTCCGCAGCAGCGCCGCCCCGGTGGGCGTACACAGCTCCGCCTCGATATCCCCCGCCGTCACCGGTACACCGGTGAGCAGCCGCGCCGTCGCCGGGGCGGGCACTGGCAGCAGCCCGTGGGCGGTATGTACCGTGCCGCCGCCCACTGTGACTGTGGAGGCGCACACCGCCTCCGGAGAGAGCATCTGCATCAGATAGCACACGCCGGTCACATCCATCACCGCGTCCAGCGCCCCCACCTCGTGGAAATGGACCTCGCCCACCTCCACGCCGTGGGCCGCCGACTCCGCCTGGGCGATAAGGCCGTAGGTCCGCCGGGCATCCTCCCGCACCGCCCGGGGCAGGGGGAAGGCGTCGATCATGGCCTCGATATCCGCCAGGGAGCGGTGCTCGTGGTGGTGGTGCTCATAATCATGGTCATGGGGATGCCCATGACCCTCTTCATGACCATGGACCGCCACCCGCATATGGGTACCGGCGATCCCCTGCCGCCGTACCGGTTCCGCCTCCAGCGTCACGCCGGGAAGCAGGGCGTTCATATCCGCCAGGAACCGCTCCTTCTCCGGGCACAGCTCGTAGAGCGCGCCCATGAGCATGTCCCCCGCCGCGCCCATGGCGCACTCCAGATACAGCGTTCTCATTCCGATATCCCCTTCATCTGATTGATCCTATGGGCCAAAAACCCCGCGCCGAAGCCGTTGTCGATGTTCACCACGCTGACCCCGCTGGCGCAGGAGTTCAGCATGGCCAGCAGCGCCGCCAGCCCGCCCAGGTTGGCCCCATAGCCCACGCTGGTCGGCACGGCGATCACCGGGCAGCCGACCAGACCGCCCACCACGCTGGGCAGGGCGCCCTCCATCCCCGCCACGGCCACGACGCACCGGGCCTTCTCAAGCACCGGCAGGGACCCCAGCAGCCGGTGGAGCCCCGCCACCCCGGCGTCGTAGACTCGGTGGACCCTGCTGCCCAGAGCCTCGGCGGTAAGGGCGGCCTCCTCGCAGACCGCCAGGTCGCTGGTCCCGGCGCTGACCACGGCGATGTCCCCCGTAAGCGGACGCTCAACCGGATTTGCTACCGCCAGCCCGGGGGCCGCAGAATAGCGGTATGGAATCTTCCCCCGCAGCAGGGCCTCCTTCTCCTCCGAAAGGCGGGTGACGATGATGTTCTCCGCCCCCCGGCCCATCATAGACCGGACGATGCCCTCGATCTGCTCCGCCGTCTTCCCCTGGCCGAAGATCACCTCCGCCGCGCCCTGCCGCGCGGCCCGGTGGTGGTCCACTTTGGCGTACCCCAGGTCTTCATAAGCCGTCCGGCTGAAAAGCCGCGCGGCCTCCTCCGGCGCGGTCTCGCCGGAACGCACCCGCTCCAGCAGAGCGCGGATCTCCTGTTCTCCCATGGACCATCCTCCTTTTCCGTTTCCGGCGGCGGAGCGCTCAGCGCTCCATCTTCCAGTATTGCACGCTGTAGGGGGGCAGCTGGCTGCCGCCGCCGAAGTCGTGCTTCTGCCCGCTGATCAGCTCCTCCGCCATGCCGCATCCCGCGTCAAAATGAGCCGTGTAGCTCTCGCCGCCGGCGTTGACCGCCACCAGCACCCGCTCGCCGTCACAGGCCCGCTCGAAGATGATCTGATGGTTGGTCAGCACCACGTTCCGATAGGAGCCGTAACACAGCGCCTTGCTGTTCTTATGCGCCTCCGCCAGCCGCGCGATGAACGCCGTCAGCTCGTTGGCCTCCGGCTTCTCGATCGCGGGCCGCAGGGCGGCGTCCCCCTGGGACTTCTTTCCCTCCACGCCCCACTCGCTGCCGTAGTACACCGCCGGAACGCCGGGCATCCCGAAGAGGACGCCGTAGGCGGGCCGCAGATGCTCCTTGTTGGAGAGCATACTGGCGATGCGCTCCACATCGTGGTTGTCCAGGAAGCTCAGCAGATGCTTCCCCTTGTAAAGGGTCCAATTCTCCGGCCCGAACTGCCGGGCCAGGGAGTGCCCGATCTCGAAGAGGTTCATGGAGTTGAAGCTGGACCACAGCCCCTTGTAGCACTCGTAGTTGGTCACCGAGTGGCAGGCCCCGTCGTTCATCCAGCGGTTGTAATCCCCGTGGAGGGTCTCCCCCATGAGGACGAAGTCCTCCTTGAGCCCGTTGGTGAACTCCCGCAGCTGCCGCAGATAGTCCGGCGAGAGGCAGTAGGCCACGTCCAGCCGCAGGCCGTCAATATCGAACTGGTCCACCCAGGAGCGGATGGCGTCGAACTGGTGCCGGACCACCGCCGGGTTGTCCAGGTTCAGCTTCACCAGCTCGTAGTGGCCCTCCCATGCCTCGTACCAGAAGCCGTCGTTATAGCCGGTATTGCCGTTGAAGTCGATGCGGAACCAGTCCTTGTAGGGGCTGTCCCACTTCTTCTCCTGCACGTCCCGGAAGGCCCAGAATCCACGGCCCACATGGTTGAACACTCCGTCCAGCATCACCCGCAGCCCGGCTTCGTGGAGGGCATCGCAGACCTGCTTGAAGTCCTCGTCCGTGCCCAGGCGGCAGTCCACATGGAGGTAATCCCGCGTGTCGTAGCCGTGCTTGTCGCTGTCGAAAAGGGGATTGAAGAGCACGGTATCGGCGCCGGTCTCCTTGATATGCTCCACCCAGTCCAGCACCCGGAGGACGCGGTGCTCCTCCACGCCGTCGTTGTACTCCGGCGCGCCGCACAGGCCCAGAGGGTAGATCTGATAGATGACTGCTTTGTCAAACCACATAATGATGATCCTTTCAATTACTCAACGTGAACCGCCCGTCCTCCTCCCGGAAGGAAGCGGCATAGAAGGCGGTCATTGCCTGGACGAGATAGTCCGTGTCCTTAGTCCCCGCCGTCTCATAGCAGGAGTGCATGGCCAGCTGGGCCAGCCCCACGTCCACGGTATTCACCGACACGTGGGAGGTGGAGATGAGCCCCAGGGTCCCGCCGCCGGGCAGGTCGGAGCGGTTGGCAAAGTGCTGCACCGGCACTCCCGCCTTTTGGCACAGGGCGGTGAACACCGCCTGAGACACCCCGTCCGTCGCGTACCGGACGCCGTGCTTGATGACCACGCCGGCGTTCATGGCGGGGCGGTGGGTGGCGTCATGGTACTCGGGATGGTTGGGGTGGACGGCGTGGGCGTTGTCGGCGGAGACCAGGAAGCTGTTGGCCGTCGCTGCCGCCCGGTCCAGCCCCAGGGCGGCGCAGACCCGCGCGGCCACGTCCGCCAGGAAGGTGCCGTCGGCCCCCTGCTTGGTGAGGCTCCCCACCTCCTCGTTGTCCAGCAGGGCGAACACCGGGATGGAGGCGCTCTCCTCCGCCGCCATGAATCCCCGGAAGCAGCCCCAGGCGCACTGGAGGTCGTCCAGCCTGGGGGAGGAGACGAACTCGTTCCCCGCGCCCCAGACCACTGCCTTTTGGCGGGGGCAGAGGAACAGGTCCGTCCCCAGGATGTCCTCCGCCCTGCACCCGGCGTACTCCGCCACGACGGCCCGGAAGGCCCCCTTCTCCGTCCCCAGCCCCATCAGGGGTACCATGTCGCACTTGGGGTCGTACTTGAAGCCGTCGTTGGCCGCCCGGTTCATGTGGACCGCCACGTTGGGGATCATCAGCAGGTCCCGGTCCACGTAGACCAGCTTGGTCTCGATGCCCTCCCCGGCCCGCGCCAGCACCCGGCCCGCCACGGTGAGGGGCCGGTCCATCCAGGGGGCGCACAGCATCCCGCCGTAGCGCTCCGTGTTCAGCCGCAGATAGCCCTCAGGCCCTGCCAGCTCCGCGTTTTCCTTGATCCGGAAGGTGGGGGAGTCGGAGTGGCTGGCGGAGATCATGAAGCCCCGGGCCTCTCCCGCCGGGACCCGGAAGGCGATCAGCGCCGACCCGCCCCGGACGGCGTAATACTTCCCGCCGGGGACGGCGCTCCAGCTCCGCCCCTCCGAAAGCGGCGTATAGCCCGCCCCCTCCAGCTCCCGGCGGAGGCAGTCCACCGCGTGGAACCGGCTGGAGCTCTGGTCCAGAAATTGAAGAAGATCGTTCATCAAAAGGTCCTCCTTATCCGTATGTCCCGTCAATAGAACCACACAAAGGCGTGGCGGGTCAGCTTTCCGCCGCTCTCGCTGCGGATCTCCACCTGATGCTTTCCATCCTCCGTCCTGGCGTACAGGCACTGGATGGGCGTGCCCAGCAGGAGCTGCTTCCGGAAGGAGATGTCCACGGTCTCCGGCAGATCCCGGTAGACCTCCTCCGGCAGGGCCTCCAGGGCGTAGTCCAGATAGTGGAGGTTGTTCACATGCCGGTTGGTGTCGATGTCCCGGCGGCCCACGGTGGTCTGGAAGGCGACGGGGGCGTCCTCCGGCGTCTTCCCGCCGCCGGGCACGTCCTGGACGCCCGAGAAGAGCTCCAGCTCATCCAGCTGCGCTCCATAGGCGCTGCGGACGGCATCGTTGATCCGGGTGATCCTGCCGGTCGCCATGTTCACCAGCACCCAGCGGCTGGTCCCCCGGGCGATCTCCCGGTCCCCGTCCCAGACCAGGAAGTCCCGGTCCGAGAGGAAGCCGTCCATGGTCCTGGGCCAGGTCTCCACCCGAAGCCGCGCGCGCCAGGCGGGATGCTCCTTCATCCGGAGCCGCCAGCTGCTGAGGATCCAGTGGACCTCGTTGTCGTCCTTCAAGCCGAAGCCCACATCGTCGGAGGCCACCGAGGCGGCCTCCTGCAGGATCCGCAGCAGGCCCTTGTGGCCCAGCCGCCGGTCGGGGCCCAGATCGGAGTAGGCTGCGGCAGTCTCGTAGAAATAATGCGGCGTAGATATCACTCCTGTTTCCTAAAGTTGCCATTCTATTGTACTATTATTACGCGGATATGTCAAAGAGGAAATTCAAGGAGCGAGGGAGATTAATTTTGAGAAAATGAAGCCGCGTTTGTAGGGCGCGACGACCCGGCGCGCCGCTAATGGGCAGATCATGCCAACGGCGCGCCGGGTCGTCGCGCCCTACGGATGCAAAATGGATTTCCCTGACAAGGAGCAAAAGACTATCTATCCGGCCGCAAACAATGGATATTCTTAAAATTTCCATTTCCTATGCAACTTTGCCCGATTTTGTGTGAAAATATGAGCATCACATAAAGGAGGTCTATCTATGACTGTCTCTTCCAGAGAACTCTCCGCCTTCTCCGCCCATCTGCGCCAGGAGGACCGCTCCTCCGGAACGACCGGCAAGTACCTTCACGACTGCACCGGCTTCGCCCTCTGGCTGGGGGACCGGGAGCTGACCCCGGAGGCCGCCGCCCAATGGCGGGAGCACCTGCTCCAGAAGGGCTACGCCCCGGCCACCGTCAACTCCATGCTCTCCGCCGTCAACCGCCTGCTGAAATTCTTGGGCCGGGAGGAGTGCAGGGTCCGTTCCCTCCGCATCCAGCGCCGGACGTTCCGGGAGCAGAGCCGGGAATTGACCCGGGGCGAGTATCAGCGGCTCCTGGACGCCGCGGCGGGCCTGGGGCGGGAGCGTCTGGCGCTGCTGATGGAGACCATCTGCGCCACCGGCATCCGCGTCTCGGAGGTCCAATATATCACCGTGGAGGCCGCCCGGGCGGGACGGACGGAAATACGGCTGAAGGGCAAGATCCGCACCATCCTTCTCCCGTCGAAGCTCTGCCGGAAGCTCCTCAAGTACGCCAGAAAGCAAAAGACCGCCTCCGGCGAGATCTTTCTCACCAGAAGCGGCGCGCCGGTCTCCCGCAGGCAGATCTGGCGGGAGATGAAGGCGCTGTGCAAAGAGGCGGGGGTGGAGGCGTCGAAAGTCTTTCCCCATAATCTCCGCCATCTGTTTGCCACGGCGTTCTATCGGGCCTGCCGCGACATCGTAAAGCTGGCGGACGTGCTGGGCCACTCCTCCATCGACACCACCCGGATCTATTTGATGACCACCGGCGCCGAACACGCGAGGCAGATGGAAAAGCTGGGGTTGGTGACGTGATTTCGTCATGTTGACAAAATTTCTATTTTGTCCTTGCGTCATACATATTTTGGCTGTTTCTATTATAGCACAATCATTTTATAATAAAAGATAGTTTTCTCAAAATCAGCGAATCAACGAAAAAAACGCAAAAATCCACGGACTGCAAGAAGAAAAATTTGCAGCCCTCAAGTTTTTTGCCGTTTTTTGTATCATATTTATTCTGTGTTTCCTAAAAGCGGGCACCATTGAAACAAAATAGAAATTTTGTCCACAAGGGGGTTCTAAACGTCGTGAGCCACTCAAGGAAGAAGCTGGATCTGACGGGGCAGCGGTTCGGAAAGCTGATCGCGCTGGCTCCGGCAGAGAATATCGGACGCTGCACCGCATGGCGGTGCCGGTGCGACTGCGGCCAGGAGACCGTGGTGACCACCAAGCACCTCCGGGACGGGCGGCGGACTTCCTGTGGCTGCGATGTCAAGAACTTCGGCGCGTCTCTGGACGTGCTGGGGCGGTCCAGCCTGACCTATGTAGACGGCACCTGCGTAGAAATGATCCGGGCCAGCACGCTGCGATGCAACAACACCAGCGGCGTGCCCGGCGTAGACTGGCTGAAGCGCAAGCAGCGCTGGCGGGCCTCCATCTGTTTCAAGGGCAGGCGTCATTACCTGGGCTGCTACCAGAACTTTGACGACGCCGTGCAGGCCCGCAAGCGGGCTGAGGAGGAGCTGTTTCTGCCCTTCCTGGCGGAATTTGGGGATGTTGGCTGACCGCCGCGTCCTGCCGCCAATATTTCTTCGTTATGTCGTCCGGCCCCGTACCCCACGCCGGGGAGGCAGGCATATATGTCCAAACGGAGTCCGACGATACCATTTTAGGGGGAATGTCCATGCCACAGGAGATCCGCCAGGGGCGAAGACGCGCGCCAGGGGCACCGGCGGCGGCGGAGCGATACCACGAAAGGTGCGTGGCAAACCATTGGAAACGATGGGACGGCAAAGCTACGGGGCTACGGCGGAGGAAACTTCGCTATGCTCGCCGGGTTGCGATTTCGCAAACCACGGGAAACCGTGGGACTGCAAAGTCATGGGGGCTAAAGCGCGAAAAAGTACGGAAAACGCGCCATGCCAGCCCGGCCGCCGGACTCTTTGCGTCCGAAATGTGCAAAGAAAGGAAGAAACACATGAGAATTATGAAGACCCTGCGCAAACGCGGGCTTGCTCTGTTTCTCGCTCTTGTCATGTGCATGAGCGTTATGCAGCTCACCGCGTTTGCGGACTACGAACCCGAAACCCCCTCGCCAGTGACCGACGTACAGGAAACCCTCGATCAGGATACGGAGATCACTGAGACCCCCAATGTGGAGGAGACCCCTGACGTAGAGGAGAACTCCGACGCAGAAGAGAACTCCAACACAGAGGAGAACCCCGACGCGGAAGAGAACTCCGACACAGAGGAGAGCTCCGACGCAGAGGAGAACTCCGACGCAGAGGAGAACTCCAACGCTGAGGAGAACTCCAACGCTGAGGAGAACTCCAACGCTGAGGAGACCCCCGACAGCATCTCCGCTTCCTTGGAAGACGTGGAGGTCGTGGCCTTCCTGGCCGCCGTGGAGGCTCTGGAAGCACTCCAGGCGCAGGATGACCCGGATGCTTATCTGGCCGCCATGCAGGAGGTCATTGCCTGCTACGACGCGCTGAGCGAAGAGCAGGCCGCCCTTCTGGAGGCCACCCGTTCCGAAGAGGAAAGCACCTATGCCAAAATGGTCGAGGCCCTGCGGGCAGAAGTCAATGCACTGACGGAGTCCACGGAATCCCCCATTGCATGTGATCAGCATGAGTGGGATGATGGCGTTGTGACAGAGAGTGCCAATTTAGTGCACGCCGGAGAGAAGACCTTTACCTGTAAAGTCTGTAACAGTACCAGGATCGAAAAGCTGCCTCTTTACTATGCAACTTACCCGCTGAACGTGTCCACATCGCTCATCAATGAGTTTAACAAGGGTGACCCAATAACCGTATCGGATCTCCCGGATGACTTTTCTGTCACTGTAACGGTAACATATTGCAACGAAGATGGTACCGTAACGCGCGACACAAAGACACTCACGGTTGAGAATGCGAACAGTGCTGATCCCCAGGGCACCCGAGTCGAATGGGAAAACGTGTTCGAGCTTCCCGAGTGGGTATGTTATCGGACCGAGCCTGGTGATACCACCAGCGAGGAGGATTTTGATCCGAAGTACACTACCAAAATCGACATTGTTGAATCCAACTTCAATGTTGAGCGCTACACCTGTGCAACTGTTGCCAATGGTCTCACAGGTAAACAAGGCGATAAAACGGCTGACCCCTATACCTGGTCCGCGCAGGATGGGATAGAGTTCCGCTCAAAGTCACTCGGTAGTCATACGATATCTAAAAATGCAAGCCTTGCAAACACTTACCGTTACCGACCCATCAGCGATAGCGATCTGAAAAAAGTGTCTGTAAAGTTTGTATGTGATGAAAACGAGGGACACAGCAACACCGCTAAAGGTTACCCAATAGCGTATCAGCTGAAAACAAGCTATGAACCCAATGGCTATCTGAGCTTGACACCAAGCGCGCAAGGGTGGATCATCAGCGTTGATGCTGAAAAATGGCTCACCACCTACAACAAATATGTGATGAATAATCACATTGCGGATTCTGCTCATGAACTCGCTGCTACGGAACCGGAGACCGTTGCCTTTACGTGGGATGGACAGAACTGGAACCCTGATAAGAAAGAGATCGTGATCTATGTTTCCGACCCTGCAGCTAGGATCGGAGATATGGACTACCCCACCCTTCAGGCCGCCATTGATGCTGCCAAGGACGGCGAGACCGTGGTCCTGCTGAAGGACGTGACCGAGAACGTCACGGCCAACAACAAGACCATCACTCTGGACCTGAACGGCCACAAGGTTGATGGTGACAGTAAGGGTACCGTTCTCACCATCAACGGCGGTAACGTGACTCTGATCGGCGATGGCACCATCACCGGCGGCACTGGTTACAACGGCCAGCAGGGCGGCGGCGTGTATATCAAGGGAAAGGCCAATGTTGTGTTGGAGAGTGGTACCATCACCGGCAACCATGTTGTACAGCAGGGCGGCGGCGTGTTCATTGATGAAGGCACCTTCACTATGAGTGGTGGTACCATCACCAATAACACCGCCGGTTATTCCGGCGGCGGCGTGTTTGTGTACAACTACCTGGAAACCAAGTCCGCGCTGTTCATCATGGAAGACGGTACGATTTCCGAGAACACTGCCAATGGCGGTGCCGGTGTCGCTGCTTACGGCTGGAAGATGAACGATGCCAACACCCGCGTCGTGGCGCAGCTCAAGGGCGGCATCATCGAAAACAATACCGCTAACGCGAACGGCGGCGGCGTTGCGATGGAGTGCGCAGACGTACCCGCCTATATGGGGAATCAATACGGCGCAACCGGCATGAACACGATTGAGATCGGTAACGTCACCATCAGGAACAACACAGCACTCAACCAAGGCGGCGGCGTTCATAGCGTTGATTCTATCCTTGCACTCAACGGCTCGATCATCACCGATAACCGTGCAGAAGGTGGAACTCAGTGCTTCGGCGGCGGCGTCTATGTCCAAGGCGGTTCGGCTACGCTGGAGGATGTTGAAATCACCGGCAACAGTGCAAAGACGGGCGGCGGTGTGTTTGCTGGTCATAAGCTTAAAGGCACCTCAGTTACCATGACCAGCGGCAAGTTGTACGGCAATACCGCCTCTTCTCACAGCGCCGATGTTTACTGCAGCGAGCTGACAACCCTTACCCTGCCCGATGCTGCCAGTATGGATGGCACACTAAACGGTCAGCCCATTACTGGCTGGTTCTGGGATGGCGGTGCCCAATACAGCTGGAGCAAAGATTACTGTATTGAGCGGAATGTGACAAACACCACAGTAAAGCAGTGCCTGATCGCCGCCTATCAGTTCCACGTGACCCATACCTATGGCAACTGGACTGTGACCACCCCGGCCACCTGCACCGAAGGCGGCGTGGAGACCCATACCTGCACCGTCTGTGACGCGACCGAGACCCGGGACACCCTCGCCACAGGCCACACCTTCTCCGAGGCGTGGACCACTGACGGGACGAACCACTGGCACGTCTGCTCCGTCTGCGAGACAGCTGATACGGCGGCCGCCCATACCTGGAGCGCATGGGTAGTGACCACCCCAACCACCACCACAGCTCCCGGCGTGGAGACCCGTACCTGCAACGTCTGCCAGCGCGCGGAGACCCGGCCCATCGCCCAGCTGCCTGCTCCGGTGATCCCCACGCCTACCCCCACTCCCACGCCTACGCCTACTCCCACACCCATCCCCGACAACCCGACGCCTCGTGACCCCGGCACGACCATTACGGATAACGAGGTCCCTCTGGCCAATGTGACGGGGCTGAACGACACGGAGCACTTCGCGTATATCACCGGTTATCCCGACGGCACGGTGCGTCCCATGAACAACATCACCCGCGCCGAGGTGGCCACCATCTTCTTCCGCCTGATGACGGAGGAGTACCGCGTGGCCAACTGGTCCACCTCCAACAGCTTCACTGACGCGGAGGCGGACGCATGGTACAGCACCGCAATTTCCACAGCCGCTGCGGCCGGGATCCTCAAGGGCTATGCCGACGGCAGCGTGAAGCCCAACGCGCCCATCACCCGCGCCGAGTTTGCCGCCATCGCCGCCCGGTTCGTCAGCAATGACGTGACCGACGACGGCACCGGCGACTTCTCCGACACGGCCGGTCACTGGGCCGCCAAGGAGATCCGCCTCGCCGTCAAGGCCGGGTGGGTCAAGGGCGACGGCAACAGCTTCCGCCCCAACGATCCCATCAACCGCGCCGAGGTCATGGTCCTTGTGAACCGGATGCTGGACCGCACCGCTGATGCGGACAACATGCTCTCCGGCATGAAGACCTGGAGCGACAACCCGGCTGGTACCTGGTACTACGCCGCCGTCCAGGAGGCCACCATCGACCACGGCCATGAGCGCGGCGAGGACGGCGTCACCGAGCTCTGGACGGAGCTGACCGAGGCCAAGGACTGGACCGCCCTGCTGGCAGAGTGGACCGCCAATAACGGCGCCTCCGCCTCTGACGCCGGGACTGAGCCCGAAGCCGAGACCCAGGACCCCTCCGAGGGCAACTGATCCAAATCGCGCCAACCCCAAGCAATAACACCTAGCAGCCGGGCCGGAAGCATTCGCTTCCGGCCCGGTCCTCATTTCCCGTCTCCCGGTTTGACAGCCGCCGTCCCCTGTGATAGAATAGAACAAATTTCCATGGAGCGACCGCCCCATGACAGAACGAGGAGGATAAAACGATGGAACTGATGCAGCGCAAGGACGTCCCGGTGGAGCTGACCTGGGACCTGACGGCCATTTACGACGACGAAGCGAAGTGGAAGGCGGATGTGGATAAGGTCCGCCGGCTGTCGGAGGAGATCGAGCAAAACTACAAGGGAAAGCTGACCACAGCAGAGGCCATCCACAGCTGTCTGGACAAATTCCGGGAGTGGGAGGAGCTGATGATCCTCACCGTGCAGTATTCCAGTCTGGCCGCCTCCGTGGACTACGGCGATGCCGCCCTTCAGGAGCGCAATGACGCCCTCAGCCGCCTGGACGCCCAGATGGCCAGCCGCCTGAGCTTCATCGACAGTGAGATCATCGCCCAGGACGAGTCCCTTCTGCGCCAGGCCATCGCCCAGGGGGGCCCCAACCAGCCCTATCTGGAGGACCTGCTGCGTCAGAAGCCCTATCAGCTCCAGCCGGAGACCGAGCGGGTCCTGGCGGCCTTGCGCCCCGCCATCAACGCCCCCTATGATATCTACAACATGGCCAAGCTGGCGGACATGAAGTTCCCCTCCTTCCAGGCGGACGGCGGGGAGCACCCTCTGGGCTATTCCCTCTACGAGGACAAGTACGAGTACGCCCCCTGTACCGAAGTCCGCCGGGAGGCATACAAGGCGTTCTACAGGAAGCTCCGGGAGTACGAGAACGTCACCGCCGCCGCCTATCAGGCCAACGTGCAGGGGGAGAAGATCATCGCGGACCAGCGGGGCCACAAGTCCGTGTTCGACTATCTGCTCTTCTGGCAGAAGGTGGACCGCAGCCTCTACGACCGGCAGATCGACCTCATCATGGAGAAGCTGGCCCCCCACATGCGGAAGTACGCCAAGCTCCTGCAAAAGATCCACGGCCTGGACAAAATGACCTACGCCGACCTGAAGCTGCCGGTAGACCCGGGCTACGTCCCCCCGGTGACCATCGAGGAATCCCAGAAGTATATCGTCGAGGGCCTCTCCGTCATGGGGGAGGATTACCAGGAGATGATCCGCGCCGCCTACCGGGAGCGCTGGGTGGACTTCGCCCAGAACCATGGGAAATCCACCGGCGGCTTCTGCGCCAGCCCCTATGGGAACCACTCCTATATCCTGCTGACCTGGCAGGGGCAGATGAGCGACGTGTTCACCCTGGCCCACGAGCTGGGCCACGCGGGCCACTTCAAGGCGTGCAACGCCGCCCAGTCCGTTTTCGGCACCAACGTCTCCACCTACTTCGTGGAGGCCCCCTCCACCATGAACGAGCTCCTGCTGGCCCACTACCTCTTGAAGACCAACCCGGACAAACGCTTCCGCCGCTGGGTCCTCAGCAACATGGTGGGGAACACCTACTACCACAACTTCGTCACCCACCTGCTGGAGGCGGCCTACCAGCGGGAGGTCTACAAGATCGTGGATGCCGGCGGCGGCGTCCAGGCCGAGACCCTGGACCGGATCATGAAGGAGACCCTGGAAAAATTCTGGGGGGATGCCGTGGAGCTCACCGAGGGCGCGGAGCTGACCTGGATGCGCCAGCCCCACTACTACATGGGCCTGTACTCCTACACCTACAGCGCGGGGCTCACGGTAGCCACCCAGGCCTGCAAGCACATCGAGGCCGAGGGCGCTCCCGCCGTGGAAGACTGGAAGAAGGTCCTGGCGGCTGGCGGCACCAAGACGCCTCTGGAGCTGGCACGGATGGCAGGCGTGGACATCTCCACCGATGCCCCCCTGCTGGACACCATCGAGACTATCGGCGGCTATATCGACGAGATCTGCCGTCTGACGGAAGAGCTGGCGTGACCGGCATCCAAAAATGACGCCCCAGAAGGGGAAGTCTTCACAAAGAAGATAAGGGCAGGGCAGTCCGCTGGGGACTGTCCTGCCCTTTTTTCAACTGTGTTGACGATATCATCCATTTTGCCCATTGCCGGAAACGTCTGACCGTTCACCTCTCTTAGCAAGGATAAACTGCTCCAGATTCGTTCTATGACCGTATTTTACAGAAGCGGCCTTATCCTTTTCCAGAATGATCTCATTCATATCAAGACCATTCAGCGCGGCAATGGCGACCGCGTAATGGATCACGTCCGCCAGCTCATTCCCCAGCTGACGCTGCAAGTCTTCACTGCCACGGGCTTTTCTTCCCGCTTTTTTATTGAGAACTTCGGCAACCTCGCCGATCTCTTCCACAAGCTTCATAAATAAACTCTGGTCGATCCCGCCGCTGCCATAATGGTCGAGCAAATATTCTTCCAGCTCTTTTACCGTCACGTTCATCATATCGTTCCATCCAAATACGATTTTGTGGATAAGTCCATTGGCGCGCCGCCTGCAAAGTCGTTTTCACGGCCCGACCGCCGTCAGGCCGTCCACGAACTGCCGCGCCAGCCGGGGAGACCGGCCGCCCCGCAGGAGCGCGAACCGCTCCGCCGCCGCGTCCACCTCCGGTCCATCTACCCCCTGCCTCTGGGCGAGGGCGTGGACGATGGCCAGAAAGCCGTCCTTCCCCGGCCGCTGGAAGGTGACGTGCAGTCCGAACCGGTCCGCCAGGGATACGGTCTCCTGCATGGCGTCGTTGCGGTGGACGTCGTCCCCCTCCCGGTCGGAGAACTTCTCCTTGACGATGTGCCGCCGGTTGCTGGTGGCACAGAGGATCACGTTGCGGCTGCGGGCGGAGACGGAACCCTCCAGCACCGCTTTCAGGGCGCTGTAGCTGTCGTCATCCTTCCGGAAGGACAGGTCGTCGATGAAGAGAATGAATTTCAGGGGATTCCCGCTGAGTTCGTCCAGCAGGGCGGGAATGTGCCCCAGCTGATCCCGGCGGACCTCGATGATCCGCAGGCCCTCCCCCTTCAGGGCGTTCCCCGCGGCCTTGACGGTGGAGGACTTGCCGGTGCCCGCGTCGCCGGTGAGGAGCATGTTGGCGGCGCTCCGACCCTCCAGCAGGGCCCGGAGGTTGTCCAGCACCAGTCCCCGCTCCCGCTCGTAACCCACCAGATCCTCCAGGCAGATGGCATCCGGGTGCCCCACGGGGACGATGCCCCCTTCGCCGTTCAGACAGAACATGTGGTGGCCGGCATAGACGCCCCAGCCGCACCGGCCCACGTTCTCCAGCCTCTGCCGGTACAGCGCCGCCAGATCGATCTTTGACGTGCCGAACCGGGGCAGATACGACTGATAGGTCCTCAGCAGGGGCAGCGTCAGATCCTCCGGCGTCAGGTCCGCCGCCATTTGCAGGGTCTTCAGCTCCTCCGCCACGCTGTCCGTCAGATACGCCGGAGGCGTCTCCCCCCGGCCCGCGGCCCGGATGCAGACGTTATCGTCCTCCTCCACCAGCCGCCGGACGTACCGCGTCAGATCGCCGCCGCCCCGGTAGAGCCGGGCGGTGAATTCTCCGTAGGCCCCCAGGGCGTCCCAGGTCGCGCCGTCAATATTGTGCGCCAGACAGGCCAGCAGGGCCTCCACCACCGGGTCGGACAGCAGCGACCGGAAGACGGCCAGAGCCTGAAGGCGGGATTCCAATGTGTGCAGTTCCATATCAGTTCAGCACCGCCCCCGAAGCGCCGCTGGACACCAGCGCGGCGTACCGCCTGAGGTAGCCGGAGAGCTCCTTCTTTTTCGGCACGAAGTCCCGCATCCGCGCCGCGAGCTCCTCTTCGCCGATCAGCAGCTCCAGCCGATTGCCGGGGATATCGATGCGGATGATATCCCCCTCCCGGACCACGCCGATGGGGCCGCCGCTGGCGGCCTCCGGGGAC
>OFHO01001639.1_pt1 | contig 15559 bp, 17 predicted proteins | sample 1521531 | NCBI WGS metagenome assembly OFHO01 (sample SAMEA3504124, study PRJEB24116) | mouse gut metagenome | biome: mouse gut; feature: mouse-associated habitat; material: faeces | place: Denmark | collected 2011
TGTTCCACGGATGAGATTTTTGCGGAGAAAAAGTATAAGGACCCGTTTTCCTTCACGCCGAGCCACACCCTCGTGCTTTATACCAACCACCTGCCAAGGGTGGGAGCGAATGACCCTGGGACATGGAGGCGTTTAATCGTGATCCCGTTCCATGCCAGGATAGAGGGAGCGGGGGATGTGAAGAACTATGCCGATTTCCTCGTTTCGGAGGCAGCGCCGGCGGTCATGGCGTGGATCATTGAGGGTGCGCAAAAGGCAATCAGCCGTAACTTCCACATCCCTTCTCCGGCCTGCGTGGAGGAAGCCATCAAATCCTACCGGGAGGATAATGACTGGCTTGGGCATTTCCTGAGTGAGTGCTGTGAAATGGCGCCGGGTTACACGGCGAAGTCCGGGGAGGTCTACCAGGAATACCGCAGCTATTGTCTGAGGACGGGCGAGTATACAAGAAGCACGGCTGATTTTTATAATGCGCTGGAGTCTGCGGGTTTCAAAAAACAGAAGAAAAAGGACGGGGCATATATTTTGAAAATGCGCCTGAAACCCACTGATTTTGCGGACTGACAGGCTTAAGGGTGACGGTCGGTGATGGTCTTGGTATAAACCCCCTTTAGGGCAGTTTTTTCAGTAAAAAATCACTTATAGAGGAGTTTTAGGTACGGGTGTCACCGACCGTCACCCGAAAGCCTGGAATGCTTGAAAAATAAAGGGATTGGAGGCATTTGCATGAGAGAGAAGACCATAGAGCAGAAATTCAGGGCGGCAGTCAAGGCCGCCGGGGGCTTGGCAGTAAAGTTCACATCGCCCGGTTTTGATGGGGTGCCTGACAGACTGGCACTTCTCCCGGATGGGAAGATGGCGTTTGTGGAGGTCAAGGCACCGGGGAAAAAGCCCCGCCCCCTGCAGCTGGCACGGCACAGGCTTTTACGGAAGCTGGGGTTTAAGGTGTATGTTCTGGATGATGAGTCACAGATTGGAGGGATGATTGATGAAATTAAAAATTCGGTGTGACTGGTGCGGGAAGGAATTCATGAGGGATTCAGCTTTCCTAAAGGGGAAGAAGCATCATTTCTGCTGTAGGCAGTGTTTAGCGGATTTTAGCAGTAAATCTAAAAATCCAGACGGTTATGCATCGCTGAAAGACTTTACCAATATTGCAGCTACGTTCACAAGGATAAACAAGGTGACAAATAAAACGAGAATGACCGCAGAGGTCAGAGAAAAATTAAGAAAAATCCATTTGCATACAGGCAAAGGGAGAACCTATGCCAAACGTTATGGAAAGCATGAACACCGTATTGTTGCAGAACAGATTCTTGGCAGGACATTATTGCCAGAAGAGGTTGTTCATCATATTGATGGCAATAAGCGTAACAATAAGCCAGAAAATCTGAGGGTATTTGAATCCCAAAGCGACCATGCAAAATTTCATGCGGAGTTCAGATGGTTCATAAAAGAACTTGAAAAATTGGATGCAGAGGGAGGTGATGCCTGATGAAGTTCGTTCCACACAGTTATCAGAAATTTGCGATCGAATATATTGAAAGCCATCCGATAGCGGCTGTCCTGTTGGATATGGGCTTGGGTTGAGGGCAAGACAGGGATAACGCTGACGGCGGTGAATGACCTGATGTTTGACAGCTTTGAGGTCCATAAGGTGCTTGTGATAGCGCCCATCAGGGTGGCTTCATTCAGCTGGCCGGCAGAGATGGAGAAATGGGACCATCTGAAAGGGATGAGGTACAGCGTGGCAGTCGGCACGGCGGCGGAGAGGCTTTCTGCATTGAGACGGCAGGCGGACATTTACCTGATCAACCGTGAGAACGTGCAGTGGCTGGTTTCAGAGAGCGGCATCCCCTTTGATTTTGACATGGTGGTGATCGATGAGCTGTCATCCTTTAAGAACCACCAGACGAAGCGGTTCAAGGCGCTGATGAAAGTGCGGCCGAAGGTGAAGCGCATCGTGGGGCTGACCGGGACGCCTTCCAGCAACGGGCTGATGGACCTGTGGGCGGAGTTTCAGCTGCTGGACATGGGGGAGCGGCTTGGGCGGTTCATCGGTCAGTACCGGACATCCTATTTCCGGCCGGATAAGCAGAACGGGCAGGTGGTATTTTCCTATAAGCCGCTGCCGGGTGCGGAGAAGCAGATTTACGGCAGGATATCCGACATCACCATTTCCATGAAGTCCACTGACCACCTGCGGATGCCGGAGCTGGTAAATTCCAGGTACACGGTGTACCTCTCCGAAAAGGAGCAGGAAAGATATGAGGAACTGAAAAAAGACCTTGTCCTGCAGCTGCCGGACGGGGACATCACAGCCGCCAATGCGGCGGCCCTTTCCGGGAAGCTGTCGCAGATGGCGAACGGGGCCATATATACGGATACAGGGGAGACCGTTTCCGTCCATGAGAGGAAGCTGGATGCGCTGGAGGACATCATCGAGGCGGCGAACGGCAAGCCGGTATTGGTGGCTTACTGGTTCCGGCATGACTTTGAGATGATTTCAGAGCGGCTCCAAAAGCTGAAAATCCCATATGACAGGCTGGACGTGGATGCCACCATCCGGAAATGGAATGCAGGGGAAATCCCAGTGGCGCTGATTCATCCGGCATCTGCCGGGCACGGCCTGAACCTGCAGGCGGGTGGTTCCACCCTTGTGTGGTTCGGCCTTACCTGGTCACTGGAATTATATCAGCAGACAGTGGCGAGGCTGTGGCGGCAGGGGCAGTCATCGGAGACCGTGGTGGTGCAGCACATCATCACGGATGGCACCATAGACGGGCGAATCATGAAGGCGTTGTCAGAAAAAGATAACATGCAGTCCGCATTGATCGATGCGGTGAAAGCGGAGGTGGGAGCGTATGGGTAAGTCAGGACAGGTGAGCACGGGAAAGGGCGGGGAATTTGACGGAAGAGGGTCTGCCGGGATGACAGCAAGGGAATATCTGTCCCAGGCATATTACCTGGACCAGAGGATAAACAGCAAGATTGAGCAGGTGGAGTCCCTGAATGACCTGGCGAGGAAAGCCGGGTGTGCCATCAGCGGGATGCCCAGGAACCCGGACCGGGCGGTGTCCTCCATGGCCAATGCCGTGGAAAGAATCATTGACCTGCAGGCGGAGATCAATGCGGACATTGACAGGATGGTGGGACTGAAAACAGAGATCATGAAAGTGATCAGGCAGGTGGATGACCCGGAATTCCAGACGCTTCTGGAGAAGAGGTACCTGAGCTTCCATACCTGGGGGCAGATCGCCGTGGACATGGGATATAACGTAAGGCACCTGTACCGGATTCATGACAGGGCGCTGCTGGAGATCAAGATTCCGAAAGTTGTCACTGGATGTCAGTAGATGTCAAAGGGGTATGTGTGGTAATGTTAAAGTGGCGAAAATGAAAAACGGGGAAGCCCGACGGGAGAAAATCCTGCCGGGCTTTTCCTATGCCTGGAAGGAGATGAGGCAGATGCCGAGGAAGCCGAAGCACCCATGCGGGTATCCGGGATGCCCGGAACTGACGGATGGCAGATATTGTGGGGAACATGCGGCTGCCATGAACCGGAGGTATGAGAAATACGGGAGGGACCCGGAGACGAAAAGGCGGTACGGCAGGGCGTGGAAGAGGATACGTGACAGGTATGCGTCACAGCATCCGTTCTGTGAGCAGTGCCTGGAGAAGGGTGCGGCCGTGCCCGTGGAGGAAGTGCACCACAAGGTACCGCTGAGTGAAGGTGGCACACATGATGCAGGCAACCTGATTTCATTGTGCAAGTCGTGTCACTCGCGCATCCATGCGGAGCGCGGCGACCGGTGGGGCCGGTAGGGGGGGATGGAAATCTCCATGGCCCCTCCCCTGGGGAACGGGGCGGGGGTCACACGCACAAAAAGCAGAAATCAAAGGGGGTATTATCCCCCCTGCGGGAGTGAGGTGAAGGAAAAATGGCAAAAGACGGGACTGCAAGGGGCGGACTCAGGGTCGGGGCCGGGCGGAAGCCGAAAGCGCTGGCTGACAAGGTGGTTCAGGGCACGGCGGAGATTCCTGCCCTTCCGGCCCCTGCCGACATGGAGGGCGTGGATGTCCCGCCGGTGAAGGATTTCCTGAAAGCTGCCCAGAAGAGCGGCATAGACCTTTGCGCGGAGGATGTGTTCAGGAGCACATACGCATGGCTGGAGGAGCGCGGATGCGGGCAGCTTGTCAACCCCCAGCTCATTGAGCAGTATGCGATGTCGGTGTCCAGATGGGTGCAGTGCGAGGCCTGCATTTCGGAATACGGGTTCCTTGCGAAGCACCCGACCACGGGCGCGGCCATAACGAGCCCGTATGTGACGATGAGCCAGAATTATTTGAAGCAGGTCAACCAGTGCTGGTTCCAGATATATCAGATTGTGAAGGAGAACTGCTCTGCCGGGTATGGCGGGGCGAACCCCCACGATGACCTGATGGAACGGCTCCTGGCTGCCCGCAGGAGGAAGGAATGAGGCAGCAGGGCGCAGTTTCTGGAAAGAGGGATTTTTTAGGAGGGATGGAATGGAATATGTGAAGAAGAGGCTTGCTGAGATCAGGCCGTATGAGAATAATCCCAGAATCAATGATGGGGCGGTGGATGATGTCGTGGAGAGCATCCGGCAGTGCTCGTATATCGCCCCCATCATCGTGGATGAGGATGGGGTGATCCTGGCGGGGCACACGAGGTATAAGGCGCTCTGCCGGCTTGGATATGAGGAGTGCGACGTGGTCATTGCCGCCGGCCTTACGGAAGACCAGAAGAGGAAATACCGTCTTTATGACAACAAGACGGCGGAGTTTGCGAAGTGGGATCAGAGAAAGCTGAGTGCGGAACTGGCGGATGTGGATTTCTGCGGGTACGATTTCGGGCAGCCGGTTCCTGCTGCTCCCGATGATGGGGAGACGGACGGGGGCGGCCCTGTGATGAAGACATGCCCGTGCTGTGGGGAGGTGTTTGAGGCATGAAGCTGGAGATGTTGAAACTTGGGGATATCGTCCCTTACCAGAATAACCCGCGGAAGAATGACGGCGCGGTCAATGCCGTTGCGGAGAGCATCCGGCAGTGCACTTATGTCGCTCCCATCATTGTGGATGAAGGGAATGTCATCATTGCAGGCCATACCCGGTATAAGGCATTGAAAGCGCTTGGCGTGGAAGAGGTCCAGTGCCTGGTCTGTGAAGGGCTGTCGGAGGAGCAGAAAAAGAAATACCGGTATCTGGACAACAAGACCGGGGAAAAGGCCACATGGGACCTTTTGAAGCTGGAGGTCGAACTGGAGGGGCTTGACCTGGAAGGTTTTGATTTCTTTGGCATGGCGGAGGAACTGCCCGTTGACGGCGGTGGTACAGGCAGCGGCGCGGACAGGGAGCTCAGCGGCGTGGCGGAATATGATGCGGAGGTGTTCGGGGATGAAGAATTCAGGTACCAGTGCCCGGCGTGCGGTTTCCGGTTCAACTGATTTTCCGTGGGACTGGCGGCTGGAGGATTTGGATAAGCGGCCGAAGCATGGGCACACTGTCTTTTCCTGTTTCAGCTGTGGGGGCGGCTCTTCCATGGGGTATAAGCTGGCGGGGTATGAGGTTGTCGGCAACTGTGAGATTGATCCTGACATGATGAAGATATACAGGAGGAACAACCACCCGGAGCACAGCTTCCTCATGGATATCCGTGATTTTGTGGAGCTGCCGGACGGGAAAATACCGGAGAAGCTGAAATGTCTGGATGTCCTGGACGGTTCCCCGCCGTGTTCCGTGTTTTCGATGGCGGGCGTCCGTGAGGATGGATGGAATGTTGAAAAGGCTTTTCGGGAGGGGCAGGCGAAGCAGAGGTTGGATGACCTGTTCCTATATTTTATTCAGGTTGCGGAGCGCCTGAAACCGAAGGTGGTCATTGCGGAGAATGTGAAGGGGCTGATCACGGGGAATGCAAAAGGCTGGGTGAATCAGATTGTGGGGGCGTTTGATGCCGCGGGATATTCCGTGCAGATATTTCTGTTCAATGCCGCGCGCATGGGTGTCCCGCAGAAAAGGGAGCGTGTATTTTTCATCGCCCACAGGAAGGATCTGGATTATCCGAAGCTGTCGATGGCATTCAGTTCAAAGCCTATCCCGTTTGCAGATGTCAGGGAGCCTTATGGGAAAGCGCCGTCCGAGGACAGCCTGGCTGCAAGGCTCATGAAATACCGGATTCCAAAGGACAGGTGTGTGGCTGATATCAGTATGAGGGTCAGGAAGAAGAACAGCGGGTTCACTTCCCCTGTCAACCATGATGACGAGCCAGTGCAGACGATTACAGCGGGCGGGTACTGTTTCCGCATGTGCGACGGCATGCTCATGACGGATAAGGATATCATCAGCTGTCAGACATTTCCCCAGGATTATGATTTCATGGACCAGAATGTGCAGTATGTCTGTGGCATGAGTGTTCCGCCAGTGATGATGGCGAAGATTTCAGAGCAGGTGTACCGGCAGTGGCTGAAATGAAGGTGCGGATGTGCTGACGGGAGGAGATGGGGCTGATGGCGATGCGGAAGCTGAAAAAGTATAAGCCCACGAAGTTCCGGGCGAGAGGGTCTGTCTATGATAAGGCGGCCGCGGATTATGCGGTCAGCTTCATTGAGTGTCTGTGCCATACGAAGGGAACCTGGGCGGGGAAGCCTTTTGAGCTGATCGACTGGCAGGAGCAGATTATCCGGGATGTGTTCGGGACGGTGAAGGGGAACGGGTACAGGCAGTTCAACACGGCTTATGTCGAGATACCGAAGAAGCAGGGAAAGAGTGAGCTTGCGGCGGCGGTGGCGCTGCTTTTGACCTGCGGGGACGGGGAGGAGCGTGCGGAGGTGTACGGCTGTGCAGCTGACCGGCAGCAGGCTTCTATTGTGTTTGAGGTGGCGGCTGACATGGTGCGGATGTGCCCGGCGCTGAACAGGAGGGTGAAGATACTGGCTTCCCAGAAGCGGATCGTCTACCAGCCGACCAATTCTTTTTATCAGGTGCTGTCTGCGGAGGCTTACAGCAAGCATGGCTTCAATATCCATGGGGTTGTTTTTGATGAGCTGCATACCCAGCCGAACCGGAAGCTGTTTGACGTCATGACGAAGGGTTCCGGGGATGCCAGGATGCAGCCTTTGTATTTTCTGATCACCACTGCGGGGACGGATACGAATTCCATCTGCTATGAGACGCATCAGAAAGCGGTGGATATTCTGGAGGGGCGGAAGAATGACCCTACTTTCTATCCGGTGATCTATGGCGCGGATGAGGCGGCTGACTGGACGGACCCGAAGGTCTGGAAGAAGGCCAACCCGTCCCTGGGCATCACGGTGGGGCTGGACAAGGTGAAGGCGGCCTGCGAGTCAGCGAAGCAGAACCCTGGGGAGGAGAATTCCTTCCGGCAGCTGAGGCTGAACCAGTGGGTGAAGCAGGCTGTCCGGTGGATGCCGATGGCGAAGTGGGATGCCTGTGCATTCCCGGTGGATGCGGAGGGGCTGGAAGGGCGTGTATGTTATGGGGGACTGGACTTGTCTTCCACAACGGACATCACGGCTTTTGTGCTGGTGTTCCCGCCGCTGGATGAGGGAGACAAGTTCTGTGTGCTCCCATATTTCTGGATACCGGAGGAGACGCTGGAGCTTCGCGTGAGGCGTGACCATGTCCCCTATGATGTGTGGGAGAGGCAGGGATTCTTGGAGACCACGGAGGGGAATGTGGTGCATTATGGGTATATTGAGAAGTTCATTGAGCGGCTGGGTGAGCGGTTCAACATCCGGGAGATTGCCTTTGACCGGTGGGGAGCGGTGCAGATGGTCCAGAACCTGGAGGGGATGGGTTTTACGGTGGTTCCCTTTGGGCAGGGATTTAAGGATATGTCGCCGCCGACCAAGGAGCTGATGAAGCTGACGCTGGAGCAGGGGATAGCCCACGGAGGGCACCCTGTCCTGCGGTGGATGATGGACAATATTTTTATACGGACAGACCCGGCCGGCAATATCAAGGCGGACAAGGAGAAGTCCACGGAGAAGATTGACGGTGCCATTGCCATGATCATGGGATTGGACAGGGCAATCCGCTGTGGGAACGATACGAGGGAATCTGTGTATGACACAAGGGGTCTGCTTGTGTTCTGATAGGGTTGCGGGAGATTTACTTTGGGAAGGTGTTGCTTATGGCTTAAGGGGTTTTGGGCGCTTTGACAGCGGCAGGAAGGGGAGCTGCCCGGACGGCGTTTTCCTGCTGTATGTTTTGGGAAGGGGTGGTTGCGATGGGATTATTGAAAGGGCTGTTTCGGGCGAGGGGCGAACCTCAGGACAGGACATCAGGAAGCGCTTACAGTTTCTTCCTGGGGAACAGCACGAGCGGGAAACGGGTGAATGAGCGTTCTTCCATGCAGATGACGGCGGTGTACTCCTGTGTGCGGATTCTTTCGGAGGCGGTGGCAGGGCTGCCTCTGCATTTCTACCGTTATACGGAGGAAGGAGGGAAGGAGAAAGCGGCGGGACATCCGCTGTATTTTCTGCTCCATGACGAGCCGAACCCGGAGATGACTTCCTTTGTGTTCCGGGAGACGCTGATGACGCACCTGCTCCTCTGGGGCAATGCCTATGCGCAGATCATCCGTAACGGCAGGGGGGAAATCATTGCTCTGTACCCGCTGATGCCGGACAGGATGAGCGTGGAGCGGGACGGCAGCGGGCAGCTTTATTATGAGTATACGTTAGGCGTGGATGAAGCGCCCACGGTGAAGGGCAGCACGGTGGTGCTGCCGCCTTCGGAGGTCCTGCATATCCCCGGTTTGGGATTTGACGGGCTGGTGGGGTATTCGCCTATTGCCATGGCGAAGAATGCCATCGGGATGGCGATCGCCTGTGAGGAGTACGGGGCAAAGTTCTTTGCCAACGGCGCACAGCCAAGCGGGGTGCTGGAACATCCGGGCACCATCAAGGACCCGGCGCGGGTGAGGGAGAGCTGGCAGTCTACTTTTGGGGGAAGCCACAATGCGAACAAGGTGGCAGTCCTGGAGGAGGGCATGAAATATACGCCTATCTCCATTTCACCGGAGCAGGCGCAGTTCCTGGAGACAAGGAAGTTCCAGATCAATGAGATTGCGAGGATTTTCCGTGTGCCGCCGCATATGGTCGGGGACTTGGATAAGTCTTCTTTTTCAAACATTGAGCAGCAGAGCCTTGAGTTTGTGAAATATACGCTTGACCCGTGGGTGTCACGGTGGGAGCAGTCCATGTCGCGGTCTCTGCTTACTGCGGAGGAGAAAAAGGAGTATTTCGTGAAGTTCAATGTGGACGGGCTGCTCCGGGGTGATTACCAGAGCCGCATGAACGGGTATGCCGTAGGGCGGCAGAACGGGTGGATGTCGGCAAATGATATCCGGGAGCTGGAGAACCTTGACCGCATCCCGGAGGAGCTTGGGGGAGACCTGTATCTGGTGAACGGGAACATGATGAAGCTGGAGGATGCCGGGCTGGGTTACGGCGTGGGCATTCCTGCAGGAGGTACGGAAGATGGCGGCGGTTTGGCCGTCATGGAGGGAAGACAGAGGAATCCGGGAGCCGGTTCTGTAGGAAGCATGGAAAGGAATAAAGGCTCTGCGGATTTGAGGAGCCAAGAACGGTCAGAGAAGTGCTGCGATAGTGCAGCGGATTATGGAGGTGGATGATGAAGAGGAAGTTCTGGAACTGGATAAAAAACCAGGATGAGAGCGGGGCAGAGATGCGGACGCTCTTTTTGAATGGGGAGATTTCAGATGAGACGTGGTTCGGGGATGAAGTCACGCCGGGGATTTTCCGGGATGAGCTGAATGCCGGGAAGGGGCCGGTCAATGTCTGGATCAATTCCCCGGGTGGGGATGTGTTCGCGGCGGCGCAGATCTACAACATGCTGATGGATTATCCCTATGATGTGACGGTGGTGATTGACGGTCTGGCGGCGAGTGCCGCATCGGTGATTGCGATGGCGGGGATGAAGGTGCGGATGTCGCCGGTGGCGATGATGATGATCCACAACCCGGCCACGATCGCGATTGGGGATTCCGAGGAGATGAAGAAAGCGGTCAAGATGCTGGACGAGGTGAAGGAGTCCATCATGAACGCCTATGAGATCAAGACCGGGCTTGCCAGGGATAAGATTTCAAGGCTGATGGATGCGGAGAGCTGGTTCAATGCGAAGAAAGCGGTGGAGCTTGGGTTCGCGGACGAGGTCATGTTCTCTGGACAGAATGCGGAGGATGCGGGCGGCGTGCCGTTTTCGGATGAAATGGATGCGCCGGTGATGTTTTCCAGGCAGGCGGTCATGAATTCCATGCTGGGCAGGCTCATCCCGCCGAAGAAGCCGGGGACTCCGGTGGAGCAGCTGGAGAAGAGGCTGAACCTGCTCCTGCATTAGGGGCGGTTTAGAAGAGGCGGGCGGCTGGCACATCGGATGTCTTGAAGCATTGAAGCAGATGGACAGGGCAGGGAGTCCAGACATTACAAGGAGAAGGAGGCAGAGAGTTCTGCTGAAATCAGGAAGAATGGGATAAGGGCTGAGCAATCGGCTCTTTTTCTGTTTCTGGGGGAGGTGGAAACGGTGAAGAAGACCGGGAAAGGGGATTACCATGCAGTGTCCTTATCCGGCGGGAAGGACAGTACGGCGATGCTCCTCATGATGATAGAGAAAGGGATGCCGGTTGACGGTGTGTTCTGGGCGGATACGGGCATGGAGTTCCCGGAGATGTACCGGCATATTGAGAAAGTGGATGCATACCTGTTCCGGGAGCGGGGGCTGCATATCCATGTCCTGCGCCACCCGCGCGGTTTTGAGTGGCTGATGTTTGATGAGCCGAAGCAGAAGAAATCCGCTGTGGAGCGGCGCATCCGGGACGGGGTGCCTTTATGCGGGAATGGCTGGCCGGGCATCCGGGTGAGGTGGTGTACGGGGCAGTTAAAGACACACCTGATCACGAAGGAGGTCAACCGCCTGAAAGGGGAGTACAATGCTGTCTCCTATGTCGGGATCACCTATGATGAACAGGAGCGGTGCAAGGGGGAGCGTTATCCGCTTGTGGAGTGGCAGGTGACGGAGGAGCAGGCCCTGCGGTACTGCTATGGGAAGGGCTTTGACTGGGGCGGGCTGTATGAGATCTACCACCGGTGTTCCTGCTGGTGCTGCCCGTTCCAGAGGATAGATGAGCTGCGGAAGTTAAGGAAGCACCATCCAGAATTATGGGGGAGGATGCTTGAAATGGATGCGCGTGCGCTGGGGCAGTTCGGGGAGACCCCGCTGGGGATGTTCCGGAAGGGCTGGACGGTCGGTGCGCTGGATGAACGTTTTGAGGCGGAAGAACAGGGCAGGAAGTTCTGCCGCCACAGGAAGAAGGAGCCAGGGGCTGAGGAACCGGCTCTTTTATTTTGCACAGAAACAGGCATTCTGGGAGCGGATGCCGCAAATCAAGAAAGCGAGGGTTTTTTATGAGTAAGATTTTGGAACTGCGTGAGAAGAGGGCAAAGGCATGGGATGCTGCAAAGAAGTTCCTGGATGCCAAAAGGGGAGCGGACGGGATGCTGTCCGCGGAGGACACGGCTGCCTATGACAGGATGGAGGCGGACGTGGTGAACCTGGGGAAGGAGATCGAGCGGCTGGAGCGGCAGGCGGCGATCGACGCGGAGCTGTCCAGGGCTACCAGCACGCCGATCACGGCGAAGCCCGGCAGCAGGGCGGATGACGGGGAGGGGGATAAGACGGGACGTGCCTCTGATGACTACCGGAAGAATTTCTGGAATGCCATGCGCTCCAAGGCTCCTATGCCGGATGTGGCCAATGCCCTGCAGGTGGGCACGGACTCCGAGGGCGGCTACCTGGTGCCGGATGAGTATGAGCGCACGCTGGTGGAGGCTCTGGAAGAGGAGAACGTCTTCCGGCAGATGGCGAAGGTCATCAGGACTTCCAGCGGCGACCGGAAGATCCCGGTGGTGGCGGGCAAGGGCACGGCATCCTGGATCGATGAGGAAGGGGCGGTCGTTGATTACTCTTGTATACCGAGAAATAATCCCAGATATATCAAAGCGATGCTGCTGTTCCAAAGTATGGATTTCTTGAACGGTACGGCGATGATTCGGAAAGAATTTATGGAACGGCATCATCTGTATTATCAGAATCATTGCTATGGAATGCAGGATTTCAGGTTTTATATAGAAAGCTCGAAGGTGGGAAATATATCCACAATCAATCGTTTCCTTCTGAGATACAGAGTGCATCCGGAGAATGATACGAAGCGGAATTTCCGCGTGTTTCAGGAGGAAAGAAAGCAGGCTTATGCCTATTTCCAGCAGCTTTCTCTGCGAAAAAGCGGCTTTTCTTTACAAGAAGAATCTTTGGCGTTCCTCCAAAGAGTATTGGCGGAAAGAGACGGGGGATGCAGCTCGGCGAGGGAGCTAAAAGAGCTGCACCAAGTATTCTGTGAACTGCTTCGCCAAGGGGCAGAGATGGGAATTGACTATCTGGATGAATTGGAGCATGTGTGTAAGGTGAAGCTGGCTGGCCAGTTGATTCGGATTAAGGATTTGTTTTCATGAAGTAGATGGTGGAAATATGAAATGGAAGAATAAAGGGCATGAATTTGATGCATATGCAAAGGGCCTGGTCAGGGATTTCAGAGAATTGGGAAACCAATTTTATATCTTTGGCGCAGGATTGATTGGCGGAGAGCTAAAGGACATTATTGAGAAGACTGGATGTTTTGCAGGATTTATTGATAACGACAGAAGAAAGCAGAAGATTTCGCTTGACGAGTATCTGGAGAGGGGGCGGGATGGTTTAATCATTATTGCGACAGATGATAAAAATATTCCGGTTATAGAAGAACAGTTAGTCTGCGCAGGGTTGAAAAAGGAACGGGATTTTTATGAGTACAGGACTTTTATGAAGAAGATATTCCCGTTTTTGTCGGTGTATGCCAATCATCAGGTTTACACAGAGCTGGCGCAGATTTGCCTGACGGAGAGATGTACGCTTCGATGCAGGAAATGTGCTCATGGATGTTATGCGGTTGGTGGAGAAACTCAGGATATGGATGTGGAGACGGCGAAAAAGAGTGCGGATTATTTTTTCCGGTATGTAGATATTGTGAAAGAATTTGTACTGATTGGCGGGGAACCATTTCTATACAAAAAACTTGGGGAGATGGTGGCGTATATCGGCGAAAAATACCGTGAAAAAATCGTTATTTTTTCTATAACAACCAATGGAACCATCATACCGGGGGAGGAGCTGCTTCATTTATGCAGAAGATATCATGTGACAATCCGTATATCCGATTACTCTGCCCAAGTGAAAAGGCTGGAAGAGAAATATGGGCAGTTAAAAGAACGATTAGAGAGAAATCAGATTGCATACACGATGAGCGATAGAGATGGGCTGTGGATGGATTATGGATTTGAATCGGTTGACAGAAAAAGGAGAGGGGGAGGGGCAGAAGAACTGCTTCAGGTATTTGGCAGCTGTAGGACTCCGTGCAGGGAAATCCGGGGAAGCCGTTATTATTATTGTGTTATGGCAAGAAGCGTGTCGGATAATCTTGGTATGGGTTTAGGAAAAGAAGATTATCTGGATTTGGATGAGATAAACGGAGATAAGAAGATTTTGCTGGAATACGAGATGGGATTTTCGGGAAAAGGGTATCTTGACATGTGTAACCATTGCAGAGGGGCGGAGGCCGTCAAATATCCGATTCCGGCGGGAGAGCAGATAAAAAGCCCGCGCTGGGAAGGCAAATAACCGGTACCTTGCCGAATGGCTTAATTATGGAGGAGGAGAGTAGCATAGAATGAATTTAACTGCGATTGTGCCAGTATATAATGTGGAGCGATATTTGGAGGACTGCATAGACAGCCTTATCTCACAGACGGAAAAGTTTGATGAAATCATATTGGTAAATGATGGGTCTACAGACAAAAGCCAAGAAATCTGTGAGAAATATTGCAGTCAATATCCCTATATTACGCTGTTTACCCAGCAGAACCAGGGACTTTCGGCGGCGAGAAATGCCGGTTTGGAAAAGGCTGCGGGGGACTATGTTATTTTTGTCGATTCCGATGATTATGTCAGCAGGGAGACGGTGAAAAAGCTGAAAGAGAGTCTGTGCAGATACCAGACAGATCTGTTGTATTATAACGCAACCTTTCAATATGAGGTTCAGACATATGAAAAGCCGATGTTACACGCAGAAGAATTTGATTTCCATGTAATGAAAGGAAGAGAATTTCTGTACGCATCTTTCCCAGACAGCTATTCCTCCTCTGCATGTCTGGCGGCTTTTAAGACCGATTTTTTAAACAAATATCATATCCGGTTCCCGGAGGGAGTTTACTTTGAAGATAATCTGTTTAGCTTGCAGGCGGCTCTGAGGGCGGAGAGTATTTGCTGTATCCCGGACAATCTGTATATCAGAAGATGCAGGGCGGATTCTATCATGACAGGACGCGTCAGCGAAGAAAAATGCAGGGATACAGTCTGGGTTCAACGTTCGATGTGGGAATGTCTGAAAGAGAACGGGATTGACAGGGAGAATGCAGAATTTACAGGCAGATTCGTCTCGGCGGGACTCTTGTATGGGATGGGGTATCTCTCTCAAAGTGGCGAGGAATCTGTCCAAAGAGAATGGATGAAACGTTTCTTATATCATTTTTTTGAGATGTGGTTGACGTTCTTTTCAGTGGAGAGAAGGTTTTTTGGACAGTCTGCGGCAATGTTAGCGGCATTTCAGGAGATACAGGAATTAAGCGGTAAAGAGCAGGCTGATTTGATAGATACATTCTGGGACTCACGGAGAGGATATCTGCTTATGGGGCGGGAGTTCGTAAGCCGCCTTAGAAAAGAAGTATTCAGGAAATTGAAAAGGCTGCCGCTGAACCAACCCGCACGCAGAGTGGGGATATATGGGTGCGGCAGACATACGATAGAATTATTAAGACTATACGTCAGGCTTGTAGGAAAAATCCAGTCAGATTTATATTTTATTGTGACGGAAAAAAAGGAAGAAGAATTCCAAAGCCGTCCCGTGATAACAGTTGCAGAATGTAAAAATATTGTTGATACCGTAATTATTTCCAGTAAATTATATCAGCAGGAAATGAGAGAAAATTTAAAGAAAAACGGCGTGGATATACAGAACGTGATTGTGCTCTACGAGCCGGGGGACGTGTGTGATTTTATCACGTCAAGCCGATTCCTGTGACGGAGTTTTGGGTCATTGGGCGGAACATGGACGAGGTCGGTTCGGCAGGAGGAGCTGGTAAAAAAATGGGACGATACCTGAGAGAAATTCTGGAAAAATATACGAAGACGGTTGTCTGGGGAACCGGTGATTTTTATGCGCAGTACAGGGAACTGTTCGCACATCAGTTTGCCTATTTTGTGGATAACGATGTAAAAAAATGGGGGTGTTTTCTGGACGGAAAGGAAATCTGCCCGCCTGAGAAATTAGCGGATGAAGACGATAAGAATACATTGGTGATTGTCTGTAACCATTATTTTGAAGAGATTTCCAATCAGATAAAACAAT
>OFHO01001647.1_pt1 | contig 15527 bp, 14 predicted proteins | sample 1521531 | NCBI WGS metagenome assembly OFHO01 (sample SAMEA3504124, study PRJEB24116) | mouse gut metagenome | biome: mouse gut; feature: mouse-associated habitat; material: faeces | place: Denmark | collected 2011
TGTGTGTGGCCTATTCCAAAATCTGTGGAAAAAAAGGTTGCGAGACAAGGTTTACGGTTTTTTATTTGACTGGTTCAGCAAGGATGTTTCTCTTGTGTTAGTTCCATCGGGGATAATCGTATGCGTGATTGGACTGTCTGCTGCAGGATTTTTCAAAAAGGTGGAGGAAATGCAGGGGATTTCCCAATGAGATGTCAGACATGGGCAGAAGAGTCGGTGTTACGCGTTTCTGCCCATGCATTTTCTGATTTGAATTGCAATAGATTGCATCATAGATGGATTGTGACGTTATCCCTTCCAGTTTTTACACTGTTCAATCCGTTTTCCGCCATCCCCCTGTTTTTCATCATAAGCAAACTGGTTCAGCAGGTCGCAGGGGAAATTCTCACAGTTTCCGCAATGATCTTTTGTCTTTGTCTCGCAGCAAGATTTCACAGGACAGCTGTCGCCCCAGAACGGCTTTTGAATATGTACGCATCCCTCACAGTTCATTTGTTCGCGATAGGTACATTCGCTGCACAAAATTCCACATCTTGATTCAATCATAGTCTTTGCGTCTCCGTTCAGGTTCTCATTTTCCAATAATCCTACGTAAATGTGGATTTCCGCATGTTCCATACTGTCGTCTTGATATTCTTCAAAATCGCACTGAAAAGTTCTGGGAAGATTCATCTGCCAGATTTCCTGCCATGCCGCCGCAACTGCCTGTACCATATCCCCATGGATAACAAACTTCGCATATCTGCCGGCTGGAATCCGGCAGACCGTATATTCCCCTTCCTCGGGTTCATGTGCCGCTTCACAGGCAACGATTGCGGTGTAATCAGATTTTTCGTCGCCTGCATAGTCTGTATAAATCCCCAGCGCTTTTCCGTCCGTCTTTTCTGGAATAGAGGCGTAGACGCCCTCTTGATAAAATCGTTTCCAAAGCCCGCCGATTACGGCTCCCATATCAGGGGAGAGGTTGTTTGTCCGCGCTGAAATCCCCACAGCTATTTTTTCATTCAATGTTACAATTTCGTACTTCATAGAATTAAATCTCCTTTCTGTTTATGGGGATATTCTATCAAATGAATCAGGACAACTGTGTGTCATGATTTGGAATTTCATGGAGACTTATTAGGGAAGGAATAAGGAAGTAAGCGTAACAAAAATAATATTGACGAAAGATAGAAACAAGTATATAATCCAGTTATATAAATAATTTATATAACTGGATTATATAATAGGAGGAATCATGCCAAAACAAAGAATTACAAAGGAAATGGTTGTAAATGCCGCTTTTGAAATAGCGAGAAGCAGCGGTATGGAGCAGGTCATGGTAAAAAATATTGCAGACAAAATAGGCTGTACTGTCCAGCCAATCTACAGCTATTGCAAAAATATGGATGGTCTGCGTACAGACGTGGTGGAACAGACCAACATTTTCATAAGACAGTATATAAGTGAGCATATTGACAAAGAGAACTTGTTTGCCAGTACAGGAAGGGCGTATATCTGCCTGGCGAAAGAAGAACCCTTTTTGTTCAAAATATTCGTTCTGCATCGCAGAACCGGAATTTCTTCACTGAATGATTTGTATGAACAGGAAGCCAGCCCTCATGTGGCAGAGAAGATTGCACATGAATTAAAAATCAGCGTATCACAGGCGAGAAGATTGCATTTGAATATGCTGATTTATACTATTGGAATCGGCACTGTTTTTTCAGTGACGACGCCGGGAATTTCGGCGGATGAAATCTATAAGCAGCAGGAGATTGCTTATGAAGCATTTTTAAGACAAGCGTTGGATTCAAAAAAGTTGGACTGAAAAGCATTGGACTTAGAAAGGGGACAGCAGGACAAAAGAAGCCTCGTTGGAGCTAGCTGCACAGTATAAAACCATTGTCCTTTGCGGCGGAATATATGCTTCCGGCATTGCGGGACTGATGAGCGCAGTAGGGCAAAAAGGCGACTGGACGGATAAGAAATATCTGGATTTGTTGCTTGAATACCTGGAATAATTTGTGTTTTCCCGGCTCTCATGATAGAATAGCAGGTAAATGGATGGAGATTCGGAGGTATTTTGGATGGAGTACATACCCGCAAAGACAATCGTGACGAAAGTGAAGGCTCCGGCGAATTGGTTCGGTATTGATTACAACATGAATATTTACAAGGGCTGCAGCCATGGATGTATTTACTGTGACAGCCGTTCAGACTGTTACGGGGTGGAGCATTTCGACAAGGTAAGGGCAAAGGAGAATGCGCTGAAAATTATCCGGGACGACCTGCGCAGGAAGACGAGGAGCGGCGTAGTCGGGACAGGGGCGATGAGCGACCCCTATAATCCGTTTGAGCGGGAGCTTGAGCTTACCCGCCATGGGTTAGAGTTGTGCGATGCGTTTGAATTTGGGGCGGCTATTGCGACGAAGAGTTCGCTTTTGGAGCGGGATATCGATATATTGCAGGGGATTGCAGAACATTCGCCTGTTATTCTCAAAATAACGGTGACGACCGCTGATGATGAGCTTGCGGCGAAGATAGAGCCTCGGGTATCGCGTCCGACGGTCCGCAGGCACGAAAGCTATGGGGATATTTTGCGGAAGAGTGCAGGAAAAGGAAGATTTTGTATCGTATGGATGATATTGTCAGCCAGTATAAAAGACCTTACAGGATGGAGCAGATGTCGCTGCAGTTTTGTCCGTGATTAGGTTCTGTATGAAGTAAATGTCCCATAAAATATGCGAATCATCCCAATATGCCTACAAAAGAAGTATAGTGTGATATAATCCAAAGAGGCTTAACTTGCTTTGGATTTGCAGATGTATTGATGATTGGGTGGGGGACGATATGACAGTAGAAAAAAATGGGATTATTCCACGGATTTTACGGGATATGAATGACGGTGTCCTGGTGGTAGACATGCATGGGAAAATTATTTTTCTCAATGACAAGGGATGTAATATGCTCGGCGTGGATGAAGATGTGTCCGGGAAGAATTACGGCAGGGTATTCTTGGAAGATCGGGATGATGGAAGCAATGACGGAGTTCATCAGTTTGTTTTGGACGCGGTCTATGACAAAGAGCATACCCATACCGGCGAAGCCGTGTATCAGGCGGAAAATCAGGAATTAAAATCATTCCGCCTTACTTCCTCTTTCCTGTACGGAGAGGATGGTGAAAAAAAGATAGGGATTGTGGTAGTTTTTTCTGATGTTACGGAGGTTGCAAAGCTCAACAGGCAGCGAAGGGAGGCTTCCGCCGTATTTTCCGTACTGATGATTTGTGTATGCGTATATCTGTTCCTTTGGAGTCTGTTGCGCCATCTGAATATGGAGCTGCCCGGACAGGTTATGAGTTTGGTTATCGAGGGTATTTCCATCATCATGTTCTTTATTATTCTGAAAACGACCAGCTTTTCCATCCGGGATATTGGATTGAAAATTTCAAATCCAAAGCAGACTTTTGTCCCGGATATTGCAATTACCTTGGCGGCAGGCATCCTGCTGGTTGTCGGAAAAGTTATCATCTTACGCATTGCGCCCGGATTTTTCCCGGAGGGCGCTCCGTTCTGGGATTGGAGCGTAGGAACTTTTGCAGATGTCATTTATCCGTTTACCGTTGTTTTGCAGGAGTTTTTGGCTAGGGGCGTTATGCAGGAAAACCTGAACCGTATTTTTACGGGAAAGTATGCCGGACTTTTGTCAATTGTAGTTTCGGCTCTTGTGTTTGGCGTCCTTCATATTGCCTATGGATTTCCGTATATGCTGGGGGCATCCCTTCTATTGGGAATTTTGGGAATTTTATACCATAAGCAGGGGAATATCTGGGGGCTGTGTATTATCCATTATGTGCTGGGAGAGATAGCGACATTTTTGCGTTATCTGATTTGACCCAATGGTATGATGAAAGGAAACGTAGCAAATGGAACAGAAGAATAGGGACAAAAAGGTCAATCTGCTTGGGGTTTATAATTATACGGTATGGCTGACATACTTTGGTTTATTTATTTCCATAGCGGGGATGATGGAGGGGCTGCATGGGAGGCAGATAAAGGCGATATTCTGTTTGGCAATTTCCGGCCTGTGCGATGCCTTTGACGGGCGGATTGCAAGGAAAAAGACGGACAGGACAGAAGATGAGAAGGCGTTTGGCATCCAGATTGATTCACTTTGCGATATTGTGTGTTTTGGAGTCTTTCCTTCGGTTATATGTTTTACGCTGGGGGTAAACGGCGCGGCGGGAATGCTTGTGATTGCGTGGTACTGTATCTGCGGGGTAATACGGCTGGCACAGTTTAATGTGACGGCACAGGGGCGTTTAGGGGAAACGGAAGAAAACCTTTGTTACAGAGGGCTTCCGATTACTTCCGCGGCCGTGGTGCTGCCTGTTATGTACTTGGTTGGGACATGGATTCCGGCAGGGATTTTTGTCCTGCTTCTGCATCTTATACTGGCGGCTATGGGGCTTATGTTTGTCATTGATGTGCCGTTTCCCAAATTAAAAGGAAAAGGGCTGGCGTTTTTCGCGGGGATTGTGGCGGCGGCGTTGTTTCTTTTGCTGGCAAGGAGGGAGTGGGGATGCTGAATATACTTTACCGGACGCTTCCCGGCAGACTGCTGTTAAAGCCGCTTACCAGTCCTGTTTTTTCCAAAATCGGAGGATTTCTGTTAAATACCAGACTATCTGCGTGTATGGTTGGACCTTTTGTGCGGAAATACAAAATCTGTATGGACGATTACGAAAAGCGGGAATATCATTCCTTTAATGATTTTTTCTGCAGGAAAATTCTTCCGGAGAAACGCCGGATTGCGCAGGAGGGGGAAGCGCTGGTAAGTCCCTGCGACGGGAGTCTGTCTTGTTATTTGATTGCGGAAAACAGTCATTTTAAGGTAAAGCACGTGGTCTATACGCTGGAGGGCCTGTTAAAAAATAAGCGGCTGGCAGAGCGTTACCGGGGAGGCATCCTTTTGGTTTTTCGTTTGACCGTGGACAATTACCACCATTTCTGCTACATTGCAGATGGGCAGAGGACAAAGAATGTGCGAATACCGGGTGTTCTGCACACCGTTCGTCCTGTCGCTGTAGGGACGGTGCCGGTTTATGCGGAAAATGCGAGACAGTATTCCCTTCTTAAAACCGAAAATTTCGGCGTGGTTCTGATGATGGAGGTAGGGGCAATGCTGGTCGGCAGGATTGTAAACCTTCACGGACCGGCAGAGGTCAGAAAGGGACAGGAAAAAGGATATTTTGAATTTGGCGGTTCCACAGTTATTTTGTGCTTTCAAAGGGGGACTGTCACCGTGAACGATAGGATTTTGGCGGACAGCAGGGCAGGGAGAGAGACACCCGTGCGCATGGGGGAACGTATCGGAACAGGCGTTCCTTGTTAGGCCGCACCGGAGGAAAGAAAAATTTTAAGGGGGCTGTCGGGAAATGTTGTATTTTCTGCAATCTATTTCCCGACAGCCTTCTCTATGGTTTGTAAAGCCGTCTAACGTCCATAACGTCTCGTGACCGAGAGAATTTCCTCTTTAAGCTCCTTTGACAAATCCGCCTCCGTAAGCCTCCATCTCCAATTCTTCCCTACGGTAGAAGGCTGGTTCATCCGGCAGCTATTGTCAAGCCCCATATAATCCTGTAGCGGAATAATACAAGTCCTTGCGCTGCTTCTCATCGCCATAGAAATGAAGGATTTATACAGCAGTTCTTTCGGCGTATGGTGGTCGCACATATAATCCCTTGCAGCCTCCAATTCTTCCTCTTTGATAGAATCCAGCCATCCCACAAGTGTCTCATTGTCGTGTGTCCCTGTGTAAACAACACTGTTCTCCACATAATTATGCGGCAGATAGTCATTGGCAGAACCAGAATCACGGGAGTCAAATGCGAACTCTAATACCTTCATCCCTGGAAAACCAGTCTCATGTACCAACCAGCGTACAGAATCCGTTACATACCCCAGATCCTCCGCAATCACGTCATGGTGCCCAAGATGCTGCTCCATGCACTGGAACAGTTCAATCCCGGGTCCCTTCTCCCAATGGCCGTTTACGGCAGAATCATCTCCGTAAGGGATGGAATAATATTCGTCAAATCCGCGGAAATGATCGATCCGCAGAATATCGTACATCTGGAAACAATAGGTCAGGCGGGAAATCCACCATTTATAATTAGTGTCCCTGTGGTAATCCCAGCGGTAGAGGGGATTACCCCAGACCTGTCCCGTGGCGGAAAAACCGTCCGGCGGGCAGCCTGCCACGGCGAGAGGGACATTCTTCTCATCTAATTGGAAAAGTTCCGGATGGGCCCAGGTATCGGAGCTGTCCATGGCCACATAAATGGGGATGTCCCCAATCAGCCGGATTCCCTTCTGGTTGGCATAATCTTTCAATGCGCTCCACTGTTCATGGAACTTAAACTGCAAGTATTGATGGAACTCCACATATGGATACAGCTCCTTATAGTATTCCTCCATGGCAGAACTCTCACGCAGCCGGATATCCTCGGGCCACGAAGACCAGGAAACATTGTCGTATTGCTCCTTGATTGCCATGAACAGGGCATAATCAGACAGCCACCATTTGTTTTTCCTCACAAAATGCTGATAGTCATGATTCTCTGTAATCCAGCTTCTCTGATAAGCTTTGTAGAGCAGTGTGTAGCGGTTCTTATACAATTTCTCATAATCTACCGTGTCTGCCTGTTCCCCAAAATCAATGGCGTCGCACTCCTCCTGATGAAGGACGCCCTCCTTTACCAGCGCCTCAAGACTGATGAAATAAGGATTTCCTGCAAAGGTAGAAAAAGATTGGTAAGGAGAATCCCCATAGCTTGTAGGCCCTAAGGGAAGAATCTGCCAGTAGGACTGCCCGGCCTCTTTCAGCCAGTCAATAAAATCATATGCACTCTGGGAAAAACAGCCGATGCCATAGCGCGACGGCAGGCTGGTGATGGGAAGAAGAATCCCTGCTTTGCGTCTCATAAATGTTACCTCCTAATTGTTACGGCTTCAGAATGAACCATGTAACAAGAGTCATTCCAAAATAGCCCGAAAATTCTGACGCATTTGCCTGCGTCTCAATATATAATATAAATGTACCTCTTTTTGATACAAAACGCAATCTGTATTTGATATTTAGTATCATTATGATAGAAAAACAGAATAATTTTGTGCAAAATGTACACAAATGTAAAAGATGTTTAGGCACTGCTAAAACTTGTTGCATTTTTAAATCTATGGTATAATAGATAACGTTATTACAAAGTCCCGGACGGCAGCTTTGGGCTGGGTCATGTTTTCATGCATCGGCGTACGGACACCGGACGGGCGTACCTGGTGGGAATCGTTACGGAGGTGTAAGATGATAACGATCAAAGATATGGCCGATATGTTAGGTACCAGTACGACGACTGTGTCGAATGTTATTCATGGGAAGACAAGCGAGGTATCACAAAAGACGGTGGAGAGAGTAGAGAAACTATTAGAAGAATACGACTATGTCCCGAACAACAGTGCAAGGAGCCTGACACAGAATTGCTCGAAGATTATCGGAGTTGCATTGAAGAGCCGGAAGGAACAGTATGACAATATTCTGGCAGATCCTTTTTTCAGCGAGCTGATTGGCGCGATTGAGGCTGAGATCCGGAGCAGGGGATATTATATGATGATTTATACGTCTAACGATCTTACGGAACTTATCCGGAATATCCTGACGTGGAATGTAGACGGGCTGCTGCTTTTGGGGATTCTTCATGATGATTTTGTAAGGATCAAAAGCAGGTATAAGAAGCCGGTCGTCCTGATAGACAGCTATGCCCCCAGGGATATCATGAATTATGTGAATGTGGGGCTTGAGGATGAGAGAGGGGCATATGAGATGACCTGCCATCTTCTGGAGAAGGGGCATCGCAGGATCGCATTTCTTGCGGATAACATGGAGGGCGTGGATTATACCCGGTATGTAGGGCATCAGAAAGCGATGGCAGAATACGGGCTGAAAGCAGACGAGAAGGATCTGTTGATCATCCGGTCCGGGATGATGGAGCGGGAATCAAGCCTTGAGGAGCTTTATTACCTGTCCCGGAATTATACGGCGTTCATGTGCTGTTCGGATTATCATGCCGTAGTTTTGATGAGTTACTTTAGCGACCGGGGAGTACGGATTCCGGATGACCTTTCTTTTACCGGGTTCGATGATGTCCTGTTAGCGAGGATCGTGCGTCCGGCGCTTACGACAGTCCGGCAGGATATTACCAGGAAGGGCTGCCTTGCAGTGGATACGCTGCTTGGGATGATACAGGAGGAAGAGTCGCCTAAGTGGGATGTGAAGCTGCCAATCGAGATTGTGTTCAGGGACAGTGTGAAGACCATTTCTTCTTATGGCGGCCATGGCCATAATGAGACGAAAACAGAATAGAAAAGGCAGTATAGCCGGCCGGTAAGAGGGTACATCTTTCATAGAAGGGATGTATCTTCTTTTTTGCCATAATTCGACCTTTTTCGCATAAGGGAATTTGTTGTGATTTTGTACAAATAGTAGGAGTTAAAATTGTATAATTTATATAAATTTTCGTATTTCATACGAAAATTTAAAACTTATGCGTAAAAGCTATTGCGAGTTTACATATTTAGTGCTAATACTACCAGGCTGGCAATATGCCGGATATTTTTGTAAATGGCCTCGCACCGGAATTCGCGAACTGGTCCGGGCTGCTTGTTGATATGAGCGGTGAGAAATGGGCGTCTGATACGGATAACGCATATACGGTTGAAGGAGAAGGCGTCGTAGGATATCCATACACAGTTGAAGGGATCGGCCTTGCTTACAACAAAGACATCTTAGAGAAAGCGAATATCGATCCGGCAACTCTGACGGATACGGCAAAACTGGAAGCGGCGTTTAAGGAGATGGATTCCAAGAAGGATGAGCTTGGCATTACGGCTGTCGTAGGTTATTGTGCGGAGCCAACCAATCTCTATTGGTCCACAGGCCAGCATTTATTTGCAAATTATCTGGATGCAGGTCTTGACCGTGACGACACGACATATATTGACTTGCTCAACGACGGCGGTAAGTTTGATGACGAGCGCCTGACTGATTTCGCAGAGTATGTAGGTGTTTTGAATCAGTATTCTGATCCGGCGTTGTTGGTTTCCGGTACATATGATCAGCAGATTTTGAATTTTGCGTCCGGTAAATATGCATTCGTGACACAGGGGTCCTGGATTGGAGCTACCATGATGAACGATGATAAGGATGCATATGATGCGGCTGGAAACTTTGAAGTGGGCATGATTCCATACGCATTCCAGGATGGAATTGATACAATCCTTACCAATTCACCTTCCTGGTGGTCCATATATTCTGAGGGTAATGTAGATGCTTCTAAGGCATTTTTACAGTGGATGTCCGAAGATAAGGCACAGAAGATTCTGGTTGAGGAAGCCGGATTTATCAGTCCGTTTAAGTCCTGTACTTATGTCGCTTCTGATCCGTTTGCACAGGCTATGGTAGATTATATCGCTGACGAGAAGACATCGGCATGGCATTGGCTTGACTTGAAGGAAGGTTATGCAATGAACTGTACCGGCCAGGTATTTGCAGATTATGCGGCAGGCAGCCTGGATACGGAAGGGTTCGTAAAGACAATGAAGCAGGTTACAGAGTCTTACTATGCAAACTAATGGTTCAAGGGTTGAGGGGCGGACAGCAGTGTAATTTGCTGCCGCCCTTTTTGTGCACAGGCACGCAAATGGAAGTTTGCTGCTAAGGCAGCATGCGGGCCGTGCGGCGGGTAAGGGAAGATGGCTCTTCCCTGCTCGATTTAAAAAAATGAGAGAGAGGAGCTGTAACAATGGCTGAGAACTCAAAAAATACAAAACTGCTGTCCTTTATTCTTTTGGCGGCAGGAATCGCGGGCCTGGTGATTGCGCTGGTTCTGGATTTCAGCGGCAGCAGCGCAGCTTATAGGGGCCCCTTGCTGGTGATCGGGGCAATTTCATTCCTGGCAGGACTGTATTTTTTCCCGACGGTCGAACATCACCGCAGTATCATTAACTTTATATTCTTATTCCCGTTGTTATTTTCATTTGCCGTGACGGTATTGATTCCTCTGGGACTGGGTATCGTATATTCCTTCACGGACTGGAACGGCATCCGGCTGACGGAAGTCGTCGGTTTTGCCAATTATACGGCAATGTTCAAGGACCCGGCTTTTGTCTGGTCTGTGCTGCTGACATTCTTGTTTGTTATTTTTAATATGGTACTGATTAATGTGATTGGTTTTATGCTTGCATTGCTCTGTACGTCAAAGATGCGGGGAATTAATTTCTTCCGGGCGTCTTATTTCCTGCCGAACCTGATTGGAGGTATTGTATTGGGTTATATCTGGCAGTTCGTGTTCAATAACGTGCTGATTCAGATTACTTCTAAGTGGGGTATGGTGAATTCCGTGCTGTCGAACACCAAGACAGCGTTTGCGGCAATCGTGGTTGTATACATCTGGCAGTATGCAGGATATATTATGCTGATCTATGTGACCGGTCTTACGACGGTTCCCAAGGATGTCCTTGAGGCGTCCCAGATCGACGGCGCTAACGCACTGACGACTCTGTTTAGGATTAAGATACCGATGATTGCATCTACAATCACCATCTGTACGTTCCTGACTTTGACGTCTGCATTCAAGCAGTTCGATGTGAATATGGCGTTGACCAATGGTACGGGTTCTGTGGCAGATTTCATGGGGGCGTATTTGACCAATGGTACGCAGATGCTCGCCTTAAATATCTATAATACGGCGATTACGAAGAACAGCTATGCACTTGGCCAGGCGAAAGCTGTCCTGTTCTTCATCATCCTGGCAACCGTATCTATTATTCAGGTACGGATATCCAATAGCAAGGAGGTAGAGTTATAATGAGTATGAAGAAATCCCACAAAATAATTTTTACGGTTCTCGGAACGATCGTTGCTATTTATACTCTGTTTCCGTTCTATCTGGTTGTGTTGAATACCTTTAAGAATGCCAACGGCATCGTGGCAAATCCGGTAGGATTCGGCGGAGTCAGCTTTTCCCAGCTGATGGCCAATATTTCTGCCGTAGTCAATAATTCGAACTTTAATTTCTGGTATGCATTCGGCACGTCCGTAGTAATTACGGTGCTGTCGCTGGTATTGCTGGCGCTTTTCGGCGGTATGGCTGCCTGGGTCATCTGCCGGAATAAGACCAAATGGTCTACGGCTATCTACATGGTATTTATTGCGTCCATGATCATTCCGTTTCAGGTAGTCATGCTGCCGCTGATTTCTACGTTTCGTGACGTGAGTCAGTTCATCGGAATCTCCATGCTGCAGTCCATCCCTGGAATCGTGTTCGCATACTGCGGGTTCGGCGGGGCAATGACCGTGTTTATCCTGACTGGTTTTATCAAAGGTATCCCTTACGAACTGGAAGAGGCTGCGGCGATTGACGGATGTTCTCCGGAGGGGACGTTTTTCCGGATTATCTTCCCGCTGCTTACACCTGTCATTACTACCGTTACGATTTTGAATGGTATGTGGATCTGGAACGACTACCTGCTGCCGTCTCTGATGCTTGGACAGAATGGTAAGGTGAAGACCCTTCCGGTTGCAGTGCAGGCTTTCGTAGGTTCCTATGTAAAACAGTGGGATCTGATCCTGACGGCCGCACTTCTGGCAATTGTTCCTATGATCGTGATCTTCCTGGTTGCCCAGAAGCAGATTATGAACGGAATGGTGGAAGGAGCTATCAAGTAAATATTTCGTATTAAAGGAGTCTGTTATGAATTTGTTTGATATGAATGGTCCGTTGATGTACAATCTTGGGAAATTAGCCAATATTTTCCTGTGTAATGTATTGTTCTGCCTGTTTTCCCTGCCGCTCTTTACGATTGGCGCATCGTTGTCCGCATTGTTCGCCTGCATGCAGGCAATCTGGGATGAGGACGAGGATGATATCATGGCGAAGCAGTTCTGGAATGCATTTAAGCAGAATTTCAGGCAGGGGACGGTGATTTGGCTGCTCTGTCTTCTGGCGTTTGCATTCCTTGGTATCTATTACTTCATTGTGCTGAGCATGGCCGGCGCTGTGGGGAAGGTATACCGGGTGAGCTTCTTTATGATGTGCCTGATCTTCCTGTTTGGGTTCCAGTATTTGTTCCCGCTGCAGGCAAGGTATCGGAACAGTATCAAGAATACATTGAAAAACGCGTGGCTTCTCAGCATCGCCGCTCTGCCGTGGACGGTTCTTAGCATTCTGCTGGTTGCAGGGGCAATCTATCTTTCGTTCTTCATGAATCCGGATGGCGTAAGCCTTGCCGTATTTTTGTGGGGAACCTTGGGATTCGGGATCGTTGCATACCTGAACAGTATTTTCTTTGGGAAGGCTTTCCGGATGATTGACCCGGAGAAGTTAGAGGCAGCCCATGAGGCGCCAAGTGAGGCGTTGTTCATTGACGAGGAGCATCGGATGGGTATATCACGCTATGGGAAAGCGTCCAAAGCGAAGAAGGGCAGATGGCGTTAGTATCAGGCAGATTTCTAATGAAGGCTAAAGTTGATCATAATAACTTGGAGGAGAATGATTATGGCTTCGATCAGTTTTAAAAATGTAACAAAGACCTATGATGGAGCGGCATCTCCGGTTGTCCCGAATCTGAATCTTGAGATCAAGGATAAGGAATTTATTATTCTGGTCGGTCCGTCGGGATGTGGGAAGTCCACCACTCTGCGTATGATTGCAGGGCTTGAGTCCATTACAGAGGGTGAAGTATATATTGGGGACCGGCTTGTGAACAAGGTGCCGCCCAAAGACCGCGACATTGCAATGGTGTTCCAGAACTATGCGCTCTATCCCCATATGAATGTGTATAAGAATATTTCGTTCGGTTTGAATCTCCGCAAGGAGGACAAGGCAGAGATTGACCGCCGTGTACATGAGGCGGCGAAGATTCTTGACTTGGAGCATCTGCTGAGCCGTAAACCGAAAGAGTTGTCCGGCGGCCAGAGGCAGAGGGTTGCCCTTGGCCGTGCAATGGTACGGAATCCCGCCGTATTTCTTCTGGATGAGCCGCTGTCCAACTTAGACGCCAAGCTCCGTGCTACTATGAGGACGGAGATTGCGAAACTTCACCAGAGATTGGATATTACGTTCGTGTATGTGACCCATGACCAGACAGAGGCAATGACCATGGGCGACCGTATCGTCGTCATGAAGGAGGGGGTCGTTCAGCAGTTTGATACGCCGCAGGTTCTTTACGATACGCCGGATAATCTGTTCGTGGCAGGATTCATCGGCAGCCCGCAGATGAATTTTATGGATGCAAAGATTAGCCAGGAAGGCAATAAGCTCTATGCGGACGTGAAGGGTAACAAGCTTCTGATACCGGATTTCAAGAATGAGGCGTTAAAGCCATATGTGGGTAAATCTGTGGTAATGGGGCTTAGGTTAGAGGATTTCCTTCCTCAGGAGAGGATGACGAAGGAGAATACGCTTGCAGCCGAGATGAATTTCAGTGAGCTGATGGGCGCGGATTACCACTTACATCTGACTGTGGACGATATCCCGGTCACTGTCAAGATATCGTCATCCGAAAAACCGCTTCCGAAAGGACCGGCGAAGATTGCTGCCAACATGGATAAAGCACATTTCTTCGATAAAGATACGGAGAAGGCAATCTGCCACTAAATATGCAAAGCAAAGGGGCTGTCGTAAGAAGCCCCTTTTGAAATAACGCAATATATTAAATTAAGAGGAGAATACATATGGTAGAATGGTTAAAAAATGCGGTATTTTATGAGATTTATCCACAGTCCTTTGCTGATACGAATGCGGACGGCATAGGGGACATGCAGGGGATCATTGAGCATCTGGATTATATTAAAGAGCTTGGGTGCAATGCTATCTGGCTGAATCCCTGCTTTGAGTCTCCGTTTTTGGATGCGGGATATGATGTGTCAGATTATATGAAGGTAGCTCCCCGCTATGGGACGAATGCGGATTTGAAGAGACTGTTTGGCGAGGCTCATAAGCGGGATATGCATGTGCTGTTAGATTTGGTCCCGGGGCATACTTCCTGGGAGCATGAGTGGTTCAAGGAATCGTTAAGACCTGAGAAGAATCCTTATTCGGGACGTTACGTATGGACAGACGACGCGTGGACGGACTTTGAGGGAGATGAGAACATTCGCGGGTTCCTGCGGGGGATGAGCCAGAGGAACGGCTGTGTGGCAGTCAATTTCTATGCACATCAGCCCTGCCTGAATTATGGCTGCTATAAGGTTGAAAATCCCAGTTGGCAGCAGCCGATGGATTCAGAAGATGCAATAGCTACCCGGGAGGCGATTAAGGATGTGATGCGTTTCTGGCTGAAAATGGGCTGCGACGGGTTCCGTGTAGACATGGCAGGCTCACTTGTGAAGAACGACCCCGAGCAGGAAGGGACGATTGCCCTGTGGAAAGATTTCCGCGAGTTTCTAGATAAGGAATTTCCGGATGCGGCTATGATTTCCGAATGGGGGCAGCCGGACAGGAGCCTTCGATCGGGATACCATATGGATTTTATGCTGCATTTTGGCCCGAGCCACTATACGGATCTGTACCATGGGGATAACCCTTATTTCTCACGGGAGGGCAAGGGAAATGCGAAGGCTTTCATCGATTATTATAAGAAATGCTATGAGCCCACCAACGGAAAAGGGATGATCTGTATGCCTTCCGGAAATCATGACATGGAACGTCTGACCAAATGGCTGGATGAGGAAGAGGTCAAGATCGTATTCGCATTCATCCTGTCATTGCCGGGCGCGCCGTTCATCTACTATGGAGATGAGCTTGGGATGCGGTATCTGGCGGATGTGGTGTCTGTGGAAGGTGGTTATATCCGTACGGGTTCCCGTTCCCCGATGCAGTGGGACGACGGGCTGAACGCAGGGTTTTCCGAGGCGAAGGCGGATGAGCTCTATATCCCCATTGACCCGGACGAGAATCGTCCGACGGCGAAGAAGCAGATGGAAGACCCGGACTCCATTTACCATGAGGTGAAGAAGCTCATCGAAGTCCGCCAGTCGGCAAAGGTGCTGCAGAGCGAGGCGAAGATCGAGTTCCTGTATTGTGAGGAAAATGCGTATCCATTGGCGTACAGAAGGTATCATGAAGAGGATTCTGTGCTGATTGTAATCAATCCGTCTGGGAAGGATGCCGAGTTTGCGTATGGCGGGACGTTAGGGGAAGTACTCTACCAGAATGGCGGGGATATGGAACTGAAAGACGGAAAGCTTAGGATTCCGGGGGCGACGGCTGTATTCGTGAAAGAAGTGAAATAGTTTTAAGCCGGGCAATACATTTTGGTGTATTCCCCGGCTGTTTTATATTGAACTCCATAAGAACCTCCTTATTGGGGATTCTGGCTGTGCCGGTTCCGTCTCCCTTTTCCTCTTCTGTGTAAGCCAGATATCCAAGATGCACCAGAAGCCCGTCTTCATCTATATCTATATATGCAAGAAGGGCTTCGGCGGCA
>OFHO01001656.1_pt1 | contig 15396 bp, 16 predicted proteins | sample 1521531 | NCBI WGS metagenome assembly OFHO01 (sample SAMEA3504124, study PRJEB24116) | mouse gut metagenome | biome: mouse gut; feature: mouse-associated habitat; material: faeces | place: Denmark | collected 2011
GGACACCCTGCTGGTGGACTATTTCGGGGCAGACGACACCCCGTACACGAGAGAGGCCATACGGAAGTGCCTGGTGGGGGCCGTGGCCAGGCTGCTGCACCCGGGGGTCAAGTTCGACCAGATGCTGATCCTGGCGGGCCCGCAGGGCATCGGAAAGAGCACCTTCTGGAGGATGCTGGGGATGAGGTGGTACACGGATTCCCTGTACACCTTCGAGGGCAAGGAGGCCGCTGAGCTGCTGCAGGGGTACTGGATCGTGGAGTGCGGCGAGCTGTCCGGGATGACGAGGTCCGAGATGAACACGGTGAAGCAGTTCATCAGCAAGTGCGAGGACACCTACAGGGCGGCGTATGGCCGCAGGACGGAGAATTATCCCAGGCGGTGCCTGCTGGTAGGGACCACCAACGAGAAGGAGTTCCTGAAAGATGAGACCGGTGGGCGGCGCTTCTGGCCCGTGGACCTGGCGAGGCATCCGCCGAGGAAATCCGTGTTCCGGGACCTGCCGGAGGAGGTGCCGATGATTTGGGCGGAGGCCCTGCAGTTGTATAGGGACGGGGAGACCATGCTGCTGTCTGGGGCGGCGCAGGGCCAGGCCCAGGAAGCGCAGGAAGGGCACAGGGAGTCCGACCCCAATGAGGGGATTATAGCCGAGTTCCTGCAGAGGAAGGTGCCTGCAGGGTGGTACCAGAAGAGCCTGGCGGACAGGAGGAACTGGCTGGACAATACATTCAACCAGCAGCGGGAGGATGAGGGACAGATGGTGTACCGGGACCGGATATGCGCGCTGGAGATATGGAACGAGTGCTTCCGGCAGTTCGCCCGCATGAAGAAGTCGGAGGCCAGGGAGATCAATGCCACGCTCGGCAGGATGCCCGGATGGAAGCGGGCGGAGCGCGCGCTCCGGTTCGGAGGGGACTACGGGGTGCAGAGGGGATACATAAGGGACGTAACATGCCCCCTTTCCCCGTAACAACTTCCAAAGAGAATGTAACATGAAAGCGTAACATTCTGTAACATCGTAACAATCGAATGTTTCCGCTGGAACCATGATAGGCACTGGCCCCATAGCATCCTGTAGCATTGTAACATTCTTTTCTATATAGATAATATATAAAGGGAAATAAGGGATACATATACCCCTGGTACCCTTGATTTATAAAAACAATACGCATGCGTATGTGCGCGGGAAATGATACAGGGGCAGGAGAGATACGGGAGGCAGGGGGAGAGATGGAGGAAAAAGGGATGAAGGAAAAAGAGATCGAGAGGTATCTGGTGGACAGGGTAGCTGCGATGGGGGGCATGGCGTTCAAATTCGTCTCCCCCGGATGCACGGGGGCGCCCGACAGGCTGGTGGTCCTGCCGGAAGGGAAGGTCGGCTTCCTGGAGCTGAAAGCCCCGGGAATGAAGCCCCGGAAAGAACAGGTACACCGGATCAGGCAGCTGTGGGCCCTGGGGTGCTGTGCGGATGTCGCGGACTCCAGGGAAGCGGTGGACCTGTACCTGGCGGGCCTGTCAACGGGAGTCCCAGTGCCGGCCAGGATGCCCCGGATGCTGGAAACGGAGGCGCGCCGATGATATTCAGGCCGCACGGCTACCAGAGGTACTGCATCCAGCGGATGCTGCAGGAGCCGGCTCTGGCGCTGTTCCTGGGCATGGGCCTCGGCAAGACCGTCACCACGCTGACGGTGCTGAACGACCTGAAGTACAACCGCTTCCAGATGCGGAAGTGCCTGGTCATAGCCCCTAAGAAGGTGGCGGAGGACACCTGGACGCGGGAGCAGGCGAAGTGGGAGCACCTGCGGCTCCTGAAGGTGGTGCCGGTGCTGGGCAGCCTGCAGAAGCGGATCCGGGCACTGGCGTCGCCGGGGGACGTGTACGTGGTCAACCGGGAGAACGTGGCATGGCTGGTGGACCATTACCGGAACGACTGGCCTTTCGACACGGTGGTGATAGACGAGTCCAGCAGTTTCAAGAGCCACCAGGCGAAGCGGTTCAAGGCCCTGCGGAGCATCCGAGGGCACATCAGCCGCCTGTACGAGCTGACCGGCACACCGGCAGCCAACGGCTATATGGACCTATGGGCACAGGTCTACCTGCTGGACGGGGGGAGGCGGCTGGGACGGACCATAACGGAGTATCGGAACCAGTACTTCATCCCAGGCAGCCGGAACGCCACCACGGTGTTCAGCTACGAGCCCCGGGACGGCGCACAGGGGCAGATACAGGAGAGAATCAGGGACATATGCATCAGCCTCTCCGCGGAGGACTACCTGGAGCTGCCGGAGCGCATGGACAGCACACGGTACGTGAGGCTGGACGCGAAGGCCCAGAAGGCCTATGACGAGATGGAGCGGCAGAGGATTCTGGAGTTCGGGGACACGGTGCTGGACGCAGGGAGCGCGGCGGTGCTGACGAACAAGCTGCTGCAGCTGGGGAACGGGGCCATGTACAGCGAGGGGGAGGACGGCAGGCGCAGGGTGGTCGAGATCCACGGCAACAAGGTGGAGGCCTTCATGGAGCTGGTGGAGGAACTGAACGGGAAGCCCGCGCTGGTGTTCTACAATTTCCAGCACGACCTGGAGCGCCTGGAGCGGGCGCTGCGGAGGACGGGACTGAGGGTCAGGCGCCTGGAGGGCAGCCGGGACATAGAGGACTGGAACGGCCACCGCGTGGACATCCTCCTGGCGCATCCCGCGAGCGTGGCTTACGGCCTGAACCTGCAGCAGGGCGGCAGCGACGTGGTGTGGTTCGGGCTGAACTGGAGCCTGGAGCTCTACCAGCAGGCGAACGCCAGGCTCCACAGGCAGGGACAGGAACATACCGTGTTCGTCCACCATCTGGTGGTTGCGGGGAGCGTGGACGAGGACGTCATGGCGGCGCTGGGCAGGAAGGGAGACTGCCAGGCAGAACTGCTGGAGGCCCTGAAGGCCCGGGTGGACAGGATTCGAGGGTGATGACTATAAGGACCGGATCATGGGGAGGTTCCTGAAAGTCGAATGACAGGAAGGAGGGCTTTAGCGATGTATGCGATGGACAGCGAATACAGTATGCTGGACGATGCGATCAAGACCGTCATGAGGCGGTCGGCGGGCGATGCGGTGCTGCTGGGCTACCTGCTGCGCCGGATGATGGACGAGAAGCTGTGGGCGAAGCAGTACGACAGCCTCGACGGGTATCTGAGGGAGGAGCTGCACATGGACTATACCATGGCGTGCAGGTTCGAGGCCATCAACAGGAAGTATTCCATCGGCGGCCACAGCAAGGACATCGACGAGAAATGGGAGGGGTTCTCCCAAGGCGTCCTGATCGAGATGCTGAACATGCCGCCGGAACTGGAGGCGAAGGTGACGCCGGACATGACCGTCAGGCAGGTCAGGGAAGTGAAGCGGCAGGCCAGGAGGGAGAAGGGACGGGCGGAGGACAAGGCAGTGCCACAGCAGCCGGAGGCTGTGGAGGTGGAGGCCGCTACAGATGGTGCGGCCCCAGCGGCATGCAGCATCCTGGCGGAGGCATCGTCCCAAGGAAGCGCCCCTCTGCATGAAAGGGTGGAGGGCGGCAGGGAGGAGGAAGCCTTCCCAGCAAAGGACGAAGTCCCGGATGCCGAATACCGTGAGCTGCAGCCTGCGGAGGAAGTTGCGACGTCGCAACTCCCGGAACTGGTGAAGCCGGACAAAAAGCAGGGACAGTACCTGGACGACTTCGCCAAGCGGTTCATCCGCTTCAAGAAGGAATGGATGCTGGCCGACTTCGAGAACAGGGTATCGGATGTCACAAAGTCCCCGGAAGAGATCAGGAAGCATCTGGGAGAGGGCGGAAGGACATGGTACTTCGCGTCAGGAAAGGACAAGGTGGCCCACATCGACATGTTCGATGGCTACGTGCAGCTATGGGACGGCAATGGGAACCATATGGGGGACTTCGACTGGTTCTATCTGGCGGCGTCCATCCAGCGGATGTGGAACGCAGTATCCCTGGAGATGGCGAATAGGCTCATGGGCAAGGAACCGGATAGCCGCATCATGGATAGTGCCTCTGCTGAAGGCCATGCCTATAGCAGGACGGAAAGAGGGACAAAGCCCGATGGGCTGGCAGAGGTGAAAAAGATACTGGCCAAGGAGCAGAAGATGCTGGACGGCTGCATGGAGGCAGCATCGGAGGATGAAAGGGTCCTGGAAAGCCATATGTATAAGCGGCAGGCCGTCATAGTGGATGCCCTGACGGCCATGGTGCACAGCATGGAGGAGGCCCGGAAGGATGGGTCGGAGGAGCGGGAGCAGCCGCCCCTGCCGCTGCTGAAGAACAACGACCAGCGCAAGGAATGGCTGAAGTCCTACAAGGACTGGGGCCTGTGGTACAGGGACGACAACATCGGGGTGGACTATTACAAATACGATTTTGAGAATGGTGTCCGCCTGGTCGTGGAAGTGTACCAGGAGGAGGCCACAAAGTACTGTGGGGCTTATGAGTCCAGCTTCCTGCACCTCATAGGAGGGCGGAATGCGCCGGTGGACCAGCACGGGGTCTGCAAGTGGCAGATGCATAAGAGATACACCAGGTACCCGAACAGTGAGACGGAGCTGGTGGAGTTCCTGAAGGAGCTGCAGAAGAAAGGATAGAAGATGCACAGAACATTGAAGTATTCAGGGAGCAAGTGGAACATAGCGAAAAAGCTGGTGGAGCTGATTCCGCCTCACCACAGCTACGTGGAGCCCTATTTCGGGAGCGGGGCCGTGCTGTTCAGCAAGGAGCCCTCGCACATCGAGACAATCAATGACCTGGACAGCGATGTCGTCAACCTGTTCAGGTGCATCCGGGAGGATCCGGAGCAGCTCGCACGGATTGTCATGACGACCCCATACAGCAGGGAGGCATATGAGGGCGCATTCATGACCGTGCCGTTCATGGGGATACCTTCAGGAGACAACAGGTTCCGCAAGGCCTGTAGGTTCCTGACCCGTATGTGGCAGGCCTACGGATCCCGTAACGATGGATATAAGAACGGATGGAAATACGATGCCATCGGTCGGGAAAGGATGTATTCCCTCTGGGACTGGTACGCGCTGCCAGAATGGATAGTGGAGGCGGCGGAGCGGCTACGGAAGGTTCAGATTGAGCACAGACCGGCGCTGGAAGTGATACAGCGGTTCGACAATCCGGCCGTGTTCATGTACCTGGACCCTCCGTACCTGCTTGGCATCCGGAGCCACAAGCAGTACCGGCATGAGATGGAGGATTCAGACCATGAGGAGCTGCTTGAGACCGTCTTGCAGAGCCAGGCGAGAATCATGATATCCGGATATGAGTCTGAGATGTACAACGATTACCTGCAGGGATGGCGCAAGGTACATTTCACCAGTTGCGCAGAAGGAGGAAGACGGAGGCAGGAGGTGGTCTGGATGAACTATGAGTGTGATACGCAGATGGTACTGGGAGGAAATAGGAGCGGTGATGAATCGTAAAGAAAAGGAAAAGCGCTATGAAGACTACATAGAGAGGACAAGCCAGGCGGCCACGGCTGCTGGGCGCAGGGTTCTATACCATCTGGAGTACCTGAAGAGGCATGGTGGCATGGCAGCTCCTACAGGGCCTACGGCGGAGCAGAGGAAAGAGGAGGGCAGGAATGCATAGTGGGGACATCAAAGAATTTATAGAAATCCATAGCCAATGCCTGGAATATGAGTCGGGCATAGATTCATACAGCGAAGAGCTGCGTGACAGGCGGGCCACGGCATGCAGCAGCGGGGACGAAGATGATTTTAGGCTGATGATCCCAGTGCTTAACGGGATAATTGCGGACGCGGAAGCTTATCGGGGCTATCTGACGGAAATGTTTCCTGGAGGTGACGGGGATGATTAGGTGTAATAGCCCATTCGCGTATGGGGGCGGGTGCGTGGCCGAGATGGACTCCCAGCAGTCGCACGGTGGCACGATCTGCTGCAGTACAGCAGAGGACTTGGATTTTAATGTGGCGTGCATCTTGGAACGGTGCAAATATGCAGAAAGGATGGAGGACATGTACACAGCAAAAGAAGCAAGGGAAAAGGCAGAACGGTCATCCAGCGATGCGACGAAGGAACAGCTGCTTGCGGTGGAGCGCTGCATAGGGTTCTCCGTGAACCGCGGGAAGACGAGCTGCTGTTACGATGCGGCCTTGAGGGAGCAGGCAATCGAAAGGCTGCAGGGACTGGGGTATACAGTCGAAGACCGGTCCAACCAGAGGGACGGCATGTCATATCTGATAAGCTGGTGAATGGGGAGGTGGAGGGAATGGGCAGGGTTCCGCTTCCAGGTCCTGCTTGAAGATGGTGGATGCGAAGAAGAACTGCTGTGTGATTAAATGGACGAATTAGGGGTCATAGGCAACATTTTCGACAATCCAGAATTGCTGGAAAGGAGCAAGGGATGACAAATGACGAACGAAAAAATCGAATTTGCGAATCTGCTAAAAAGGAAAATAAATCATTTGGACGGAGAAATACAGCTATTAATGGACCTGTTTCCTCCAGTAAGGAGTGCTAACAGATTAGGTGCGGGGAAAAGAGGGTGGCTGCAGAAAATCAGAAGTGGAAAATTAATACATAAGAAGCTCGGGCTTGTAGAGCGCGAGATTGAATTATCCAATGAGGATATCAGGGCATTGACGGACATCCGCACGGCGGAAAGAGAGGCATTGCAACAGGTTTTAGAAGAATTGGAATAAGGAGAAGAACAACAGGCGGCAGACCCACTCGCCAAAGTAACATCTGCCGCCACCACCTAAGGCCATCTTACCACAGATGCCCGCCTTAGGCAAGCAAAAAAGGAGGGATTTTTGTGGACAAGAACATGCTCATAAACGACATCATATATGAGATGTCCCCTAACCTTACGAAGGAGCAGATAGACAGGCTGAAGATTACGATGCTTGTGAAGATGCAGGACTGCGAGGTGAGCGAGGTGCAGTATCTCCCCGCCGTCTGGACATACGACAACGACTGGATAATCAACCGCTTCAGGGTCGACAGCATCGCAAAAGGGATGGCGGAGTCCACGCTTTGCCAGTATGTCATCGCCGTCCGCAACCTTTTCAAGGCGACTGGGAAGCATTACCGGGAAATCAGCGGCCAGGACGTGACGGACTACCTGGCGGTCAGGCAGTATCGGGATAAGATCAGTGTCAACTACAAGGTGACCCTGAGGAAATACTTTTCCTCTTTCTTCGGATGGGCCTATAAAAAACATCACATCGACAGCAACATAATGGATGATGTGGATGCGATGAAAGCTGTGCAGAAGAAAAAGGACTGCCTATCGGATGATGAGGTGGAGAGCATCCGGGAATCAACCATGACGGCAAAAGAACGGGCAATATTTGAGCTGATGGTGTCCACTGGTCTGCGGGTGGGAGAGATATCGTTGTTAAATGTCTCTGACATAGATTTCGCCCACAGGCGGGTGTCCGTGTTCGGTGAGAAGACGCAGCAGTACCGCACGGCCTTGCTCACCATCAAGGCAGCCAGGGCAATCAGGCACTATCTGGATTCCAGACCGCAGGAGTCGGATGCGTTGTTTGTGGCAGATAGGAAGCCATACGGACGGATGCAGACCCCAGCGCTGGAGAAGGTGGCCAAGAGGATAGCCAGGAGGGCGGGCATCACGCGCCTAAGCACAACAGTGCACGTCTACCGAAAGACATTCGTCACAACGATGTACCGAAAGACGAAAAATATCCTGATGGTAAGTAAATTGGCAGGACACGCGAATACAGACACGACCGTCAAGTATTACCTGATAGATGATTTGGAGGACATGCAGTACACATACAACCTGGTGAATGGATAGTTGCACCGGCGCAGCCGGAAACGGGAGGAGGTTTCAGTATTGGACAAAACGATTCTGCAGGACTACATAGATGCCTGCGAGCTGGTGAAGGAGACGGAGGCCGAGATACGGAAGCTGGATAGGAAGAAGAGGACGGTCGTCCAGACCAACGTGAAGGGCTCCTCCCCGGACTTCCCCTACATACCGCAGCACTTCAAGATTCAGGGGACCACCTTCACTGTGAAGGACGACAGCCACCTACGGTACGAGGAGAAGGCCCTGGCGCAGCGGAAGGCCAGGGCGGAGGAGGTCAGGCTCCAGGTGGATGAGTGGCTGCTGACGGTCCCCATCCGGATGCAGCGCATCATACGGTACAGGTACCTGGAGGGCCTGACATGGGAGCAGGTGGCCATGCGGATGGGGAGGAGGGCTACGGCGGACAGCGTAAGGAAGGAGCTGGAAAGATTTTTTGAAAAAAACTAAAGTTTGTCCGTTTTGTCCGCAATGTCCGTTTCTGATGTGGTAATATGGTACCAAGTCGTAGTAGACAGGGAAGAGGCAGTCCATAAGGGCTGCTTTTTTCAATTATCCAAAAACGAAACGAATGAGAGGTGGTGATGGTTGGGTGAAGAGATAAGGAACCAGGCCTTTGAGGACTACAAAAAGGGGATGAAATACAAGGACATCGCCGAGAAGTACGGTGTCAGCCTTTCGGCGGTTAAGTCATGGGCGGCAAGGTACTGGAAAAAGGAAGGTTGCAACCAGAGCGAAAAAAAGTTGCAACCGAAAAAGAAAAAGGTTGCAACCAGAACCAAAGGGGCGCAGCCGGAGAACCGGAATGCAGCCGGCCATGGCGGGACAGGGCCGCCCGGAAACAAGAACGCATTAAAGACGGGGGAGTTCGAGGCTCTCTTTTTTCATACCCTGGAACCGGAAGAGAAGTGCCTCATAGGGGCGATGCCCACGGACAAGGAGAGTCTGCTGCTCCATGAAATACAGTTGCTCACCGTAAGGGAGAAGCGGATGCTGCAGCGGATAGAGGATGTCAGGATGACAGCGGAGTCCGAAAAGGATGGGGAGCCTGTCCCGGGCATGACCATCGTCAAGCGCCAGTCAGGCATCGACAAGGACAAGGAGACCGACATGAAAGAGTACCAAGGAAAGCTTGGCCAGATACAGGCTATTGAGGAGGCTCTTACCCGCGTGCAGGCCAGGAAGCAGAAAGCCATCGACTCCCTGCACAGATTCGGGTTCGATGACGCAAGGCTGGAAATCGAGCTGCTCAAGCTGGAAATGATGTCCACCAAGCTGGGCGGTCAGGATACAGAGCCGGCTGACGACGGATTCCTGGACGCGCTGAACGCAGAAGCTGGTGCCCTGTGGGGAGATACCGATGGGGATTAAGGAACGCATCGCGAGCCTGAAGCAGAAGGTGCAGCGTCTAAAACAGAAACGGCAGGGCCTTAACCGGATGCAGTTCTTCAGGTTCAAGCCGTTCTCCGAAAAGCAGAAGCAGATACTGACATGGTGGATGCCGGACAGCCCCGTGAAGGGCTATGATGGCATCATAGCGGACGGAGCCATCCGTTCCGGGAAGACGGTATGCATGTCCCTGTCATTCGTGTTCTGGGCGATGGGGAGCTTCTCCGGCCAGAACTTCGCCATGTGCGGCAAGACCATCGGCTCCTTCCGCAGGAACGTGCTCTTCTGGCTCAAGCTGATGCTCCGTAGCCGTGGCTACAGGGTGATGGACCACAGAGCCGACAACCTGGTGGAGATAAGCCGGGGCGATGTGACGAACTATTTCTACATCTTCGGCGGCAAGGACGAGCGCAGCCAGGACCTGATACAGGGCATCACCCTGGCGGGCGTGTTCTGCGACGAGGTGGCGCTGATGCCGGAGTCCTTCGTCAACCAGGCCACGGGCCGCTGCTCCGTCACAGGCTCCAAGTATTGGTTCAACTGCAATCCGGATGGCCCCTGCCACTGGTTCAAGGTAAACTGGATTGACAAGGCCACTGGATACCTGGGTAAGAAAAAGACAGCGCTCCTCCGGGAAAAGGCTCTGCGGGAAGGGAAGGATCCCGACCTGAAGAAGCTGCTGTATGTCCATTTCACTATGGACGACAACCTGAGCCTGTCGGAAGAGATCAAGGCCAGGTACCGCTCCGTATATTCCGGCGTGTTCTTCAAGCGGTACATCCTCGGCCTGTGGGAGATGGCTGAGGGCATCATCTATGACATGTTCGATGCGGGCCGGCATGTGGTGGACCTTACGGATGTGGCCCTGCCGGATGAGCCGGAATACTTCGTGTCCTGTGACTATGGTACACAGAATGCCACGGTCTTCCTGCTCTGGGTGAAGGATGCGAAAGGGAAATGGACATGCATCCGGGAATATTACTACAGCGGGCGGGACGAGCAGAGCCAGAAGACGGACAGCATGTTTGCGGATGACATGAAGGAGTGGCTGGGTGGGATACACCCGGAAAAAATAGTGGTGGACCCGTCAGCGGCCTCCTTCATCGCGGAGCTGAAGGGGAGAGGGTACAGCATCAGGAAGGCGAAGAACGACGTGACAGACGGCATCAGATATGTCGCATCGCTCCTGACACTGAACAAGATTGCGGTATGCAGTTGCTGCGAGAATACGATTAAGGAGTTCGCGTCATATACATGGGACGCAAAGGCAGCGGAGCGCGGAGAGGACAAGCCAATCAAGAAGTCCGACCACTGCATGGACGCCTTAAGATATTTTGCATATACGGTCATCCGGAAGCCGAACGGGATGTCCATCCTGAAATAGGGAGGTGGTCTGCGCAATGGAACTGGAAGTCATGAAGAAGCTGATAAAGAGGTATGAGCCCGGCCATGCGGACTTCGCCAGAAGGTGCAGCATAGCGGAGCGCTACTACCGCAACCGGACGGACATCTTCCTGCAGCAGAAGAAGGAGGATGAAGAGGGGAACCCGATGCGGAACGCGGACAACCGCATCCCCCATAACTTCCACGGCCTGATCGTCAACCAGAAGGCATCCTATGCCTTCACGGCCCCGCCGCTCTTCAACATTGGCAGCGGGCAGGCGAACCAGAAGATCATGGACGCCCTGGGGGACGGCTACAAAAAGGCCTGCATGGAGCTGTGCGTGAACGCAGCGAACTGCGGCATCGCCTGGGCGCACTACTGGCGAGGCGACGAGGGCTTCGAATGGGCCATCGTGGACAGCAAGGAGATTATCCCGGTGATGTCCAGGAAGCTGAAGCGGAAGCTGCTGGGGGTCTTCCGGGCATACGCGGACACCGATGAGACAACCGGGGATGCCTATATGGTGTATGAGTATTGGACGGAGACGGAATGCCAGGCGTTCCGCCGCAGGATGGAGGACACGGTGGACGAAGGTCTGTTCTATTACGACATGTTCCTGGATCCGGAAACGGGGGAGATGGCATCGCAGTACCGGCACGACATGGGGGAGGTGCCGTTCATCCCTTTCCGGAACAACAACATCGACACGGACGACCTGGCCAACATCAAGCCGCTGATTGACGTCTATGACAAGGTCTTCAGCGGCTTCGTCAATGACCTGGACGACATCCAGGAGCTGATATTCGTCCTGGTGGGATACGGCGGCGAGAAGCTGAACGGGTTCCTACAGGATCTAAAGAAATACAAGACCATCAAGCTGGATGCCGATGATAATTCCGATGCGAGGACGCTGAGCATAGAGATCCCGGTGGAGGCCCGGAACGCGGTGCTGGAGGCCACCAGGAAGGCGATATTCGAGCAGGGCCAGGGCTTCGACCCGCAGCCGGAAACCTTCGGCAACCAGAGCGGAGAGGCCCTGAAGTTCATGTACGCCATGCTGGAGATGAAGACGGGCCTGATGCAGACCGAATTTGAGACTGGATTCGCGAAGCTGGTCAGGGCCATCTGCCGCTTCCACGGCCTGCGGTGCGACAAGATCGTCCAAGTGTGGACGCGGACGTCCATCAAGAACGACACGGAGCTGGCCCAGATATGCCAGCAGAGCGTAGGCATCGTGTCAAGGAAGACGATACTGGCGAGCCATCCGCTGGTGGAGGACGTGGAAGAGGAACTGAAGCAGCTGGCGGCCGAGGAGAAGGAGGACCAGGAGAAGGCGGAGCAGTATGGGGAGGCTTTCGGCAATGCCAGGAAGGGCGATGAAGGAGGCGGGGGCGGCGTAGGAGACGATGAAGAATGAAAGGTACTGGGCGGAGAGGTTCAGGCAGCTCGAGGCGTCCCAGCATGGCGCATCGGAAAGGCTGGCCGAAGAGATCCGGCGGCAGATGCGCAGGGCGGAAGCGGAAATCGAAAGGAAGATTGACGCATGGTATGGGCGGCTGATGGCGAACAATGGGGTGTCCATGGCAGAGGCCAGGAGGCTCCTGAACAGCAAGGAGCTGGAGGAATTCCGCTGGGACGTGGATGACTACATCCGACACGGCGAGGAGAACGCATACAGCCAGCAGTGGATGAAGCAGCTGGAGAACGCATCGGCCAGGGCGCACATCAGCCGGCTGGAGCAGATGAAGCTCCAGGTGCAGCAGGAGGCGGAGAAGCTGTACGGGAACTATCTGGACGGCGTAGACCGCCATATGAAGTCGCTGTACGAAGAGGGGTTCTATAAGACCGCCTACGAGATACAGAAAGGCGTGGGCGTTGGATGGAACCTGTCCGGAATCGATTCCGACAGGCTCGAAAAGATTATCAGGAAGCCATGGGCGGCTGACGGGAAGAACTTTTCGGAGCGCATATGGAGCAGCAAGCAGCAGCTTATTGAGAACGTGCACACCTCGCTGACGCAGATGTGCATCCTTGGCCAGTCTCCCGACAGGGCAATCGATTCCCTTGCCAAGGCCATGCGGACGTCGAGGAACCAGGCGGGGCGGCTCATCATGACGGAGTCCGCCTTCTTCGGCTCGGAGGCCCGGAAGGACAGCTTCCGGGAACTGGGGGTGGAGCAGTATGAGATAGTGGCGACATTGGATTCGTCCACTTCTGAAATCTGCCGGGAGATGGACGGAAAGGTGTTCCCTATGTCGGAGTACAAATCAGGCTCCACGGCACCACCGTTCCATGTATGGTGCCGGACGACTACAGTCCCCGCTTTCGGGGATGAATTCGATAAGATTGGGGAACGGGCTGCCCGAAACCAGGAGACAGGGAAGACTTACTATGTTCCCGCCGATATGACGTATCGAGAGTGGGAAAAAGCCTTTGTGGAAGGCGATAAATCAGGCTTGCAAGGGATTGGCCCTGATGATATAATGAAGAAAAAGCCGGAAGTCAAGGAACTGAACAAACTGAAACAGTCCGGCATGACTGAAACAGAATACCAGGAGTATCTGAGTATTATCAGGAATCACGGCAATGAAGATATCATCAGGTTGTATAGTGAATACGCGGATAGAATTACAAAAGTGAGTCTGACGGCCCAAAGTGGGGCATATCAACCAGCATCTATTACCCTGAATTTCACATACCCCCAATATGCCGATATGGATAAATATGGCACATTGGCGCATGAATATGGGCATTTCTTTGATGACAAGGCCGAGTTTGACGGCATACACTTCAAGGAAATAGAGGCAGTAAAGAAAGCTACTGGATTGGACAGTACATTTAAAAAAGTTGTAAGTTCCAGTGATGAATTTCTTGCCGCGATGCGAAACGACAAGGTACATATCAAGAGCATCATGACAGCAGACGAAAAAGCTGACCTGATTGCGCATAATGCAAGCAGTGGGGTGCAGGATGCCATTGATGGTTTATTTACCAAGTCGAGGTTATGCTGGGGGCACGGCGAAAAATACTATAACCGCAAATATGTAGCAGTTGACTACATGGATAAGGTGCTGAAAGGCTTTCTGAAAAAGAAGCTGCAACAGGCATATAATGATTTGGGCTTGGATGCAAGCAACCAGTCAAAGGTCAAGTCTATATGCAGACAGTATGAAGCGGCATCTGAGGCATGGGCTAATATCATGAGTGCGGAAGTGTGTGGTGGTGAAAGCTTGGAGTATGTGAAAAAGTATCTTCCTAACAGCTATCAGGCAATGCTGAATATTCTGAAAGAGGTGAAGGTAAGTGAGTGAACAGTTACTGAACGCATTGAACAGATATTATGACACCTTTGACGATTCTTTCCCTATGGCGGCGATGTCGGGGGTCGGAGAGGGTGAAGTAATTGAAATGATAGACAGATGTGTCTCTGAAAAGACGGATGTGTATGATTCGGGGTATCTGTCAGGGGAGGGGACATATTAAAAATTACTGGAAACACTGCCTGAACGGCGGTGTTTTTTAGTAAGTGAGAAGAGATGGGAATGTAAGGAAAAGCGTCTGGAAACAGATGCTTTTTTTCATGCCTTTTCCTGGCAGGCATAAAAGAACAGGGGAAAGGAGAGGCAATGAAGAAAGAGGAATTTGTTGCCCTGGGCATCAGCGAGGAGCTGGCGGCCAAGGCGGAGGCGGCATCCCTGAAGGAACTGGAGGGGTATGCCACAAAGGAGCAGCTAAACACAGTAAATGCCGAGAACAAGTCCCTGAAGCAGTCGGTCGCCGACCGCGACCAGCAGCTGGAGGAGCTGCGGAAGTCCAGCGGAGACAGCGCAGACCTGAAGAAGCAGATCGAGGAGCTCCAGAAGGCCAACAAGGAGGACGCGAAGAAGCATGCGGACGAGATGAAGGAGCTGCGCCTCACGAATGCCATAAAGCTCGCCGTGGCCGGGAAGGTGCATGACGAGGACATGGCCGCGGCCCTGTTCGACCGCTCGAAGCTGGTCCTGTCTGAGGACGGCAAGGTGGCGGGGCTGGAGGAGCAGCTGAAGTCCATCCGGGAGGCGAAGGGCTTCCTGTTCAAGCCCAACGCTTCCGGCCAGGGATACGACCCCGCAGGCGGCGGTGGAGGCGGGACGGTGAACCCTTTCGCAAAGGATACGTTCAACCTGACGGAGCAGGGGAGGCTGCTGCGGGAGAACCCGGCACAGGCCAGGGAGATGGCCGCTGTAGCCGGGGTGAAAATCTAAGAAGAAAGAATCAGGAAAGGAAGGTAAAAAGACATGGCAATCACAAAAATCGCGGACGTAATCGTGCCGGAGCTCTTCAATCCCTATGTCATCAACAGGACGATGGAGCTGTCCGCGCTGTTCCAGTGCGGCATCGTGACCAACAACGCGGAGTTCGACAGGCTGGCCAGCGAGGCAGCCAGGACACACAACATGCCGTTCTTCGAGGACCTGAACGGGGAATCCGAGCCTACCCTGGAAGACAAGAAGATGACCCCGGCGAAGATTGGGTCCAACAAGGACGTGTCCACCACCATCTTCCGGCAGAAGATGTGGGCATCGTCCAACCTGGCGGCAGCGCTGGCAGGCTCCGACCCGATGAAGGCCATCGGCGACCTAGTGGCGGCGTTCTGGGCGCGGGACATGCAGAAGGAGCTGATCGCGCTGCTGACGGGGGTGTTCGGGACGGTGCCCGCTTCCGAAGACGGCACCAAGGTGGCGGAGACCCGGATGCAGGACCATATCCTGGACCTGGCATCCTCGACCAAGGCGGAGGGCAAGCT
>OFHO01001659.1_pt1 | contig 15371 bp, 10 predicted proteins | sample 1521531 | NCBI WGS metagenome assembly OFHO01 (sample SAMEA3504124, study PRJEB24116) | mouse gut metagenome | biome: mouse gut; feature: mouse-associated habitat; material: faeces | place: Denmark | collected 2011
ACCATGAGCGTCCACAAGCACCAGCGCATGATGCAACAGGTCGAGGCCGAGCGCGACGCCGCGAGGGCCGAGGTCGTGCCGAAGGCAGCGGACTGCATCGACGTGGTAGCCGCGTCGGAACGCCTCGGTGAGTTCGCCGGCGATACCGAGAGACCGCTTGAGTACCAGTCAGAATACCACTGCTCCAAAAACTGAGACAGTGCCGGAAGATCAAAAGGGCGCGCCACAGGAGACGCGCCAGATAGCGACTGGGGCCGCTGAAGTTAGCAGCGGACGCGGCCCCGCATCCCCGCCATCATACCACGAAACGAGCCGAAGGAGACCAGAGATGATAACCGCGAAAGAGCACGAGGCCTAAAGAGCAGCATCTCCGAGACCCGCTCCGAAGGCGAGCGTGGGGGCTTTCAAGTAAGGGAGATCGACGAAAGAGGAAGACCTAAGCAAGACGGTATGGCTCCAGGGAATCGGCCACCACGAGGCTATAGAGGCCCGCAAGCTCAGACCCGACATGATCTGCTGCTGGAACGCTGGCTACAAGTCGGGCGTCCTGGCGGCGAGGCTGTCTAAGACCAGCAAGACAGTGACGGCGACGCTGCGCAGCCGCCGGGACGGCAAGGCCCGCGAGCGCGTCTGATCGCCAGTCAGAATGTCACTGCGGCAAAACCGGCCCGTCCAACCGTCCCCCGTGAAATACGCCACGGCCAGATACCGAAGGCCGCCAGACCGCCCCGCACCGGGGCGGCTGGCCCAGCGCACCCCTCCACCTAGGAAGGAGGTGAAACCGATGATGGGAACGCTCCTGTCAGTGCTGGCGGGCCTCGTGTCCGCAGCCGCTTGGGATGCCATCAAGTGGGCTTGCGCGTCCGTTAGGGCGCGAAAAAAGCCCGCCCCCGATCGAGAACCGAGCGAGCGGACTTGAGATCCCGAGGGGCGCGGTTCGGTTCCGCGTCCCTTGGTTTCCGACAAGTATACACCCGATGAAAGGGGAAGGCCATGAAAGAGTACCTCTTCAAGTCCGCAACGGCGGCTTGATCACCAGTCAGAATGTCACTGCTCCAAAACGTGCGCTGGCCCTGGTCGTAGCCGATGCGGGTTTGATTACCAGTCAGAATGTCACTGCTCCAAAACGGCGAGGCGGGATTCCGACACGCCGAGGCAGTTTGATTACCAGTCAGAATGTCATTGCTCCAAAACGCAGTACTGGGGGCCGGAAGCGGGCGATCAGTTTGATCACCAGTCAGAATGTCACTGCTCCAAAACTACCTAGCTGTTGCAAAGCCTCCCCAAGTTGTTTGATCACCAGTCAGAATGTCACTGCTCCAAAACTATCAAGATCAACGCAAACGGCATCACCGAGTTTGATCACCAGTCAGAATGTCACTGCTCCAAAACGGCGCTTTCATCGACATCGACGGCGGATCCGTTTGATCACCAGTCAGAATGTCACTGCTCCAAAACTTCGGCTGCGTTCTTTGCAGATTCGTTGTGTTTGATCACCAGTCAGAATGTCACTGCTCCAAAACACGCTCATCGCACATGATCGCCTGACAGCCGTTTGATCACCAGTCAGAATGTCACTGCTCCAAAACGGATGACACGGAGGAAGCACTGAAGGCCCGGTTTGATCACCAGTCAGAATGTCACTGCTCCAAAACGCCGGGGCAGGTCAACTTCCTCGAACCCGGGTTTGATCACCAGTCAGAATGTCACTGCTCCAAAACAGGCGCGCCCTTGGTCGCGAACATGAGCAGTTTGATCACCAGTCAGAATGTCACTGCTCCAAAACGAGGAGGCGGCCGTGATTACGCTTGCCATAGTTTGATCACCAGTCAGAATGTCACTGCTCCAAAACGGCGTGTTCGACCTGCTCGACCGACACGTGTTTGATCACCAGTCAGAATGTCACTGCTCCAAAACGGCGGCCGTGCGCGAGATCGCGATGCCGCCGTTTGATCACCAGTCAGAATGTCACTGCTCCAAAACGAACGCTGGCGCCGTCATCGCGACACCCTCGTTTGATCACCAGTCAGAATGTCACTGCTCCAAAACGACCCGGATGGCGCCCTTGAGCGAGTCGTCGTTTGATCACCAGTCAGAATGTCACTGCTCCAAAACACGCCCCGACACCGAGCGCATAGCGATAAGTTTGATCACCAGTCAGAATGTCACTGCTCCAAAACGCGCCTTCCCCTGGAGCAGCGCGAGACTTAGTTTGATCACCAGTCAGAATGTCACTGCTCCAAAACCCGCTCCCAGGCCCAGAACATCGCCGACGCGTTTGATCACCAGTCAGAATGTCACTGCTCCAAAACGGTGCGCGCCATGTTCAGAGATTGGACGCTGTTTGATCACCAGTCAGAATGTCACTGCTCCAAAACTACTCCCCCATCAGTTCGCCGTAGAGGCTCGTTTGATCACCAGTCAGAATGTCACTGCTCCAAAACGGACACTGTCGATGCCCTCTACAGCGCGTAGTTTGATCACCAGTCAGAATGTCACTGCTCCAAAACGCCGTGGCGTACCACACGCAGAACCGCCAGGTTTGATCACCAGTCAGAATGTCACTGCTCCAAAACGCGCACCTGCGGCGTTGCCAAGGCCGAAGGTTTGATCACCAGTCAGAATGTCACTGCTCCAAAACAACGCGGCCGTCGCCACCAACGACACCAACGTTTGATCACCAGTCAGAATGTCACTGCTCCAAAACGTAGGCGACTATCTCGCCGTCGCCGTTGAGTTTGATCACCAGTCAGAATGTCACTGCTCCAAAACGGCCAGTGCCTTCTCGATTGCGTTTGAGCTGTTTGATCACCAGTCAGAATGTCACTGCTCCAAAACGAAAACACCGTTTGAAAAGGAGACAACAATGTTTGATCACCAGTCAGAATGTCACTGCTCCAAAACCAGCAGCATTCTCGGCAGCGCCAACACGGCGTTTGATCACCAGTCAGAATGTCACTGCTCCAAAACGCTGGACGAGCTGGAAACGCTCTTCTCCTGTTTGATCACCAGTCAGAATGTCACTGCTCCAAAACCTAGGGACTATCACGCGGTCCACACCATCAGTTTGATCACCAGTCAGAATGTCACTGCTCCAAAACGAACTCGCCGGACTTGCCCGTGATCCACCCGTTTGATCACCAGTCAGAATGTCACTGCTCCAAAACATCACAGATGGAGTTATCGCAATGGCCAGAGTTTGATCACCAGTCAGAATGTCACTGCTCCAAAACCTATTTTTCTTACTGGCAGGCGAGCGACGTGTTTGATCACCAGTCAGAATGTCACTGCTCCAAAACCGTTGAAGCAAATCCTCTTTTGCGGGAGAGGCGTACTTTCTGACCAATTTGTTGCTTCATACTCGATAAAGTGCTGGTCAACAATGACTTTTCTCTCAAGATCATTATAGAAAGGAGCATTCTGATTCTCGATCAGAATAGCCCTAATTCCGTGAAAAATCATCCGTCCGTAGAGTTCTAACAGGTCGTTTTCTCCAAAAAAAGTTTTAAGATTCACGAACAAAAGAACCATATCACAAGCAACATCAGCAGCTAAGTCGATAAACTGTATAAGGTTGTCAAGGAGCGAACTGGTCTCTCGAGAGCCAACTCCATAGTCGAAGGCCTTCAGATAATGACGCAGCTCCCATTCTACGCCAAAGTCGTACTCCGCATTGAATTGAAAACCAATCTGATTGACGCAGGACCTCATCCCCAAGTGCAACTCTTGCATTCTCAATCGCAAGTCTTCATCGATGAGCAGAGCTTCTTCAAAGCGAGAGTAAAGTGCTCCTAGTAAACACTTATGCTTCCAAGGAAGGTCGAACGGATTTGCTATGGGAAGAAACACATTGCCGGCTCGCAACTGCTGCCCATCATCTCCCCAGAGGGTGTACGGCTCAGACGCTTGCTCGCCTTGGCCAGATAACAACGCTGCGACTACACGCGCGAAAAGCGTCTGATTCGCTATATGCAGCGCCAACACACGAGAGTCACGCATGTCGATAGAGCGTTCAAAGCCGGAGAACGATATCATCATAGGACAACGAACTCCTCCATCGTGTCAACCTCATCGTACGCATCGCGATTTCCTACGATGTAATCCATAGTAGCGAATTGCTTCTCGGTTACCTTGAGAACCTGCACCAACCCCTCCGGCGGTCGATGTTTTCTCAGTCGCACAACTGCTGCCCCTGCCGCGCCATCGTTGACGACAAGCTTGGCGTAGACCGACTCTTGCAACATGAGATAGCCGTCCTTAATAAGAAACTTTCGAAACAGGCGGTATTCCTTTCTCTGCATTGCAGTCTCGACCGGGAGATCGAAGAAGACCATGAGCCTCATAAACCTATTCCTCGTATTTTGCCCCTCGCCACTCATAGAAGCCGGAATTCTTCAATCTCCTCTACGGCCGCTCGCTTGTTTAATGCATTCAAACATTGCTGCACATATCGAGAAACAACCGACCCCAGACGATAGGATCCTTCTTTATAGGCCACATGAGTATTTGCCAAACCTCCCAGCACTCGTCTCATATCGACATCAAAGTCGACTGCCAGATAATCCACCACAAGCCGGTCAACAGCTGGGCGAAAAGGTTCCATCAGGTCGCAGGTCAAATTGAATTGATTGTATTCATTCCGATGACATATTCCCACTTGAGTTATGCAGCCTCGCGCCGTTATCTCGCGATTAACGAGCGACAGGAGGACCGCATATCCATAATTCAAGGCGGCGTTGATGGGGATATCGCTCTCCCTGCTAAAACTCGATCCAAAAAGCGCTGCAAAGTACAGCCGCGCAGCTTGAGCTTCGCGGTTGGTCGTGTCACCAGAACGCACCTCGGGAACGATCTGACTTAACTGCTGGGCTTCCCTCTCGTAATCTCGCTCCTTCAAAAATCGTGCTTGCTCGCGAATTTTGTCGCGAACTACCCGCTGCCAAACGCGTTTCTTGATAGGCTCGCCCCACTCGAGCTGCTCCGCTATACGCTTGCTGGTATTATGGGCACCGTAAAGCGGCAAATACTGTCCCACGGGATTGCACTGAGAATCACTCACTAGCAGCGATATCTTGTTCTTCGCAAGCTCCGCCATGAGATAGGCGCTGATATACACCTGCATAGTTTGCAGAACAATGGTTGATATCTCCGACAAATGCACTTTCGCCGTATCATCTTCCTTCCGGACGACAAGGTATCCGCTTTTGTAGGAGAGCTTGCATGAACTTTCTATGTAAACTGTCCTAAAGGCCAATATGAGTCCGCCTTTCAAACATGCCCGTCACCGATTGATCGATGAAAGTGATACCACCGCCCTTAGTCAAGATCGAGCTAAAAGTGGGCTGCATATTTCCCGCGCACTTACCTTTGCCCACACTTCGCAAATCGAATCTATCCGTTTTCCCATTGCCAATGGCAATCAGCCCCTTGATTAAATTGGCCTTATCGTCGCAAGAAATACCGGGGAAAATATTCGCCCATTCTGACACACCTAAAAGCCCCGTCAGTTTTGGCGAGTATCGTTTTAAAGACTTCACGATAGTATAAAAAATCTTTCCAAGTATATTCTCAGCGCTGAGACCATCGTTCTCGTATATTTCCTTGAGTCCTTTGACCTCCTCCAAGCTGAAGGCAAATTGCGTAGCGTTCTTGACTGCTTTTAGGCCTGTCAAGTACATCCTCGAATCGTCGAATTCCACAAGCTGGTATTTATAGATCTTCGTTCGAACCAACTCAACAAATTCAAGATCGCTGGCCACCGCAAGCTCTTTCGCAAACTCAACCAATGCCTCTTGATTCCGCCCAATCGCTGATGCAACGCTCACCGGCACAGGTGCAAACTCAAGAACATCCTTCCCTTTCTTCTCCGCTTTATAGATAAAAAAGTACGCGAATTGCTCGCCCGAATAGCTGCCGTATTTTTCCGCATCAAGCCCCTTCTTCAAGGGCAGCGTCATGTTCTTGCCGGCGGCACGAGGCGAATAGACCGTTGCATCCCAGAAAGCGCCGCTCGTTTCCTCTGGCATACGCGAAATGAAACACTGCCGATAGTTGAAATACCGCTTCAGCCGACCGATCTCACGCTCAGCAGACCAATCGTCTCGGAACAGCTCCCCCGTCTCCTCGTCAAATCCCGATTTCATAAAACTCGCCACCACGAACGAGGCCGACCCTGGCATCTTTCCGCGTTTCGCGTGGCTGCTCTCAGCTCTCACAAAATTGCGCACCACATGCGTATATCCGATAGGGTTCTCATGCATAGCAGCATGGCGCTTCAGGATGAATCGACCTATTTCAGAGGCAAGCAACGCATCCTGCGCATGATGGAAATCATTTGCCTCGCGACACTTCACGAGCCCGATTTCATGACGCAATTCCGAAGATAGGGTAGCCTTTACTGGCATCACACGAGTGTCTGGATACGTTTCCCTTAAAAGGTCCTGCACTACTTTCAGTATCTGAGACGTCTCTACAAGCTGCCGCGCAATGAACCCCTTCATTTGCTGCTCCGAAATGCTATCTCGAAGCAAGTTACGATACTTTTTATCGCCGATGAGCTTCGCGTCATGCAACGCACCCCAATAGGACCTCATTTTCCTACGCACCTCATCGCTCAGCAAAAGCTGGTCGGACTTGCTTTGGTTCTCAGACGAAAGCACCAGCGCCTTATTCTCAAAGCTATCGTCTTTGATATACGTCCGCGGAATAATATGATCCACTTGATATTCGGAAAGACGCTCAATCTCGAGAGGCCTTCCCGAGTACAGAGATTTGCCGCCCTGCATAAAGTACAGCGTCAGCTTCTCGCTGAGATCCGCACTAGCTTTAGCACAATCCACCAGCTCTCGACTCACATTTGAGCTCCACCATTCAGGCGCCTCCTGCTTAAGTGCTGCAAGTTTTTCTTTCAAATCATCGTAGCGACGCTTCGTACGCAAACCCTTTTTCCGAAGGTCTTCGTCGCGAGTAACCTCAATAAAAATGTTCGCCGGAGCATGTCCTGCAATACCCGCAATTTCATCTACGATACTTAATGCTTGGTTCACGCTCCTGCGCAAAGCCGGCGAACCAGGAAGCTCCTCAAGCGACATTCCCACATCGGACATATGCTCTCTGTTCCGGGCATCGATGAGCTTCTCAAATCCCAAATTATCATCATGAAGGATCTCCATGAGAACCATGGCACGCGATGGATTATCACTGTTGGGATTTCCCTCACGAAGCACATCCATTATCGAACGTGGCCCGCAGTCCGTCTCCGCCTTCACTTCACACAACAATTTTTTCGAAAGCTTTCCCCATCCGGCAAAACGTTTGCGCACGATCTTCTTGATCTGTTCATCGGTAAGACGGTCGCCGTAATTCCGCTTGAGTTTTTCGCGGAAAATGCTCCTATCCTCAAAGAGGGTGCTCCAGAGAATTATCTCTTCAATCATGGGGTAATCAGACTCGGGAATCTCACCAACGTTAAAGATGTCTTTCGCAAAAAAGATGTACGAGCCCATCTTTGACTCGAAGCCCGTCTCCCCCTGACCGCCAAATACATGGGGATTGCTTACACCACGCTTGCGGAGCCATTCCTCCATCTTTTTGTAGGTCACACGACCGCGCCTAAAAAGCTGCTCGACTGCTTCAGTACGATCTTTGTAATCGAGCCGATGCTCTCGATCTCCATCCTGCGTTAACTTTGCCCCATTCAACTCGTTCAGCACGCAGTACTCTTCATAGACCAATGAGCATTTGGGCAGAACTGGCTCGCCATGTAGGTACGTGCAAGTACTTGTCATTCGCTGGATGAAGGCCGTTGCACTACGGTCTTTGTCGACAATCTCCTCCCAATTCCAGGGGTAGATTCGCTCATCCTCCTTCCCTTCCTGCCGCTCGACCCAGGCGAACCGAAGCTTACCGTCTGCGGTCTTTCGCGCATTTTTCTTTGTAAGAGGGCCCACGTAATAAGGGATGCGGAACGAAACGAGCGACTCCAACTTCGTCCGTTCTCGCTTCAAGAAGGGGTAGAACTTCGCTTGATTGTCGATTATGGCCCGCATTTCCTCTCGATGAAGCTGAAAGGGAATGGCGCCGTTATCGCTCGTTTTAAGCCTGCTGAGAAACCTTTCCGAGCCGAACCGTTCCATCATGACAAGATACCGAGAATCATCTGTTGCCGCGGTTCCCTTGAAAAGCGCCTCAACCTCCTTCTTGAAGTCCTCGTATTTCGTCTTTCGAATCTCGTTGTAGCGTGTATAGCCCTTAATCTGATCCTTCCCGTATTTGTCGTAAACATGCCTCTGGGGATGAAGAGGCGTGGGAGCACAAAATGCTCCTCGGAAAAACTCGTCGTATTTCTCGGGAACATATTGCTTGACGAGGGACTTCAGTAAGCGCAAATCCTCGCCATATCGATTGTAGTCTTCTACTTTGTTGGCCGAGATGCCCTCATCAGGCTTACTACTCAGGATTTCCTGCAGCACATACGAGGAATACACCGCCCTCATTGCCTCGAATAGCGCCTTCCCCTCGTCAGGCAGCACCATCTCAAAAGCTTCAACCTGCTCATCATTCGATAGATAAATACCCGTTGCAACGCCTTCAGGAGCCTCCTCACCCGCAAAGAAGATATGGGCCATATCGGCCTTAAGGCCCACGATCGCCGCAGCCAACGCCTTGGATATTTTCTTCGCCGCTTGCTTATCAAGCAGCCCGGCCTCTCCAATACCCAGCTTGCCCAAAATCTTTTCTTGTAAGCTAGATTTCGACGACGCCGTGTCCCCCAATATCGCAACCACATCATCAACTGCATTCTGAGCATCGCAAGGAACATCGAGGGCATCGCAGTAGCCCTGCAGTTCGTAGCAAAAACGATCAACTGAATTTTTGACACTCAAATGCGAGGTAAGCCCCTCGTTTTCTTGCTGCAAGAAATTACCGCGATGCTTCACGATATTATGCAGGGCAAGATAGACGAGGCGAATGTCAGCCTTCTCGTCAGTCTTCATCAGCCATTGACGAAGGTGGTAGACAGTCGGGAACTTCTTGAAATAATCCTTCTCGGAAAATTCAGCTTGGGGGAAAATCATTCCAGCATAATCAGCGAATTGCGGATCTCTATCCTCCTTGAGTAAATGCGTTTGGCGCAACCGCGTAAGAAAATCGGGGTCAACTTCGGAAATTTCTCGCTGGAATATCGATTCCAGGAGATCCAGACGCCAACGACGGCGGGCATAGCGACGACGCTGGCCGCGATGTGTGCGCGCCTCAGAAGCGGGCTCGGCATTTGGGAAAATACGACTACCCCATGTAGGTTGACCTTTGAAGTGGAGCAGGTTACCTTCGTCGTCGGTCACAGACCACCCGACGGAGCCAGTCCCTATGTCGAGCCCGATATTGTACTCATCCGCATTTCGCAGGTTCATATCTTCCCTTTCTCAAGCCCCTGTGCTAAAGTAAAAGCGTCTTGATACCAGTCAAGATGTCACTGCGAGTCAAAATAAAGACCTAGTCTTAAATGCCTTCGGGCGCCGCGTAGGCGGCAATTTGACTCACTCAAGAGCCCTGCGGGGCTCTTTTTTTGTTTCCTCTTGCACCTGGTACTTCACAGTATAAAAGCTTTTCCATGCAAGTCAGTCATTATTTCAGTAGTAGCCAGACACAACGGAGTTGTATTGCGTTATGTGGGGTGATTTCGGTACACTCAGTCGTCTTTTTCTTCTATGATCAGCGGTATTTATCTTGAACGACGTCCCCGTTAGCCAGGATATCGACATCAGGGCAACGACTAACAAAAACGCCCGCCTGAAACGTTTGTCGCTTCGGGCGGGCGCTTTGCTTGAGAAATGCGACGCTGGCCGGGAGCCTGGGCCTCCTCACCTACCGTCTCTCGATGGGCACGTAGGGCTTGGTGCCGCGGACGGTGTTCTTGTAGGCGGGGCGGATGATGCGCTTGCCGGCGGCGATCTCCTCGAAGCGGTGAGCGGCCCAGCCGGCCATGCGGGCGCAGGCGAACAGGGGCGTGAACAGGTCCTCGGGGATGCCCATCATGGAGTAGATGAAACCGGAGTACATATCCACATTCGCACATAGGGCCTTGCTCGATCCCTTCTCGCGGGCGAACACCTCGGGCGTGAGGCGCTCGATGGACTTGAGCAGGTTCAGCTCGGCCTCGTACTCGGTGCCGGCGGCCAATTGCTCGGCAAAGCGCTTCCCGATAATGGCGCGCGGGTCGGACAGCGTGTAGACCGCATGCCCCATGCCGTACACCAGGCCCGTCTTGTCATAGGCCTGCTTGTTCACGATCTTCGCCAGATAGGCGGCCACCTCGTCGTCGTCTTCCCAGTTCTTCACGTTTTCCTTGATCTCGGCCTGCATGGCCCGCACCTGGTGGTTCGCACCGCCATGGCGATGGCCCTTGAGCGACCCGAACGCCGCCGCGTAGGTGGAGTACGGATCGGTGTCGGATGAAGACAGCACGCGCGTGGTGAAGGTGGAGTTGTTGCCGCCGCCGTGCTCGGCGTGCAGGCTCAGCATAATGTCGAGCATGCGGGCCTCTTCCGGCGTGAAGGCGCGGTCGGGGCGCAGCATGGAGAGGATCGTCTCGGCGGTGGACTGCCCGGGCACGAAGCGGTGCATGATCATGGAGTCGTGGTGGAAGGCCGCGCGCTTGGCGTAGTAGGCGAGCACCATGATGCGCGGCAGGCGGCTGATGAGCGACAGCGCCGTGTGAATCTCATGCTCCGGCGAGCGGTTCTCAGCGCACTCGTCGGCCGCGTACAGGCGCAGGATGGAGCGGGACATCATGTTCATGATGTCGGGAGAGGTGTCCACCATAAGGGTGCTGGCCGTGAAGCCGTCGGGCAGCTCGCGCTGGGAATCGATCACCTCCACGAAGCGGGCCAGACGCTCGCGGGTGGGCAGCTCGCCCATGAGCAGCAGGTAGGCCACCTCCTCGTAGGCGAAGCGGCGCTCGGGATTCAAATCGCCCAGCAAATCATAGATATCGTAGCCGCGCAGGCGCAGGCTTCCCTCGGCCGGCATCTTCTCGCCGTCGGACACTACATAACCGTGCACGTTGGACACGTTGGTCATGCCCGCCAGCACGCCGGTCCCATCGGCGTTGCGCAGACCGCGCTTCACGTCGTAGGTCTGATAATGCTCGGGGTCGATGGTGTTCACCTGGTAGAAGTTCTCGTACAGGCGCACGCGACGCGCCTCGTCCTCGCTGATCTCGATGGGCTCGGCGCCGTCGATATCGGCGCAGTTGTCCACGCGGATAACAGCTTCGTCGATTTCCATGGCCATGGGGCTCTCCTCTCCCAGCGGGGCCGGCGATGCGGCCGCAGTGTATCAGTGTATTGTACCGTGCGAGCAAGACGCACCCGCGCCCAGCTGCAACCCCCACCCCGCTCCCACGGCGAACGGTGGCCTTTCAAAAAAGTTCGAAAAAGTCGTTGACAAGCCCCGAAGGAGATGGTTAAATAGTCGTTGCTGTTTTGAAGTGCGCCGTTACCTCAGCTGGATAGAGGGACTGACTACGAATCAGTACGTCGGGGGTTCGAATCCCTCACGGCGCACCACTTTGCATCATGAACCGCTTTCGAGCGGTTTTTTTGTAGGCCGACCAGAAAGGAACACCGTGAAGGTTCGAAAATCGAAACCTCACAGTATGTAACCTTCCGGCTCCTTCCCCGTGGCGGTAGTCGGAAGAAACGACTACTGTGCGCTGGGCCCCTGTGGCAGGCAGCGCGGTAAGCGCCCCGTTTGCCCATTCCTCCCAGCGCTCGCCAACGGAGGAACATCTATGCTCTATCTGTCCCAAATGATCGGGGAGCCCGTCGTCGATGCGACCGGCGAGCGCCTCGGCACCATTTCCGACCTGGCCATTTCCACGGGCGAGGTCTTCCCGCGCATCACGAGCCTGGCCTTCCAGGGCCCCGGGCGCGTGCCCTTCATGATCTCGTGGCGCAAATACGTCGACACCTTCGACGAGGACGGCATCACGCTGTCCGTGGATGCCCACGACATCCGTTTCAGCTACCTGCAGCCCGACGAGGTGCTGCTGGCCCGCGACCTGATGGACCGCCAAATCGTGGACACCCAGGGCATGAAGGTCGTGCGCGTGAACGACCTGAAGCTGTCCCAATCGGGCACCCAGCTGCGGCTGCTCGGTGCCGAGGTGGGCGTGCGCGGCATCCTGCGCGGGCTGCATCCCGTGATCGAGCGGGCCGTGGTAAACGTGGCGAAGCTGTTCCATAAGAAGGTGGACGAGCAGCTCATCGCCTGGAACTACATGGACCTGCTCGACCGCGACCTGTCGGAAGTGCAGCTGTCGGTGACCCACCGCCGCTTGGACGAGCTGCACCCCGCCGACGTGGCCGACATCTTAGAGCAGCTGGATCCCCAGCAGCGCGCCAGCGTGTTCGAGCATTTGGACGACGCCCGGGCCACCGAGGCCATCTCCGAGATGGAAGACGAGTACCAGGCCGAGTTCATCGACGATTTGCCCGATGCCAAGGCCGCCGAGCTTATCGGCAACATGGACCCGGATGATGCCGCCGACATCGTGCGCGACCTTCCCTACGAGAAGGCCGAGACGCTGCTGCGCCTCATGGGCGTGGAGGACGCTGCAGAGATTCGCCGTCTGCTCGGCTACAAGGACGGCACCGCCGGCGGCATGATGACCACCCAGTTCGTGGCCGTACCCCGCACCTATACCGTGGGCGACACCATCGAGGTGCTGCGCGCCCTGCCCGACGACCATCCCACGGTGCACTATGTGTACGTCACCGACGAGTATGGCAAGCTGCTCGGCGTGAATTCCCTGCGCACCCTCGTTCTCTTCAACGCCGACCGGCTCATGGGCGACATCATGTACGACGAGATCATCAGCTGCCTGCCCTCCGAAGAGGAGGAGGACGTGGCCGCCGACATCTTCAAGTACGACATTCCCGCCATGCCCGTGGTAGACGAGCACGGCACCCTGCTCGGCATCGTCACCACCGACGACGCCTGGGATGCCATCGAGGACGACGTGGCCAGCGACAAGACGAAGATGAGCGCCCTGTCCATCGCCGGCATTACCGTGGCGGTGCTGCTGGGGCTGTTCCTGTACTCCCTTATCCTGCTGCAACTGGCCGGCTCGCTGCATATCGGCGGCCTGCGCTACTAGGCAAGGGAGGCGATATCCGTGAATGCGAAGAAGCGCGAGACGACCAGTGCTGCGGCGGCCCCGTCCCTCACCGCCAACGAGCGCGAGATGGCCCGGGCCGCCTCCGAGCTGGCCGAGACCGGCATTCCCGCCAGCGAGCAGCCGGGCGTCGGCGCCAAGCGCGCGCCCAGCCGTTTACTGCTCATCCTGGCGGCCATGGGTCCGGGCATCATTACGGCCATGGCCGGCAACGACGCCGGCGGCATCTCCACCTACTCCACGGCCGGCGCCAATTTCGGTTTCGGCACGCTGTGGGTCATCCCCATCATGTGCGTGCTGCTCATCGTGGTGGAGACCACGGCCGGGCGCATGGGCGCGGTCACCGGCAAGGGATTCGCGGCCCTCATCCGCGAGCGCTTCGGCATCCGGCTCGCGGCCTTCGCCATGCTGGCCCTGCTCGTTGGCAACGTGGCCACCACCTTCTCGGAATTCGCCGGCATCGCCAGCGGTATGGAGATGTTCGGCGTGTCGAAGTACATCTCGGTGCCCGTGGCGGCCCTGGCCGTGTGGCTGCTCGTGGTCGGCGGCTCCTACAAGCGGGTGCAGAACGTGTTTCTGGCCCTGTCGCTTGTGTTCATCACCTATATCGTAGCGGCGTTTCTGGCCCAGCCGAACTGGGCCGAGGCGGCCCACGACACCGTGGTGCCCGCCGTGGTGGGCGATGTGGGATTCATCTCGCTCGTCATCGCCATGATCGGCACCACCATCGCCCCCTGGATGATGTTCTTCACCCAGAGCAATGTGGTGGAGAAGGGCCTCACGACCAAGGATCTGTTCTCCCAGCGGGTGGATGCCGTCTCGGGCACTATCGCCGCTTGCATCGTGGCCTGGTTCATCATCGTGACCACAGGCGCGGTGCTCTTCCCCGCGGGCATCTCCATCGACTCGGCCGCCGACGCCGCCGCGGCCCTGGCCCCCTTCGCCGGCCCCTACGCCGAGGCCCTGTTCGCGGTGGGCCTCATCGCCGCATCGTTTCTGGCGGCCTGCGTGCTGCCGCTGACCACGGCCTTCGTCATCTGCGAGGCCTTCGGCTGGGAAGCCGGCGTGTCGTTCAAGTGGCGCGAGGCCCCCACGTTCAAATCCATCTTCACCTTCGTGATCGCATTCTCGGCCATCGTGGTGCTCCTGCCCGATGTGAACCTCTTGGCCATGATGCTGACGGCTCAGTTCGTCAACGGCGTCATTTTGCCCATCCTGCTGGCGTTTATGGCCATCATCTCGGCCGACAAGCGCATCATGGGCGCGTACCGCTCACGCCGCGTGTCGAAGGTGCTGCTGTGGGCCACCGTGGGTGTGGTGGCGGCGCTGACTGCGGTGCTCTTGGTCATGCAGGTGATGGGTCTGGCCTAGCGCCTGCCTGACGGAGCGCGGGCGCAGCAAAGCACCCCCTTCTTGGCGCGAACCCCGGCACGGCGCCCCTCCCGCGGCATCGTGCCGGCGCGAACTCCCTCTGCCTGCGAAATCGGCAGCGATTTCAACGTGGCGGCAACGTATGCGAATCGGTGCGCTCATCGTTTGGTACATCCCTTGTATTAGCGGGCCGCCCATCGCATACTGCAAGTGTCGGAAGGCAAGAAGACCGCCCTCCGACACACCTGGGGTGACGCGCACCGGCGGTTCGTCGGATGCGGCCGTCGATGCGGCGCACGCTGCAAGCCCCGAGGTGTCGACCCGTTAGGAGGCTGCAGTGCAACTCAAAGCATCAACCGATTATGGACTGCGTGCCGTTTTGTATCTGGCCGCGCAGGGCCAAACCTGCTCGTCGAAGGATATCGCCCAGGATATGTCCATCCCCCGCGACTATCTCATTCAGCTCGCGCAGCTGCTGCGCAACGCCGGCATCATCGAGGCGCGCCCGGGCAAGCACGGCGGCTACCGTCTGGCAAAGGAACCCTCGAAGATCACGCTGCTGCAAGTGGTGAACGCCCTGGACGACGATGCCAAGGACACCACCCGCGCCCGCCGCAAGGATCGCGCCGGCGCTCCCATGGTCCAGGGCATCAAGCGCGCCTACGACCTGGTGCTCGACGGCTACGACGCCTACTTCGACAGCATCACCTTGGAGATGCTGCTCGACTGCTCCCGCGACGAGAAGATGGGCAAGGAATTCCTGGCCGGGCGCCTCATCGCCGAGAGCCAGCGCCTGCTCGCCGAAGCCGCCGCCGTGGCC
>OFHO01001660.1_pt1 | contig 15353 bp, 20 predicted proteins | sample 1521531 | NCBI WGS metagenome assembly OFHO01 (sample SAMEA3504124, study PRJEB24116) | mouse gut metagenome | biome: mouse gut; feature: mouse-associated habitat; material: faeces | place: Denmark | collected 2011
GACCCCTCCGCCGCCGTCTACCTGTCCCAGCACGCCCAGGACTCGGGCGCCGACGCCCTGCTCCACGTCACCCCCTACTACAACAAGGCCAGCCAGACCGGTCTCATCAAGCACTACGAGTACATCGCCGACCGCACCGAGCTGCCCATTATCATGTACAACGTGCCCAGCCGCACCGGCGTGTCCTTCACCGCCGACACCTATAAGATTTTGTCGGAAAACCCCAAAATCAACGGCGTGAAGGAGGCCAGCGGAAACTTCTCCCTCCTGGCCCACACCCGCTACCTCTGCCCTGACGACTTCTACATCTGGTCGGGCAACGACGACCAGGTGGTACCCATGATGGCCCTGGGGGCCAAGGGCGTCATCTCGGTGGCCTCCAACATCATCCCCGAGGTCATGGTGAAAATGAGCCACCTGTGTCTGGAAAATGACTTTGCAGCCGCCTCTCAGCTCCAGATCAAGTACATGGACCTGATCGACGCCCTGTTCTGCGAGGTCAACCCCATTCCCATCAAGGCCGCCATGAATCTGATGGGCATGGAGGCCGGTCCCCTGCGTCTGCCCCTGTGCGATATGTCGGAGAAGAATCTGGCCGTCCTCCGCGCCTCCATGGAGCGGATGGGGCTGCTGTAAAAACTCCCTCAGTCACCGCCTGGGGCGGTGACAGCTCCCTCAGAGAGGGAGCCATCGAAAGGAGCATACTATGCTGAAGATAATCATTTCTGGCTGCAACGGCCACATGGGCCGTGTGGTGGAGGCCCTGTGTGCCAACGATCCCGCTGTGGAGGTGTGCGCCGGCTTCGATGTGCTGGGCGCCTCCGACCGGGACTTTCCCGTCTACACCTCCCCCGCCCAGTTCGCCGGCCAGGCCGACGCGGTGATCGACTTCTCCTCCCCCGCCGCTCTGGACGGCCTGTTGGAGTTTGCCAAAGCCCGAAAGATCCCCCTGGTGCTGGCCACCACCGGCTACTCCCCGGAGCAGGTGGCCCAGGTGGGGGCCGCCGCCTGTGACGTGCCCATCTTCCGCTCCGCCAACATGTCTTTGGGCATCAATGTGCTGCTGGAGCTGGTGAAGAAGGCCGCTTCCGTCCTGGGGGACAGCTACGACATCGAGATTGTGGAGCGCCACCACCGCCGGAAGGTGGACGCCCCCTCCGGCACCGCCCTGATGATCGCCGACGCGGCGGCCCAGGCCTGCGGCCACGAGACGGAGTATGTCTACGAGCGCCACTCCACCCGCCAGCCCCGGGACAAGAAGGAGATCGGCATCTCCGCCGTCCGGGGCGGCACCATCGTGGGAGAGCATGAGATTATATTCGCTGGCCACGACGAGATTATGGAAATCAAGCACACCGCCCTCTCCCGGGAAATCTTCGCCCAGGGAGCAGTGGAGGCCGCCAAGTTCATTGCCGGCGTAGAAAAGCCGGGACTGTATGACATGAGCTGTCTGGTGAAATAGTCAAAAACAGTGTGTGGACCCGCTCCACACACTGTTTTTTCCCTTCGCAACCTAAAGTTGCGCGATAGTTTGTAGCGGCAACGGCACTTTTGAGGTAAAATCGGTCCAAGAAAGGAGGTGCGATATGAGAAACGCAATCTTTTTTACTCTGGTCATGCTCCCCCTGACTGCGCTGCTGATTTACCTGCTGGTCCTCATCATCCGGGCGCTGCGCAAGTACATAAAAAGCGCGCCCATCCGGGAGGAAAACAGGGCCGTCCGCGGCTCCCTGGCGGAAAAGCTGCGGGAGCACCGGGTCCGCTGTAAGATGACCCAGGAGTTTGTGGCCGAGGCGCTGGGCGTCAGCCGTCAGGCGGTGAGCAAATGGGAAAACGGCGCGTCGGACCCCTCTACCGCCAATTTGATCGCTTTGGCGAAGCTCTACGGGGTATCGCCGGAGGAGCTTCTGGAGGGACTGTAACAGATTGACAGGAGCGGCTTTGCGCCGCTCCTGCTTCCCTTTTTCTTGTTTTTTCTATCGGTTTATGTTATAATTCTGGCACTTGGGAGGCGAAAGGATGAAAACTATTCAGGAACTGGAGCAGTATCTGGAGGAGAACTGCTACAGTTTTGACAGCATCACCATCGGCCGCCACTACGCCCACGAGGGCCTGGTGGTGAAAAACTGCGCCTTGGGGTACTGCCTGTTTTGGTCGGAACGGGGCCATGAGACCCTGCTCAAAGCTTTCCAATCCGAGGAGGAGTTGGTCCGCTACACCCTGGCCGAGTTAGACAGGGACCCCTGGTGCAAGGCCCACATCGTTGCGTTTACCTTTGACCAAAAGCAGATCAAAAAGGCTGAATTTAAGCTAAAATTGATGGGAATTCGATACAAACGCAACGATATCCCATACCGTGCAGGACAGACCGCCTACCGAATCTTTGTGTACGGGCGGGACATTCTGCGGCTGGATGACTTCAAAAAGCAGTACATGCAGCGTTAGCCAACTCTACGGAGCGTCGATTGCTTTTTCCAAAAAGACCTGCTACCCTGTTTTCAGGAGGTGGAACACATGGACCAGACCAAAACCGGCGGGCTGATTCGGGCCCTGCGCACCCAAAAGGGACTGACCCAGAAGGCCTTGGCCGAGGCCATCGGCGTGGGCGACAAGGCGGTTAGTAAGTGGGAGCGGGGCCTGGGGTGTCCAGACGTGTCCCTCCTCCCTGAAATTTCAAGGGTTCTGGGCGTCGGGCTGGAAACGCTTCTCTCCGGTTCGCTGGACGCCAATGACCAGGAAAGAGGCAATATGAAAAAACTGAATTTTTACGTCTGCCCCGACTGCGGCAATCTCATCACCGCCGCCACCGGGGCGGGCGTGTCCTGCTGCGGCAGGACGCTGCTCCCGCTGGAGCCCCAAAAGCCGGAGGAGCCGCTGTCGGTGGAGAAGATCGACGACAGCTGGTTCGTCTCCTCCCCCCACCCCATGACCAAGGACCACTACGTCTCCTTCGTGGCCCTGCTCACCGGAGACACCCTGTTCCTCCGCCGGCTCTACCCCGAGTGGGACCTGCAAACCCGCATCCCCGCCTTTGGCCACGGGATTCTGCTGTGGTACTGCACCAAACATGGGCTGTTTCGTCAACTGTTGTAATTTTAGTAAGAGGTGACTGTATTGGAACTGGACGATGTATTGGTAATTGCCCTGGTTCTATTCAATCTCCTGCTCTCGATTCATCGAATCAGACAGCGGAATTTACAAACCAAATCAGAGGGAGAGCCATTCCTGAAAGAACATGTCCAGCTCCAGTCGAAGTCTAAACAGGGCTGGCTTAACAAATGGATCACAGAGGTCCTGTATCTCCATTTTCAGGTTCTCGACCGCGATGCCGTTTTGACCTGTAAAGTTTCGCAAAACGTGTGGGACCAATTTCAAAAAGGAGATCAGGGTCTTCTCTCCCATCAGGGAGGAATCTTTGTCTCTTTTACACGGGATTTTGACGGTAAAATTATAACCTGACTACGTACCGGTTAAATTTTATCAAATTGCGATGTGACAGCACTCACAAGTATTATCAAGGAGGAATTTTTTCTCCTTCACAAGGGACTGTAACGGAGAAGTCATAACCGCCAATACCATACACGGCAACAGCCTGAATGAATAAAGGAGAGCTACCATGTCCAACCAATTTATCCGCACCCGCCTGCTGGTGGGAGACGAGCCGTTGGAGCGGCTGAAAAACGCCAAGGTCGCCATCTTCGGCGTGGGGGGCGTAGGGGGCTACGCCGTTGAGGCGCTGGCACGGTCAGGTGTAGGTACTTTACACCTCTACGACGATGACACCGTCTCCGAAAGCAACCTGAACCGGCAGCTTGCCGCTCTCCACTCCACCATCGGCCAGCCCAAGGCGGAGGTGATGGCCCGGCGGGTCCGGGACATCAACCCCACCTGTCAGGTGGAGGCCATCCGCCTGTTTTACCTCCCCCAAAACGCGGATCAGGTGGATTTATCCCCATACAACTACGTGGTGGACTGCATCGACACAGTAGCCGCCAAGCTGGAACTTGTGACAAGGTGTAATGCTTTACAGATAAAAATTATCTCCGCCATGGGCACCGGCAATAAATTTGACCCATCCGCCCTGGTGGTCACCGATATCTCCAAGACTCAGGGCTGTCCTCTGGCCCGCACCGTGCGCAAGGAACTGCGAAAACGGGGAATCCACCACCTCAAGGTGGTCTACTCCACCGAGCTGCCTGCCTCTCCCCTGCGCTCCGCAGACTACGAGCCGCCGCAAACCACCGAAACCCGTCCCGGCTCCACTGCCCGGCGGGACACACCTGGCTCCACGCCCTTTGTCCCGGCCGCTGCTGGCCTGTTGCTGGCTTCTGTGGTTGTCCGGGAATTGGGAGGATTTTAAGGATAAAGTGCCGGCCTGTTGGGCCGGCACTTATGTATGTTTCTTTGTTTTTAAGGGGATACTACCTCCGTTTTTGTGGAGGAGGATTGCCTGTGAGCCTCATTGCCTGCACCGACCCCTGCGTGTACCAGAAGGACGGCTACTGCTCCCTGTCCCGGGCGGCCTCCGCCGGGGAGCCAGGGCAGTCCAGGTGCATCAACTTTGTACCGGCCCAGCCCCTACAGCAGCGCGGCCATGGCCTCCCGGATGTTGGCCACCCGAATCAGCTCTAGTCCCTCTGGGACAGCCAGCTTGCCCTGGGCGCGCTTTGGAATCATACACTTTGTAAAGCCTAAACGCTTTACCTCTGCCAGCCGCTGGCTCAGGGCGCTGGCCGCCCGGAGCTCACCGGTGAGGCCCACCTCTCCGATGGCGGCCAGGTCGTTGGGAACGGGCCTGTCCCGAAAGCTGGAAGCCAGGGACAGCACTGCGGCCAGGTCGGCGGCGGGCTCCTCCAGGTACAGCCCGCCAATTACATTGACGTAGGCGTCGCAGCCCCCCACCATCAGGCCGCCCCGCTTCTCCAGAACGGCCAGCAGCAGCATGGAACGGCTGTAGTCAAAGCCGTTGCTCACCCGCCGGGGGTTGCCCAGGCTGGAGGGCACCACCAGGGCCTGAATTTCGGCCAGCACCGGCCGCACCCCCTCCATTACGCAGGTGACACAGGTGCCGGGGGAGTCGGTAGGCCGGCCGGCCAGCATGGCTTCGGAGGGGTTGGGCACCTCCGTAAGTCCCACATCCTCCATCTCAAAGACGCCGATCTCGTTGGTGGCACCGAAGCGGTTTTTTGCCGCCCGGAGGATGCGGTAGGCCATGTGCCGCTCCCCCTCGAAATAGAGTACGCAGTCCACCATATGCTCCAGCACCTTGGGCCCGGCGATGGACCCCTCCTTGTTCACGTGTCCGATAACAAAAACGGTAATATTCTCCCCCTTGGCCAGCTGCATCAGTGTCAAGGTACATTCCTTTACCTGGCTTACGCTGCCTGGGGCGGAGGTCACATCCCCGTGGTACAGGGTCTGGATGGAGTCCACAATGAGCACGTCGGGCTGGAGCTGGTGAACGGCGTCCACCAGGTTCTCCAGGTTGGTCTCCGCCAGCAGGTAGAGCCCCTCCCCCCGCACCCTCAGCCGCTCCGCCCGCAGCTTGATCTGCCGCTCCGACTCCTCCCCCGATACATACAGCACCTTGGCGAAGCGGCACAGATTGTCGCAGATTTGCAGCATCAGGGTGGACTTGCCGATGCCCGGCGCACCCCCCACCAGCACCAGGGAGCCCTTCACCGCACCCCCACCCAGCACCCGGTCCAGCTCCCCCATGCCGGTGGCGAAGCGCAGCTCGTCGGTGGTCTCCACCTCCTTCATGGGCCGGGGGCGGTTGATGGCCACCCCGGTTACGGAGCCCCCCTTCACCGGCCCGGACCGCTTGGCTGGCTTCTCCGCCGGCTGCTCCACAATGGTGTTCCACGCCTTGCAGGCCGGACACTGCCCCGCCCACTTGGGCAGCTCGTTGCCGCAGTCGGTACAATAAAATAAGGTCTTCGCTTTCATACGTTCTCCTCTGTTCAAAGCAATTTTTCGTTATTTTCTCCCACCGCTTCTATCAGCCGGCCCTTTTCAAACACAGCAATGGTACCCACTGGAAAGTGCAGGATACTGATGGCCTGTTCACAAAACCGGCGCAGCTGGTAGGTATACGCCTTAACATAGTCCTCCAAACTAGACGGCCCACTGAAGAAAACTGACGTGCAGGTCCAGCCGGAATCGCCGTTTTCTGGGGCGCTGTCTCGAATCATGTAGATTCTGTCCGCGCTCAGCGCCCCTGTCTCAACAATCAGCGTATCCTGAAAGGTTGTTTCCAGCGGCTGAATCCCCGCATGACTGATTGCTTTAGACTGCTCCTTAAAGTAGGTCAGTGCCAGGGACAGGTCCACAGTAGTGTCCTCAAAAGGGTTATGTGTATAGTCCGGAGCTAAAAGCTGGTATTGTCCCTCTTTTTTTGACACACGGAAGTAATTCCATCCGATCTGGAGCAGCTTTCCGTCTTGCAATATATTAAACTGCGGTTCCTGATCTTTGATAATATTGGACAACAAATCCGCCGCCGTGTTCAAAGCCGCATCGGCCAAAAAGAAATACTCCTTATGGCCAATCTGATGTTGGTACCGCATATTTTGTCCCCTTCTCTTTTGCTTTACTGCCCCGCCCACTTGGGCAGCTCGTTGCCGCAGTCGGTGCAGTAAAATAGGGTTTTGCCTTCACAGACCTGTTCTCCTTTGTGTGACGGTTATAGTATTTCAAACACGCTTTTTCATCATATCATAGCATAAAAAGTCATGGTTATCCGTGGGAAGCATGTGATAGCTGACCGCCTCATATCCCCGTTTCAAATACATCCCTTTCGCCGGGAACGAGGCAGCCAGAACAATCTCAGGGGCCTGACCGGAGATCGTTTTCTCTGCGTAATCAAGCATTTCCGTGCCGTACCCTTTCCCCTGAAACGCAGGCAAAACAAATAACCGGCGTATCTCATTCCCCGATACCGTAACAGTGCCTACAACATTCCCCGCCGCGTCCTGACAGAGAAACACCTGATTCTGTTCGATATCATGGACTATATTGGCCTCGCTGTGATGCTTGAGGAAAAAATTCACCGCTCCCCTGGGGTAATAATGGGGATATACTTCAGATATTGTGCTTTCAGCAACATATTTTACCGTGTTCAGATCGGACAGGACCGCTTGTCTCAGGCACATTTTTGTTCACCGCCGCCGTCTCATTTTCAGTCTGATTTTACCACAAACAGCGTCCGGATTCAAGGGGCAGTCATCCATGCGGCGGCGATGACGGCGGAGAGCTTGCGCTGGTAGTCCTCGTCCCGAAGCAGGGCCTCCTCCTCGGGATTGGTGAGGAAGCCGCACTCGATGAGGACGGCGGGGCAGGTGACGTGATTCATGATGTAAACTGTATCGGGAATCCGCTTTACAGCTCGCTCATTTTCAGGCTGTAGGGCGGCTTTTATGCTGTTCTGAAAGTGCTCCGCCAGTTCCTGAGAGCCTTCGGTGGGGGCGTAAAAGACGTGGGCCCCGTGGTAGCGGCTGCCGGGGTAGGTATTCTGATGGATACTGAGCAAAGTCCCCCCCTCCACCGCATCAATGACTGCCACCCGGTTTTTCAGATCGGACCGCTTTTTCTCCCGCAGGGTGTTGGCATCATCATCGTGGAGGGAGATGTCCTCCTCCCGGAGGAGGATGGGGTCCACCCCGTACAGGCCCAGCACGTCCCGCAGCTTGAGCACGATAGCCAGGTTGATTTTGCTCTCCGGGGCGCCGGTAATGGACACCGCCCCCCCGTCCTCCCCGCCGTGGCCGGCGTCCAACACCAGCGGACCAGTCCGCTGAACGGCCGACGGCTCCATGGCCGGCTCCACCAGGCTGTTCAGCCGGCCCAGGGCCAGCGCCAGCAACGCCACCGTGCCAATGAGCGCCCCGGCCAGCAGGATACCTTTTTTCAATACGACCACCTCCTCCCTATCCTATGGGCGCCGACTTGTCCCCTATGCGTGTACCCATCGGCCGCCGAACACATAGAATGGACTGAGGGGGACGCTGTGCGCTCCCCGCGCCCGTCCTCCTTGGATTGAATGAAGGAGGGAATTTCCCTTGTTTATGGAAAATAATACCGGTTCCCGGTCCGCTGCCGCTCAAAACGGGACGCAGACCACCCCGGCCAGCTGCCCGGAGCCCAACGGCACCCTGCCGTCCTGCGCGGGGCTGGCGGTGCCCTATGTGCCCTTCCAGCAGAATAACCCGCAGAAATACGCTCAGACCGAGGCCCTGAGCAACGGTACCCTGTTCCCCGGCCTGAACCTGCCTTTCCGCCTGGCAGTGGAGGGCTCCACCCTGCCCGCCACCCCCCTGGCCGAGCTCCAGGCCCTGGAGTTCGTGGTGCTGGAGCTCAACCTCTACCTGGACACCCACCGGGACGACACCGAGGCGTTTGCCCTGTTTAAGCAGTTCTCCGCCATGGAGAAGGCGGCCAAAGCGGCCTATGAGTCCAAATACGGCCCCATCACCAAGGAGACCGCCGCCGCCGCTGACAGCTACCAGTGGCTGTCCGACCCCTGGCCCTGGAATTTTTCGCAGAATGAGGTGAAATAAATGTTCCACTATGAAAAAAAGCTCCAATTTCCGGTGAAGATCGCCACTCCAAACCCCAAGCTGGCCGCCTTTATCATCAGCCAGTACGGCGGACCCAACGGCGAACTGGGGGCCTCCATGCGCTACCTGTCCCAGCGGTACGCCATGCCCTACGCCGAGGCCAAGGGCTTACTCACCGACATTGGCACAGAGGAGCTGGGCCATATGGAGATGGTGGCGGCCATCGTCCACCAGCTGACCCGGAACCTCAGCGACGAGGAGGTCCGGGCCAACCCGTCCTTTGCCCCATACTTCGTGGACCACACCACCGGCGTCTACCCTACCGCCGCCTCCGGCTTCCCCTGGAGCGCCGGCTCTATCCAGTCCACCGGCGATGTCATCGCCGATCTGACCGAGGACCTGGCCGCCGAGCAGAAGGCACGGCTCACCTACGATAACATTCTCCGGCTGTCCGACGACCCGGATGTAAACAACGTAATCCGCTTCCTGCGGGAGCGGGAGATCGTCCACTTCCAGCGGTTTGGCGAAACGAATCAATCAAGGTAAAGTTAAATCCTCCACTTGATTTCGTAGCTGTCCTCCGTGGCCTTAATCTCCAGAATGAGATAATCAACCACTTCCCTTTTGCCGTCTATGTCCAGTTCATCCCAATGCGCCATATAGCCTTTCAACTGCTCTACATCGGGCTTTTCACTGTTCTCCAGCGGGGAAAGTTCACTTAACTGCTGCCTGTACACGCTGGCCTGTGTGTCAAGTTCCTTGATACGCTTATTGATATACTCCATCAGAACATCATTTGCATCCGACACTTTAGCAACCAACTTATCAATTTCTGCTGTGATTTGCTCCAGCTTAACATTGATTTCATGGATTTTCGGATTTTCATGATTGATTTGCGGCTGTGTCAGCGTTTCAAATTCTTTGACGTGTTCAATCATTTCCTCAAAGATACAGGCTTCAAACGCATCAGCATTGATACCACCCACGCCCTCACATCGGTTAGTCTGCATTCTGCGGCTACAGATAAAGTATCGTATAATCCTCGTCTTTAACTTGCACTTACGAATCGTCAGCGCATAGCCACACTTACCGCATTTGACCTTACCAACTAACCATGTATTGTGTCCTTTAAGCGGCCTTGCAACCTGTTTGTTATTCAAACATTTTAGCCTTGCTCTAAGCCAAATATCAGACGAGACAATACCATCATGCGGTGCCAATACCACGTGTTGCCCTTCAAGGTGTACGGACTTGCGCCCAGCGTCCTTATCAGAGTACAGATAGCAACCATTCACACCCATATAATCTTCAGGGCTGTTGTGTAGCACCGTTCCCTGATCCTTGTAGAATCGGTACACGTCCAAATCCGCTTTGACATAAACGGGATTTTTGACCATATCAGCAATGCGGCATCTATCCCATGCGCCATCTTTAGTACGGCTGTTGGTAATCCCATTCTCTATTAGATAACGGACAATATCACCATAGGACGTTTGCGGCTGTGCATACATAGAGAAAATCAGCTTTACGACTTCAGATTCTTCGGGAATGATTGTGTAATGGGCGGTCTTTTTTCCCTCAATCGTGAACGGCTCCAACTTGTAGCCGTATGGAATGCGCCCTCCCATGTAAAACCCCTTGCGGCTCCGGGACATATAGGCATCCATTACTCGCTGTTGGATTGTTTCTCTTTCCAATTCAGCAAATACTACAATGATTTTTAACATCGCCCGTCCCATAGGGCTTGAAGTGTCGAATTTTTCGGTACAGGAAACAAATTCAACCCCGTATTGCTGAAATTCAGTAAACAGATTCATGAAGTCCATAACTGATCTACTAATACGATCCAGCTTATAGACAATAACCCGGTTTACCTCTCCCCTACGTATAGCCTCCATCATGATTTGAAATTGTGGGCGGTCTACGTTCTTTCCACTGTAACCTTTATCCGTAAAGGTTTTGTATGCCCCTCCCCTTGTTTCATATTGGCAATACTCAATCTGGCTTTCAATACTGATACTGTCCACCCGATCTACCGATTGCCTACAGTAAATTGCATCATATTTCTGCATCGGCTCTTTCCTTTCTACAAAAAGAGCCGCCAACGGTCATATTATACCGTAGCGGCTCAGATTCTTCAACCCACGAATTTTGAAAATACATTATATAATCCGTTCTGGATATGTTGTTTTGCCTTTTGCCGTTCCTCATCGTTTGCAAAAACTGGCTTTAAGTTGCGAACAGTAATTTCCTTCCCTCCAACCATCTTTTTATGTTCGGTTGCTGTGTAACTAACGATATTGCTACTCATCAAACATCTACCACCCCTTTTCTGTGAAATATATTCCCTTTACAGGTTGTCCTATTACTGCAAAAAGCAAAAAATCCCGGTCTGTCAGATTGCTTCGACAGCCGGGATAAATTCTTATTTATGTACAGTAGGGTCTTAGGCTTTATTGCCCAACCTTTTAATTGCAGACATTCCAAAAGCTATAATTGCAATAATTGACGTTCCGATAACTCCTATGCACCGTATGGAACTACAAATAAGACTTAATAGAAGTATTCTCTTAATATATATCTCCCCCTTTTAAACCGAATTAATATTCATACAATATTGGCATAGCAATCCTTTATCAACAGCAATAGAATTAATGTTGTGTCCTCGATATTGGATTGCTTCTCCGCAATTAAAACAACGTATAATATCAGATTTTTTTGTATCGCTTAATGTAGGGACTTTTTTAAGTTTATTTATATCTCTACTCGTTTGTATTAGCGAAGTTTTATTTATTATATTGCTTTTTGACGTTGTACTGTCTTGTGATTCTCTGCCACCCCGTTCATCACCATCATAATAAGAGTGACAAGCTGCTTCTGCTACAACCTGTTTCCAATCTTTTGCTTTATGCTCCTTTGCCTTACGTAAGTTTTCACGTGCTTTTAAATAGTTGGCAAGTTCCAAATTAAAGTTAGTGATTGCCTCAGAAAATGATTTTGGATGTGCTAATTTTTCAAGGCGTTCTTTTTCTTCAGCCTCAATTAATTTTAAATAGTGCATCTGTTCATCTTTTGATTCTTCATCGTCCGTTGTTTTTAAGAAATCTTCAAGACTTAATTGAGCACACGCATCATGAAGTACTTCATCCCGAATTGTTTCAAATCTAAGACATGGAATCTTACTTTCATTATAATTTAAAATGCTCTCCCAAATAGGATCGTTAGATGAACAAATTTTAGGATATTGATCACAGTTTTCATATTCCCACGCACCGCCCCACTCTGACGAAATTTCTCCTAAAGCATTCATATAAATTTTACAACATACAATTCTTTGATTTTCATGAAACATATGATATTTCTCGAAATATCGACAAGCTGGACTTACATCTTTGCTCAATAATTCAATTCTCTGTTTTTTTGACAGTTCAAATACGGCATCTAAATTGACCATGGGAACATCAAGAGATTTTGCCCTTCCGTAATGTTTAGGTTTGTTTCCTCTCATAATCATAAGAACATCAGCATAATCAGCAAGAGCGGCCTTATACTTTTGATAATGCTCCATACAAATATCGTGCTGTTCGTGGTAACGGTCAAGGCTTACTCCAATATTGCAGCGGCTCAAATATCTTTGCGGCTGATATTCGTTTCCATTTTTAAAGCAATTAGAACATGAAACGTCAATGATTTGTTTGCACCACCTGATAAGATCAATAAGTCTCTCGCTATAAATTAGCCCATTTGTATTTAGGCCAAATTCAAGTAACGGAATTCCCCGCTTGCACAATCCATTTAGAATGTATTCAAGTGCATTGAGATTTAGTGTAGGTTCACCGCCTGTTATATCTAAATGCCCAATTACTTCTGTTTGGTCAAGAATATTGTCAATATATCTATAATCAATATCCACGTTCTGTGAATTTCCACGTAAACAGTGCGCACACTTCATGTTGCATTTACGAGTTGTTTCGATTGTTAAATTCTCAAATGTTAATTTATTCAATTTGTGTTCCTCCATGATTTGTTTTAATGTGGGGTAGTATTGTACTACCCCGCTATATAGTTTCATTTCTTCATTTTTTTGAGAATATTAGCTGCATTTGTAATGCTACTAAGTGCTGCGGTTATACCTCCACCACATCCCATAGTCGAGCCTCCTTTCATCTAAGTTCTATATTGAAAAATCCGAAATGGATAAATCAAACAATGTTTTGATCTTGATACTGTCGTAATATCCATTCTATCGTTTTGGCAGGCTACCGTATCTGCTGGTAAAGGCCGTGTAGTCTGTGGCCTGTTGTGTCAGTCTACACCCTCCCACCTGAAACGAAGATACGGCATACAATCCATCGTCCTGTAATTCTGCGTCTATATTGATTAAGTCCACTTCAATATTGTGAAAATCTTTGCTGTTTTCAAAATCAGGCAACTTGTCCTGCATCTTTGTCCAAAGCAGAGCATCTACCTGAAGATAGTTACGCCACTTGCCGCCCACCAGTAGCTTTGTCCAGCGACTATCAGCAGACTCCGGGATCACGCCAACGCCGTAGGAGCCTTCTTCCGCTAAAATAGGAATGTTCTGCATTTCTGGAGCCGCTGAATCTATGGCCTCCAACGAAAAAAGGTACTTGCCAAAGCAAGCACCCTCAAACAAAAGATTTATCGTTATTTCAATCTGTCGAGAATCAGGCTGTGTACTGTTGACCGTGTATAGGGCAGGAATCGTTAGTTTCATGCTCCATCCCCTTACCTATCGCTTATACTGTAATCAGGCGGCAAAGTGATATACTCCCTGATATTGTCACGGTTTCTCAACGTGGGATCATCAGCAAATATTCCATGACGATCACCATACCGCTCTATAAAGTCTGCTTTTGCCTGATCGTAGTAATCAGCAATTTCTTCAAAATCAATTTCAGGCTTACCTTCCAAACGGCGGCAATAATTCACATAGCACCAAATAATAAAATCTGGAGCGTCATTAGGCCGATATTTGAATTGCGGTAGAACATCTTCCATACTTTCCGCTTGTTTCATCTTTTCCATTAGCGCAGAAAAACTATTGTCTGCATTTGTTTTTGAACAAGCATTTACAAATTGAGCCAATGCACCGCTTGCTAATTTACTCCAACGGTCAACATCAGGATCATTTTTCATCATAGCACTATGTTCTTTAGCGTCATAACGTACATACCGCAAAAGCAATCTGATTTGAGCGTGTGTAAAATTTGGATAGTCTTGCATAGCGCAATTATATGTTTTCTGCATTTGCTGATATTCTACCTCTGTGTACCCCTCACCAAACAAACGAATCATTCCTTCGGTAACAGCAAAATTATCATCTGAAAGATAATAAACTAAATCCTCTGTGCGCTGTCTTTTTGATGATTTACTTTCAGGGCTGGAGTATGTAGTATCTTGATATTGCTTTAGAGAATTGATGTTTTTGAAATACAATCCCACAGCAGTTTTAACACGTTCATATCCAGCCTTATTTGAATACTGCTTTTTGATTTGTTTATCAACGGCATTCATGATTTTAGGCAAAAATGGCTTATCTACTTTCTGCAATACTTCCTCAAAGTTGCCTATGTCTATAGCGTCAGTATCAGGATTATAAACAGTGTCAATAATGCACTTCCGGCAAATCGGAACTAAGCCGTCTTTATGATAACTGCTGGATGATTTGAAGAATGCAGAATCAGCTTTAGGTTTTCCGCATTTTAAACACACTTTACCGTTCTGCATTATCCTTTCCCTCCTTTTGCCTCAATCTGTTAATATCATCATATATTCTGGGCGCATTTCGGAAATAGAACACTAATCGCATTGGATCACGTTTGTCTTTATCAAGATGATCCAGAATCCACCCTTCTCCTAACAGGAAAGTTGCCATACGCATAGTAAAAACTGGTATTGTTCTATCCTTACTCATACCTGATCCCCCTTCAAAACTTCTTCCAATGGAGGTATAGGTAACTGTTCTGCATAGCGTCTATATTCATCCTTGCCCACATCCTTACTAATCCCGATATATCTGGAAGGCTCTGCTGGAGTGCCAAGATTATTTAGCGTTTGAACATACCCCGGCATAAATTCCCCGAAAAATTCAAGAAAGAGCGGGTTATCTGGTTCGTAGAATAAATATCGTTTCTTATCAGTAATCCCTTGCGAAAGTGGATCATTGACAAATTGCTTTTCTACTTTGTCATAGGCCATTACCGCATTATTTAAATTATCACTTTGAATTAGATAATCAGAAAAGAAGATATTGATTTTTCCGTTTTCTATCTTTTGAACAACTGCTAAATTTGGCATTTTAATTCATCCTCCTAAGTAATTAATAAGGGCAACTTCGCCCCATCAATCAAAGCATACACCGTACAAAGGCACTACTTACCTTCTGTTTTGCGGTCTGCTCCAGCGTGGGCCACTTATCCCACAACTCGCCCATCACTTCATCAAACGTGCGGTACTCACCGTCCTGTTGCGTCTTAATGCCCACGGCCTCAAGAGCCGCTGCCATTGTTGTAATCTTATCGTTACCAATTATGAATACCCCCCTTAAATCAATTCCATAATTTCAACGCTCAAATGTTTCTCAATCAGACGAATGATCTTGACGTTACTAATCTTGCCATCTTTAGCGGCCTTTACTGCCTTCTTTGCCAACTCTGCTTTCGCATCAGAATTCAAACTTGTAAGCATTTCTTCAACTGCATCAACATCATTGCCACACAGCAATTTAAGATCACCACGGCTCAAATTATTTTCAAAGAATCTTTTCAGCTT
>OFHO01001679.1_pt1 | contig 15274 bp, 13 predicted proteins | sample 1521531 | NCBI WGS metagenome assembly OFHO01 (sample SAMEA3504124, study PRJEB24116) | mouse gut metagenome | biome: mouse gut; feature: mouse-associated habitat; material: faeces | place: Denmark | collected 2011
GGAATGTTTCCGGCGCGGGCCTCTTTGCGGTCTTTTTATTCGGTCTTATCCAGCTTCTCGATGGAAACGGCTCCGGAAATTCCGGCGGGGGAGGTCTCCTGTATCATGCCGTCGTAGGTGATCCGTACCAGGTCGCCCGCGGCCAGCGGGGGGACTTCGCCGTTAACGGTCACCACGATCCGGTCCGCCGAGCCGCGCTCGGCCTCGCCTTCCAGGGGCTCTACCAGGAGGGCGGCACCGTCTTCCTTGACCTCCAGCACGCGGGCGGTGAATTGAGCGGTCCCGGTGCCTTCGTCGGGGGTCGTTTCGGAAGAGGCGGGGGCGTCCTGGGGTGCGTCGCCCAGCGTATCCTCGGCGCAGGGCGGGGCGCCGTCGCCGCTCGATCCCGACGGGGACTTATTGAAGTCCGGCGCGGGCGCGCCGCCGCCGCAGCCCTTGGGCAGCGCGGCCAGCAGGCTCAGGGACGCCACCAGCATCAGGCAGGCGGCCAGACTGGCGAAGCGCTTCCAGGAGGTCCGGTTTTTTCGGAATCTGTATTCCTGGGCTTCTTCGATCATATCCTCTGGGAGGAGGGTGATGGCGTCGAAGAATATTTCCGCTTTCCGGTTCATACGGCCACCCCCTCTCGTTCCAGCTCCCGGCGCAGGGCCTCCCGCAGGCGCAGGAGGCGCTTGGTCAAGGCGTTGGGGCGCACGCCCAGCTCCCCCGCCAGCTCCTTCACACCGTCGCCGTTCCAGTACCGCCGGACGAACAGCGTCCGGTCCTCCCGCTCCAGCTTTCTCAGCCAGCGGGCGATCAGCTCCCCCAGCTCCTCCGCCTCCACGATTCGCTGGACATTGTCCGGCGAGGGCACGCAGTCGGCCAGCTCGCTGAGCAGGACCTCCGCGCCGCCGAACCGCTTCTGGGCGTGGGCCGCCCGGTAGCGGCTGATGGACAGGTTGCGCAGTATCGCCCCCAGGTAGGCCCGGAGGCTCCCGGGGCGCTGGGGCGGCATGGTGTCCCAGCAGCGGCCGTAGGCGTCGCTGACGCACTCCTCGCTGTCCTGGAAGCTGTGCAGGATGTTCATGGCCAGTTTGTGGCAGAAGCTGCCATATTTGGTATCCGTCTCCCCGATGGCCCGCTCGTCGCGCTGCCAGTACAGGTCAATGATCTGGGTGTCTTCCATGGTTCGGACCCTCCTCTCTGCCATCTATGACGCAAATAAACCGAAAATGTGCCTCCAGTATAGCAGAAACTGTTGCAATTGTCGATTCCAATTTTAATAAGTTTGTGGTATACTTTGTATAATCATACCAGAGGGAGTGAGAATAATGAGGATCGTCGTCAAATTGGGCACCTCCACCCTGACCCACGCCACGGGGAAGCTGAACATCCGGCGGGTGGAGCTGCTGTGCAAGGTCATGAGCGACCTGAAAAACGCGGGGCATGAGCTGGTGCTGGTGTCTTCGGGGGCCATCGCCATGGGGGTGGGGAAGCTGAACCTGGCCAAAAAGCCCTCCGACATCCCCACCAAGCAGGCCCTGGCCGCCGTGGGGCAGTGCGAGCTGATGTATATATATGATAAGCTGTTTTCCGATTACCACCACACGGTGGCCCAGATCCTCCTCACCGGGTCCGACGTGGAGGACCCCCAGCGCAGGGAGAACTTCCACAACACCATGTCCCGGCTGCTGGAGCTGGGGGCCCTGCCGGTCATCAACGAGAACGACACCGTGGCCACCGCCGAGATCGCCGTGGGGGACAACGACACCCTGGGAGCCATCGTGGCGGTGAACGTCCAAGCGGACCTGCTGGTGCTGATGAGCGACATCGAGGGCCTCTACACCGCCGACCCCCGGAAGGACCCCGGCGCGCGGCTCATCAGCGAGGTCCGCGCGCTGACGCCGGAGATCCTGGCCCTGGCCGGGGACGCGGGCAGCGCCCTGGGCACCGGCGGCATGGTGACCAAGCTCCGGGCCGCGGGCATGTGCATGGCGGCGGGGTGCGATATGATCATCACCAACGGCCAGAGGCCCGAGGACCTGTACCGTATCGCGGACGGAGAACCGGTGGGCACCAGGTTTTTCGCCGGAAAGGAAGGGTGAAGGATGACTACTTTACAGATATTGCAGGAAGCCCAGACGGCCCGAAGGGCGCTGCTGCGAACCGGCTCGAAACAGAAGGACGCCGCCCTCCACGCCATGGCGGACCGGCTGTGGGCGGACCGGGACGCGATCCTCGCTGCAAACGCGCTGGATATGGACGCGGCGCGGGAGCATATCAGCGAGGTCATGCTGGACCGGCTGGCCTTGACGGAGGAGCGGATCGCCGCCATGGCGGACGGGGTGCGGCAGGTAGCCGAACTGCCCGATCCAGTGGGGCGGACCCTGCGCACGGTGGAGCGGCCCAACGGGATGGTCATCCGTAGGGTGTCCGTGCCCATGGGGGTGGTCGCCATTATTTATGAGAGCCGCCCCAACGTTACCTCCGACGCGGCGGCGCTGGCGCTGAAAAGCGGGAACGTCTGCGTGCTGCGGGGCGGCAAGGAGGCCTTCCGCTCCGCCAACGCCATCGTCGAGGCCCTGCGGGAGGGGCTGGCGCAGGCGGGACTGCCCCGGGAGGCGGTGAGCCTGGTGCAGGACACCACCCGGCAGAGCGCCAACGAGCTGATGCGGGCCGTGGGGCTGGTGGACCTGCTGATCCCCCGGGGCGGGGCGGGGCTCATCCGCTCCTGCGTGGAGAACGCCCTGGTGCCCTGCATCCAGACGGGTACCGGCATCTGCCATGTTTATGTGGACAGGGACGCGGATCTGAAGATGGCGCTGGATATCATCGAGAACGCCAAGACCAGCAGGCCCAGCGTGTGCAACGCGGAGGAGGTCTGTCTGGTACACCGGGACATCATGGAGCGGTTTCTGCCTCTGCTGCGGAAGCGGCTGGTGGAGGACCGGGCGGCCGGGGGCCTGCAGCCGGTGGAGCTGCGGCTGGATGAACGGGCCGCAGGAATCATCAGCGGCGTCCCGGCGGGGGAAGCGGACTTTGATACGGAGTTCCTGGACTACGTATTGGCGGTAGGCGTGGTGGACAGCCCAGAGGCGGCGGCGGAACATATCGCCGCTCACTCCACCGGGCACAGCGACTGCATCGTTACGGACTGCCGGGAGACGGCGGAAGCGTTCATCGCGCTGGTGGACAGCGCGGCGGTATACTGGAACGTGTCCACGCGGTTCACAGACGGCGGGGAATTCGGCCTGGGGTGCGAGATGGGTATCTCTACCCAGAAGCTCCACGCCCGGGGGCCCATGGGGCTGGAGGAGCTTTGCTCCTACAAATATGTGATCACGGGGAACGGACAGACACGATAAGAGAAGGACCGGCTGAGGCCGGTCCTCTTTTTGTGCTTTACAGCCTGTCCAGACTGTGCTATAATGCCTCCCGACTGGTTTCCACACCCAGTCCAAGCGCGGACTTGTTCCGCGTTCGTTCGGCTGTACCGGGCTGGCGGCCCGGGACGGACCGTTCTCTAAACAAAAAATGGAGGTATCCCTAACATGAAAAGCAAACTCGATGTCCGCCAGATCACTTTCGCCGCCCTGGTGGGGGCGATGTACGTCACCCTGTGCTACTTCGGCAACATCTTCGGGCTGAACTTCGGCATCTTCCAGTGCCGGTTCGCCGAGGCGCTGACGGTGCTGCCCTTCCTGTGCCCCGCCACCGCGTGGGGGCTGTTCGCCGGGTGCATCCTCTCCAATCTGCTCAGTCCCTATGGCCTGCCGGACCTCATCTTCGGGTCCCTGGCCACCCTGCTGGCCGGTCTGCTGACGGCGCGGTGCAGAAACAAGTGGCTGGCCCCCCTGCCGCCGGTGATCTGCAACGGGCTGATCGTCGGCGCGCTGCTGGCCTGGTACGAGACGGGGTTCACGGCGGCGTTCCCGGCGGCGTTCGCGTTCAACGCCGTCTCCGTGGGCGGCGCGGAGCTGCTGGTCTGCTATGTGCTGGGGCTTCCCCTGCTGGAGGTGCTGAACAGGAGCAGGGTCCTGCCGCAGAGGACGGCGGAGTAAAATGATAAACCCTCCCCCAGAGGCGGCCGCGTGAGCCGCGCCGGGGGAGGGTCTTTCGTATTTCTATCGTTAATCCAGACGGAATCTGCGGGCCAGCTCGTTCATCAGGCGGGACTGGTCAGACAGCTCCTGAGCGGTCGCGGCGCTCTTCTCGGTGGCGGCGGAGGTGATCTGGACCACGGCGGAGATCTGGTTGATGCCCTCGGTGACCTGGGAGATAGCGGTGGTCTGGCCCTCCACGGACTCCACCACGGAGTTGACCTTGATGGTCACGTTCCCGGCGATGGCGCTGGTCTTGTCCAGGGAATCCGTTACCTGGCGCACCACCTGGCCGCCCTCGCGGACGGAGGCGATGGAGCCTTCGATCAGCTCCTTGGTGGCCTTGGCGGCTTCATCGGACTTGGAGGCCAGATTGCGCACCTCATCGGCCACCACGGCAAAGCCCTTGCCGGCAGAACCCGCACGGGCGGCCTCTACGGCGGCGTTCAGGGCCAGGATGTTGGTCTGGAAGGCGATGTTCTCAATGGTGTCGATGATCTTGCCGATCTCGGAGGCGGAGTCGGATATCTTCTCCATGGCGCCGTTCAGCTCCTTGACGTACTCCACGCTGACCCCCAGCTGGGCGCCGGCCTGATCGACGAACTGGCCGGCCTCCTCGGCAGCGGCGGCAGTCTGGCGGGCGGTCTCCGCGATGCTGCTGGCGGTAGCGGACAGCTCGCAGACGGCGCTGGCCTGCTCCGCGGCGCCCTGGCTCAGGGACATGGAGCTGTTGGATACATCGTCCGCGCTGCCGGCGACCGTTCCGGCGGACTGGCTGATCCGGTACAGGATATCCCGCAGGGAGCTGCGGATCGAACGGATCGACTGATCGATGGCCTCAAAGTCGCCCACATATGTACGGTCAACAACATCCCGGAAATCGCCTTCGGCCATCCTGCCCAGATTCTGGGACACGTTCTGGACCACGTCGTTCAAGCGGAGGATCGTCGTGTCCAGGGCCCGGGTGAGCTTGGCGGTCTCGTCACGGGAGGCAACGGTGGGGGTGGGGGTCTGCAGATCGCCATCCGCCAGCTTCTCCAAGCGGGAGACGCAGGACCGGATGGGATCGGAGATGGACCGGCCCACCAGGACCGCGATGGGGAAGGAGGCCAGGACCACCAGGACCACCACCAGAAGGGTCAGCATGATGCTCCGGTCCAGGGTGGACTTGAACTCCCGCTGGCTGGCCTCGATGGCGATGCTCCAGTTCTGGCTGCCGCCGATGGGGGCGTAGCCCACCAGCTTGCTGTCGCCATAGAAATTGTAGGAGCCGAAGCCGGTCTCCCCCTGGATCATGCGCTGGTTCACGGCGGCCACGTCCGCGATGCCGGGGTCGGACTGGGCGGCCTGGATCATGTTGGAGCCCTCCTCCACGATGGAACGCTCCGGGTGGCCGATGACGTTGCCACGACCGTCCAGCACATAGGCCACGCCGCTGCTGCCCACGGCCAGGTTGACAACGATGTCGGACAGGAAGTCCGCGCTGATGCCGCCGTAGACCGCGCCCTCGAACCGGCCGTCCACAATGATGGGCACTTCCAGCAGGAAGATCATCTGGCTGCCGTCGTTGATGATATCAGAGATGTAGGGCTTCATGGTCGATTTGCACTGCTTGAAATAGTCCTCCTCCGCGTAGCTCCAGCCGGTGGAGGAGAAGCCGCCGGCATCCATTTTGCCCACGTAAAGGAAGCCGTTGCGCTGGGCGATGCCGTCCCGGACCGGGACCAGCTCGGGGGTCGTGGGGGCGGAGTCCCGGAAGATGTCTGAGGCGGCGGCCTCCTGAAGGGCCGTCCAGTAGTTCCCCATCCTCCACTCGACCGCGTCCGCCGCCATCTGCGTGGCGGGTCCAAGGGTCTTTGTCATCACATCATCGATTCCACTGGCGTTCAAGAGCGCGGTGATCACGCCGATCAGAACGGAGCCGATCAACACCACCGACAGCATACTGATTTGGATTTTTGATTTGATGGACTTCATGTCTAGCCTTTCCTCTCGTCTCACGTTATCCGGGAAGGACCGGCGGGCCCGATGGGTCTCCTCCGGCAAGGCGCGCCGGTATTGCCCAGGGTATTCTAGCATAAGTTCCCGAAAGGTTCAAGGCGAATTTTTCCTTGTTACCGCCCCCGCTTTTTCTTCTCCCTCTTTTCCCGCTCATCCGGATGGGGCGCCACCGCGTAATCCCCAAAATTCCGGTGCAGCCACGCCGCGCAGTGCTCCACCCACACCGCGCAGGGGGCGGAGACCCTCCAGTCCTCGCCGGGGGCGAAGACCGTGCGGTCCGCCAGGGACTGCCCGTGGCCGCCGCTGGGATAGATATGGAGCTCCGAGGGGACGCCCTTGGCCCGCAGGGCCTTGTCCAGCAGCAGGGCGTTCTCCACCGGGACGGTCACGTCGTCGGCGGTATGCCAGATGAAGAAGGGCGGCGCCTGCCGGGAGACCTGCTTCTCCAGGGAGACCAGCTCCAGAAGCTCGTCGTACCGCTCCCCCAGAAGATGCTCGATGGAGCCCCGGTGAGCGGCGGGGCCGCTTGTCACCACCGGGTAGCACAGCACCACGCCGTCGGGGCGGAAGGCGGAGGGGCGGCGGCGCAGGGGCTGGTACAGCTCCCGCTTGTTCCACAGCAGGCCCGCGCTGCCCGCCAGATGCCCTCCGGCGGAGAAACCCATGACCACCACCCCGTGGGGGTCCACATGGTAGCGCTCCCAATTGCTGCGGACGTGGTCCACGGCGGCAAGGAGCTGCCGCTGGGGCACCGGCCAGCGGCCCCGGGGGGCCGCATGGTATCTCAGCAGGAAGGCGGCAAAGCCCAGTCCCGCGAACCGCAGGGCCACCGGCTCCCCCTCCCGGTCCGAGAGGCAGTGATACCCGCCGCCGGGGCAGATGATGACCGCGGAGCGCAGGCGGTGCTCCCCAAGCTCCGGGAAGCTACCGGGAACATAGGCGGTCAGCTCCGCGGGGCCGTCCGCGCCGGGGACGGTCAGGGGGATGGTTTCATGGATCATGGACGGCCTCCTTTACGATACCAGCTGCGCGGCCCCTGTGCCGCGGATGGAGAGCACGTGGCAGGAGCCCGCGCCCGTCAGGGCCTCCATGCCCTGGGTGAACCGCTCCACACGGTCCAGGGGGACGAAGGCCTGGATGGTCCCGGCAAAGCCGCCGCCGTGGACCCGGCAGGCCCCTTCGCCCTCCAGCAGCTCCTCCGCCAGAGCCAGCAGCACGGCCAGGGGCTGCTCCCGGCTGTCGCGGCAGGTGATAACGTTCTGCAGGTTCATGAAGGAGGAGCGTCCGGACCGGCGGACCAGCCGGAGGAAGGCGGGAAGATCTCCCCGCTCCAGAGCCGCGCACTGCTCCGCCGCCCTCCGGTCGTCCTGGAAGAAGTGCATCGCCCGGAGAAGGGCCCGGTCCCCGCAGGTAGAGCGCACCCGGGGAAGCTCCTCCAGGAACTGCTCGTAGGTTGCCTGCCCCAGTCGCTCCCGGCCCAGGCAGGCGGCTGCCGCGCCCATTTCCCGCGGAATGGCGGCGTATTCCTCCGTCAGATCCGCGTGACCGGCTCCGGCGTCCACGATGACCAGGGCATAGCCCTCCCTCTCCAGGTCCACCTGGACCTGCCGCAGGGAGGGGGCCGCCGGGTCGGCGAAGTCGATGGCGATCACCCCGCCGCTGGCGCAGGCCAGCTGGTCCATCAGGCCGCAGGGCTTGCCGTAATAGACGTTTTCCGCGTACTGGCCCACCTGGGCCAGCTGGAGGGGCGTCAGGACGCCGCCGCAGAAGAGGTGGTTCATGATGGTCCCCACCATCACCTCGAAGGCGGCGGAGGAGCTCAGGCCGCTGCTGCGCAGCACCCGGGTCGTGGTGTAAGCGTTGAAGCCCCCCACGGCGTACCCCATCTCCCGCAGGCGGGCGGCCACGCCCCGGACCAGGGACACGGAGCTTCCCGTCTCGGCGGGATGGACGGACAGATCGTCCAGGGAGACCTCCGCCATCCGGTGGTTCCGGGACTGGATGCGCACCATGCTGGTCCCGTTGGGCGCGGCGCAGGCGATGGTGTCCAGGTCCACGCTGCCCGCCAGGCAGCGGCCCCACTGGTGGTCGGTGTGGTTGCCCCCCAGCTCCGTCCGGCCGGGGACGGAGAACAGACGGACGTCCTCCTCCTCTCCGCCGGGAAAGACCCCGGCGTATCCGCGCGTCAGGTCAGCCAGCCGCCGGGCGGCCCCAGCCGCATCCGCGCCGTAGACCGGCTCCAGCCGGTCCAAAAGTCCGCCGCCCTCCAGGGCCTGGAGCAGTTCTCCCCGTCTCATAGCCGTGCCCTCCTGTATGTCCGCCGCAGCGGGGCAGAGCGCCCCCGGCGGTTATTTTCTCCATTTTAACATATAGGCGCGCGGGCCGCAAGGACTTTATTGGGGAGAATGGATGGTTTTATCTGACGGGCGGAGTACGGAACGGCGATTTTTCCCCCGCCAACAAAAACTTTACAACGCCTCCGATCCAGGATATAATACTAGCGTCTGGCAGAATGAAAAGCACATGTTTGACCGAGCGCCCTTCTGCGGAGGAATTTTAGATAAGAAATGTAGGAGGGGCTGATATGAACGTCGCCATCTACACCCTTGGCTGCAAGGTGAACCAATACGAGGCCGCCGCCATGGAGCGGGAGCTGTCCGCCCGGGGCCATGCGCTGGTCCCCTTCGAGGGCCCGGCGGACGCCTACGTCATCAACACCTGCACCGTCACCGCCGTCAGCGACAAAAAGTCCCGGCAGATGATCCGCCGGGCGCGGAAGCAGTCCCCCGGCGCCGTGGTGGCCGTCTGCGGCTGTTATCCCCAGACCCACCCGGAGGACGTAAGGGGTCTGGACGTGGACCTCATTGCCGGAACGGGGGACCGGATGAGGTTCCTGGACCTGCTGGAGCACGCCGCCCATGAGAAGGAGCCGGTGATCGACCTGGACGAGGCCCTCCGCCGCCGGACCTTCGAGGTCTTGCCCGCCGGAGGCCTGTCCGCCCGGACCCGCGCCATGCTGAAGGTGGAGGACGGGTGCGTCAACTTCTGTTCGTACTGCATCATCCCCTACGCCCGGGGGCCGGTGCGGTCTCTGCCGCCGGAGACCGCCGTCCGGGAGGTCCGCCGCTTGCGGGAGGAGGGCTACCGGGAGCTGGTCCTCACCGGCATCGAGATCTCCTCCTGGGGCCGCGACCTGCCGGGGAAGCCGGAGCTGGCCAGCCTCATCGAAGCCGTCTGCCGGGAGGCGGGGGACATGCGGGTGCGCCTGGGCTCCCTGGAGCCCAGGACCATTACGGAGGACTTCTGCCGCCGGACCGCCGCCCTGCCCAACCTGTGCCCCCATTTCCACTTGTCCCTCCAGTCCGGCTGCGACGCCACGCTGGCGCGGATGAACCGGAAATATGATACCAAGCGGTATAAAGAGAGCGTCGAGCTGCTGAACGGAGCCTTCCACCGCCCCGCCGTCACCACGGACCTCATCGTCGGTTTCCCCGGCGAGACGGAGGAGGAGTTCGCCGCCACGCTGGAGTTCATTCGCTCCTGCGGCTTCGCGGAGATGCACATCTTCCCCTACTCCATCCGCCCCGGCACCCCGGCGGCGGAGATGGAGCAGACGCCCAAGGCCATGAAGGAATCCCGGGCCGCCCGGGCCGCCGCCGTCGCGGAGGAGATGCACCAGGCTTATCTGGAGGGCTGCGTGGGGCAGGTCTACGACGTCCTCTATGAGCAGCCGGCGGACGGCCTCTATCAGGGCCACGCGCCCAACTACATGCTGACCGCCGTCCCCGGCGCGGACCTCCACAACCGGACCCTGCCCACGCGGATCGTCGGCGTGGAAAACGGCGTCCTGCGGGGGAAATTGGTAGAATGTTCCGGTAAAGACGGGGAATAAATCGCAGACCCCCTATGCAGGAAGATGAAACTGCATAGGGGGTCTGTTATGGAAAAATAGAAAAGAATAAATCCGAACCCGTCCCCGTTGGGAAACCAGTTCGGATCATCCTTTGATGGTGGACGCTAACGGACTTGAACCGCTGACCCCCTGCACGTCAAGCAGGTGCTCTAGCCAGCTGAGCTAAGCGTCCATACGCGGAACGATGTTATATTACTGCACTCGCGCCGATTTGTCAAGCCTTTTTTTGCGTTCCGCCCTTTATTTTTTGATATCGGAAAAAATTTGTCAAATTACACAGGCTGTGGTATGATAGAGCCAGAAAAATCGATAGGAGCGACAACTATGCCTGCCATCTACCTGGACAACGCCGCCACCTCCTTTCCCAAGCCCCCCGCCGTGGCGGACGCCATGCTGCGCCATATACAGGAGAACGGCGCCTCCATGAACCGGGGCGTCTACGCCTCCGCCCAGGAGGCGGGGATGACCGCCCTGCTGCTGCGGGAGGAGCTGTGCCGCCTGTTCCGCCACGGCGATCCCCCCCACTGCGTGCTGACCTCCGGCAACACTATGGGGCTGAATATGATCCTGCGGGGCTGGCTGCGCCCCGGGGACCACTGCCTGGTCAGCTCCATGGAGCACAACGCCGTCATGCGCCCCCTTCAGGCCCTGGCGGAGGAGGGGGTAACCTTCGACCGCGTCCCCTGCGACAGCCAGGGACGGATGGACCCGGAAGACCTGCGCCGGATGATCCGTCCCCACACCCGCCTGGTCCTGATCGCCCACGGCTCCAACGTGAGCGGCGGCGTCCAGGACGCGGCGGCGGTGGGCGGGATCTGCCGGGAATATGGCATCCCCTTCGCCCTGGACGCAGCCCAGACCGCCGGGCATTGGGAGATCGATTTCGACGGCTGGGGCCTGTCCGCCCTGTCTGTCCCGGGCCATAAGGGCCTCATGGGCCCCAGCGGCACAGGGGCCCTGCTGCTGTCCCCGGCCTTTGCCCGGGAGCTCCGCCCCATCGTTACCGGCGGCACCGGCAGCGCCTCGGACCTGGAGACCCAGCCCCTGTATATGCCCGACCGGTTCGAGTCTGGGACGCCCAACCTGCCCGGTATCTACGGCCTGGAGGCGGCGGTATCCTTCGTCCTGCGGACCGGCACGGAGACCCTGCGGACCCATGAGGCCGCCCTCACCGCCCGTCTGCTGGACCAGCTGCGGGAGGTCCCCCGTATCCGCCTGGCGGGCCCCTGGGAGCTGGAGGACCGCGTGGGCGTGGTCTCCGTGGATTTTCTGGAGGCGGACAACGCCAGCGCCGCCTTCCGCCTGGAGGAGGAGCACGGCATCCTGACCCGCTGCGGCCTCCACTGCGCCCCGGCGGCCCACCGGACCCTGGGGACCTTCCCCCAAGGTACCGTGCGGTTCAGCCCCGGGTGGTTCACCACGGCCGAAGAGATCGACGCCGCGGCGGCGGCGGTCGCGGAGATCGCCTGCGGCGGGGCGTCCTGAAAAATTTTTTGAAAAAATTTGAAAAACCTCTTGCAAAATTCCGCAGAGTGTGCTATCTTATCTAAGCTGACATCAATCAGCACTGCAATATCCGGGTGTGGCGAAGTTTGGTATCGCGCTTGAATGGGGTTCAAGAGGCCGCTGGTTCGAATCCAGTCACTCGGACCAAATCGCAAAAATTCCTGTAACCGCAACGGTTACAGGAATTTTGTTTTGCCTTCTTGATGTGAATGCAGATTCTAAGCGGACCAAGAGCTATAAAAGGTGTCAAACAAAAAGATAGCGGTAAGCACGGCGACCGGCTGACCACCATTCTCTTACTTGCCGCGATCCCTGATCTGATACGCCAGAGGAGCGGGGAAATCAATTTTGAGGAAAATAATGCCGCAATTGTAGGGCGCGACAACCCGGCGCGCCGCTGCGGGGCAGATTTTGCCAACGGCGCGCCGAGGCCGTCGCGCCCTACAGACGCAAAAAAGGAGATACGCCTATGCTGCCGATCGAACTTCGTCCCGAGAGCCCCGCCGACTTCCGCGCGGTGGAGGAGCTGACCCGGAACGCCTTCTGGAACCACCACGCTCCCGGGTGTGATGAGCATTATCTGGCCCACATCCTCCGGGAGTCCTCCGACTTTGTTCCGGAGCTGGACTATGTTGCCGTCCACGCCGGGAAGGTCGTTGGGAACATCATGTATACCCGTGCAAAGATCGTCCTGGACCGGGGCGGGGAGCGGGAGGTCCTGTGCTTCGGGCCTCTGGCGGTAGACCCGGCCTTTCAGGGCCAGGGCGTAGGCGGCGCGCTGATCGAGCGCACCAAGACCCTGGCCCGGGAGCTGGGGTATAAAGCGATCTTGATCTTTGGGGACCCGGAGTACTACAGCCGGTTCGGGTTCATTCCGGCGGAACGGTATGGCGTGGGAACTTCCTGGGGGGTATATATCATCTCCCTCCAGGCGTTGGAGCTCCAGCCCGGAGCACTGGAGAACTGCGCGGGATATTTCCAGGAGAGCGGGGACTATCAGATAGCCCCAGAGGCATCCGCCGCTTTTGACAAGGGCTTCCCGCCCAAAGAGAAGGTCTCCGGCCTGCCCAGTCAGGAGCGGTTTCAGTGGATCATCCAGCAGACGAAGCCCCGCCTTTGATCTGCGGCCGAAGGATGGCCCCAAGACCCCGCCAAAAAGGAGAAAGCAATGATATATTTAGACCATGCCGCCACCACGCCGGTATCCCCGGAAGCCGCTCAGGCAATGGTGGAGGTCCTTACCAAACGATACGGCAACCCCTCCGCCCAGTACGCCCTGGGCCGGGAGGCCAAAGCCCTGACGGACCGGGGCCGGGAAACCATCGCCGGAGCGCTGGGCTGCAAACCCGAGCAGCTGTTTTTCACCTCCTGCGGCACGGAGGGCGACAACTGGGCCATCCGCGCGGCGCTGCACCAAAACCGCCGCGTGGGGAAGCACATCGTTACCACGGCGGTGGAGCACAGCGCCGTACTCCAGTGCGTCAAGCAGCTGGAGCGGGAAGGCTACACCGCTTCCTATGTGAAGCCTGATGGAGAGGGGCACATCTCTGCGGAGGCCGTGCTGAACGCCGTCCGGGAGGACACGGCCCTGGTCAGCGTCATGCTGGTGAACAACGAGACCGGGGCGGTGTTCCCGGTGGCGGAGATCGCCGCAGGACTGAAGGACAGGCCCACCCTGCTCCACACCGACACGGTGCAGGGATTTTTGAAGATACCTTTCACCGTCAAGAGCTTAGGGGCGGACTATGTCACCCTCTCCGCCCACAAGATCGGCGGTCCTAAAGGCATCGGGGCGCTGTATATCGGGGGCAGGGCGAAAAATACGCTGCCCCTGCTGTTCGGCGGCGGGCAGGAGGCCGGGCTGCGGCCTGGGACGGAGGCCACGGCGCAGATCGCGGGCTTCGCCAAGGCGGTGGAGCTGCGGCTGGAGAGGCGGGAGGAGACCGCCGCCCATCTTGCCGCCTGCCGGGACTACGCCAGGGAGAAATTGAGCGCCATTCCGGACCTGCGGTTCGTAGGACCGGCCAGCGCGCCCCACATCCTGTCCGTGTCCCTGCCGGGATATCCCAGCCAGAACATCGTGGGGGAGCTGGACGGAAAGGGGATCTGTATTTCCGCCGGTTCCGCCTGTCACCGGGGGAAGGCCAGCCACGTGCTGACCGCCATGGGCCTGGACAAGCGGACCGCCGCCGGGACGGTGCGGATCAGTTTCGGCCCGGAGACGGTCTTTGCGGACATCGACGCCCTGGCGGAGGCCCTGCTGGAGCACAAAAACACCCGGTTCCCCATGTTGTAGGCAAATCCTATCCCCCGTGCAGCTATTTTCATTTTTTAGGAGGTTCTCCATGCTCCGCGCTTTACGCCGGGAATCCGGCTTCTACAGAAGGCTCTGGACGCTGGCCGCGCCCATGATCCTGCAAAACATCATCACCACCTCCCTGGGCTTCGCGGACATCTTCATGGTGGGTCTGCTGGGCAATGCGGAGATGGCGGCGGCCACTGCCGCCAACGTGCCCGTGTTCATCATCCAGGTGGTCATTTTCGGCTTCCAGAGCGGCATGGCTGTCCTGGTCAGCCAGTACTGGGGGCGGGGGGACACGGACAGCATCAACCGCTGTCTGGGGGTAGCCCTCTATGCCGTTACCGGGTTTTCCACCCTGCTGGCCCTGATCACCTTCCTCTTCCCCGCCCAGGTCCTCCGGCTCATCACGCCCAACGAGGAGCTGGTGGAGCTGGCGGTGCGGTACATCCAGATCGTGGGCTTCTCTTACATCTTCAACGGGATCAGCAGCATCTACGCCGGCATCCAGCGGAGCACGGAATATCCCGCCTTCGGGATGCTCCTCTTCGGGGTGTCCATGTGCGTGAATACGTTCTTGAACTTTGTGCTGATCTTCGGACACTTTGGCGCGCCCGCCATGGGCATCACGGGGGCGGCGGCGGCCACCCTGGTCAGCCGGGTGGTGGAGTTCGCCATTGCCGCCGTCTTCGCCCTCCGGAGCAGGCGGCTCCCGCTGCGCTGGAGCTGCATCCTCCGGCCCGGACGGGCCATCGTCCGCAGTTTCCTGATCTATTCCACGCCCGTTGTCTGCAACGAGGCCATGTGGAGCGTCGGGACATCGATGCTCACGGTCATTATGGGACACATGGCCAACAGTCAGGACATGCTGGCGGCCTACGCGCTCGTGGGGAATATCGACAAGCTCTCCACGGTGGTCTGCTTCGGGCTGGCGGGCTCCGCCGCCGTCATCGTAGGCAAGGAGATCGGCCAGGGGCACAGTAAGGAGCGGGTCTACGAGGTCAGCTGGACACTGCTGCTGGTCTCCATGCTGGTGGGCGGAGCCGTGATGGCGCTGCTGCTGGTGCTGCTGCCTGTGTTTTTCCGGCCGGTGTTGTTTCCGTTGTTCCAGCTGGCCCCCGGCGCGGCGGAGGCCGCGACTTATTTGGCGGTCGTTTATGCGGTCTTTATGCCCATGAGGGCGTTTGATATCACGAATATCACGGGGGTCCTCCGGGCGGGGGGCGACGCCAGGATGGCGTCCCTCATCGACATCGGGCCGCTGTGGCTGGCGGCCATCCCGCTGATGGCCCTGGCGGGGCTGGTCTTCCAGGCGCCTACGTGGGTGGTTTGCATTGCCATGCAGGCGGAGAATCTTTTGAAGTGTCCGATCGGGTTGATCCGCTTTCATGGGAGGAAGTGGATCAATGATGTAACACAGGGGTAGGGGGTTCTTTGCCGCGCTTCGCGCGGCAGGGGAGTTGTTTCTTCACGCCC
>OFHO01001682.1_pt1 | contig 15264 bp, 8 predicted proteins | sample 1521531 | NCBI WGS metagenome assembly OFHO01 (sample SAMEA3504124, study PRJEB24116) | mouse gut metagenome | biome: mouse gut; feature: mouse-associated habitat; material: faeces | place: Denmark | collected 2011
TTTCTTCCCGCCGCTTGCTCAAGGCGGCATTTGATATATGCCCTTACGGGCGCACATAAAGCTCCGTCATGCTGTTGCTGATTGGCGTTCCGGTTGCGAAAGTCACGCCCTTGCCGCCTGTCAGTTCATCAAGGTACTGACATTTTGCAAACATATCACTTGACTTCTGCGCCTCAGTCTGTGCAATGCCTGCAACATTCCGCATTTTTGTGTATAAGAAAAGGTTTTTGTAAAAATGACTCTCATCCACAAAAAGCCTGTCAACACCAAGCTGTTCAAAGGTTACTACATTGTCTTTCCTCGATGTGTCATTCAGTTTTTCAAGCCTTGCTGAAAGGGATTTTCTTGTTTTCTCCATCTGCTTAATGGTATATCTCTCCCCGTTGTCGGCTTTTGCCTGCTCTATGGCAAGCTCAATTTCACCGATCTGACGCTCAATCATAGCTTCCTGACGCTCAATTGACAGCGGGATTTTCTCGAATTGAGAATGCCCGATAATCACCGCATCATAGTCACCTGTTGCTATCCGGGAACAGAATTTCTTCCGGTTGGCAGGATCAAAATCCTTTTTCGTTGCAGCTAATATATTTGCGCCGGGATAAAGCCGCAGGAAGTCGCTCGCCCACTGCTCCGTCAAATGGTTCGGCACTACAAACAGGCTTTTCTGGCACAATCCTAACCGTTTGCTCTCCATTGCCGCCGCTGTCATTTCAAAGGTCTTGCCCGCACCGACACAGTGCGCCAGCAGGGTATTATCCCCGTATAAAACGTGTGCGACTGCATTTTTCTGGTGGGGCTTTAACTCAATGTCCGGTGTCATGCCGGGAAATTTTAAGTGCGCCCCGTCATATTCCCTCGGTCTTGTGGAATTGAACAGCTTATTGTATTTTGCCACCAAGTCCTGCCGCCTGTCTGGGTCACGGAAAACCCAGTCCTTAAAGGCTTCCCTTATGGTGTCCTGTTTCTGTGCCGCAAGGGTGGTTTCCTTTTTGTTTAATACTCTTTTTTCCTTCCCGTCCTCCATGATTGTGTCATATACCCGGCTGTCCTTTAAATTCAGTGAATCCTCCAAAATCTGGTAGGCGTTCCTGCGGCTTGTTCCATAGGTCATGTTCACAAGGGAATTTCCAAAATCCGCATTTTTACCCTTAACATTCCACTGCCCTGTCACATCCGAAAACTGTATGCCCATAACATTTTTATCAAACAAGTGCTGCGGCGATTCAAAAGTATCACGCATGAAATCCTCCAGATACTCCGGCTTTACCCATGTTGCGCCGATACGCACCTCGATCTCGCTTGCGTCAAGCTCCTTTGGCTGTACCTGCGTGAGCGCCTGCACGTTCACGGCATATTCCGGGTGGTTCTCCGCATAGGTTTTTGCTGTTTCCAGCTTGTCACGGACGTTGCCGCTTAAATACTCATCTGCTGTTTCCCACTTGTCCGTTACGGGATTCTGGAAGATAACCCCTGTCAGTTCCTCTTTTATCGTGTCAGCATCTTTCCCGGAAAGCTCCGCCATATAGTCAAGGTCAACCTTCGCCTTTTCTGACAGCGACACCGCAAGGGCTTCGGTTGCCGTGTCAACGCTTGTGACAACCTCCGCTTTCTTAATGGTACGCTTTGTGAACATATCCGCCTTGCCGACAAATTTCCCTTCCTCGTCCGTCTTTTCAAGGGAGCATAACAGACAATAGCTGCTGTCCTGGTTAAATGCCCGCTTGTTGGTCTGCGAATTGATAAGCCCGTATTTCTTTGAGAAATCATCGTACAGTTTATTTAATTCTGCCTGTTTCTCCAAAATGACGGTATCCGGGTATTCTTCTAACTGCACACGGATCAGCTCCTGCGTACAGTCCCTGATACCTACCATGCCCTTAATGCGTTCCATCATGGTATCTTTCATGTCCACAGGCTTCATAATGGAATTTTCACGGTAATAAACCTTATCGTCCACAAGCGTATAGCTGTAATTCTTCACATCCGGGTCTGCCGGAATGGTCTGGTCTGCTGCTTCACTGTCAAGCTCATCAAGCGCTGCTTCCTCAATCTCACCGTCAATCCGGCTTATGGCTTCCGCAAGCTGCTCCGCAAATGGTCTTGTAGTGTCAGGCTGGCAGGTGCTTTCCATGCCATAGGGACCGGAAACCATTTCCATTTTACCCACGATCATCTCCGGGTGTTCCGCAAAATAGCTGTTCATGGCGATGCCGTTTTCATCTTCCGAAAGGTGTACCCAGTCCGGCTCCAAGTCCATAACCCTGTCACGTTTCTTTAAAAATAAAATATCGGAAGTGACCTCCGTCCCTGCGTTTTCCTTAAAAGCGGTATTCGGTAATCTGACCGCCCCTAAAAGCTCCGCCCTCTGTGCAAGGTATTTTCTTACTTCCGGGCTTTTCTTGTCCATTGTACCCTTGCTTGTCACAAAGGCAACCACGCCGCCCGGACGTACTTTATCCAGAGTTTTTGCAAAAAAGTAATCATGTATGAGGAAATTGTTTTTGTCATACTGCCTGTCTGCCACCTTATACTGACCGAAAGGCACATTGCCCACCGCCACGTCAAAGAAGTCATTCGGATAGTCTGTCTTTTCAAAGCCGGAGATTTTAATATCCGCTTTTGGATAGAGCTGTTTTGCAATCCGCCCGGTGATCCCGTCAAGCTCCACGCCGTACAGCCTGCTCTCCTGCATCTTTTCCGGCAGCATACCAAAGAAATTCCCAATGCCCATTGCAGGCTCTAAGACATTCCCTTTTTCAAAGCCCATATTTTCTAAGGCTTCATAGATACTGCGGATAATAACCGGGCTTGTATAGTGGGCATTTAAGGTACTCTCCCTTGCGGAAGCGTATTCTGCATCGGACAGCAGGCTTTTCAATTCCTGATATTCCCCCGCCCATGCACTTTTGCTTTCGTCAAACGCATCGGCAAGACCGCCCCACCCGACATACTGTGATAAAATCTTCTGTTCCTCTGGTGTGGCGATACGGTTCTCGCCCTCAATCTTCTCAAGTGTACGGATTGCGTCTATATTCCTTTTGAATTTCTCTTTTGCGCCGCCAATACCGAGGGTATCATCTGTGATATGGAAATTGACCGCTCCGGACTTGTCAATCTGCACCGTTTTCTCCGGCTCCGCTTTCTCCGGTTCTTCAAAATGCAGCTTCTCAACAACCACATCATAGGGCAGATTGTTTTTTTCGCCCGGATAGACCTCCACGGTTTCAGCCGTGTAACCCATCTGGTCAGGCTCTTTTTCTTCCGGCGTAAACAGGTGTGCGTTCCGTTCGTCCTGCCGCAGCAGCTTTTCAAAGTTCTCCCTGCTCTCCAAGCGGCGAGGGGGATTGAGCAGAGAACGATCCATGATCTCCACATTCCAATCATCGGTTCGGGTAATCTCATAGGGCTTATTGTCCAAATATACTCTATCCCCAACCCGGTAATCCCGCTTTTGGACATCATGTCCAGAAGTTTCCTGCTCTGGAACTGACATCTCACGCTCTTTTTGTGAAAAATCTTTCCATACCCTCTCCGAAACAGCAGAAAAATAAGGAGATTCATCTTCCATGATCTCATATTCAATCTCCTTCAAACCCTCAAGGCTTTCTGCCCCTGCTATTTTTTCATGGTATTTAAAATACAATGCTTCCCTGCCAAGAATCCCTTCCAGACGCTCCAGCTCCGGCTCTGACATACGTTCCCATATATCGTCCTTTTCTGTATGAATGGTAAAGCCTTCGCCGTCATCGTGGTATTCCAGCGTATATTGCAGGGAATCATGCTCCCCACGGATATCACATTCAAAGTCATATACCGTAGTCCGGGAACCCGCAGAATATTCCCTTCCAGTCAAGACCAGATTCTGTATATCGTCTGCGGTCAGCGGCTTTTCTGCATAATCCTCTTGTATCTGCCCATCGGAAACTGCCTTTGCACGTTCGACCTCTATGGTATGCCACTGATCCACCTCTGCCGCATTCTCAAAATCAATGCCGTTCCTGTGGCAGTAATCGACAGCCTCATCGACAGTTTTAAATGTTGGCATATCCCCGTGGCTGTCACGGTAAGGCTGCACTTCCTCCCCTGTGCTGCCATCCATTACAGAAATACAATAACTGTCAGCAAAAGCGTCCGAGGTAAGTGAAATGGCATAATAAAATTCCGATACCTCCCCGCCTCCTTCAAAACGGGAAAATACCTCCGCTTCGTGGCGGTCAATATCCCGCATGGCTTCGATGTTTATGAAATCTTCTACTATTTCCGCCCTGTCCGGCTTATGGTCATACTCAAAGCGTGTATTTCCGTTTACCTCTGCGTAGAAGAAATCACTGTCCTCTATGGAATTGCCAAGCACATATACATCATCGCCGGACTTCCATTCATCTGTCTTTACGCACTCCTGCCCATCAATAAAAATGGTATCTTCTAACCTCTGGACATCATGTCCAGAAGTTTCCCTTTCATTCTGCTCCCTTTTATATGCGCTCTGTTTCTGCATGGAACTGAATACCATCTCATCATATCCGATCACATCAATCAGGTCAGCATGGGTATCCATGTATTCCTGTGCCAGCTCACGGTTGAGAAAAAATCGGCTGTGTTCCGGATAAGGTATCAGAAGCCCGTCCTCTGCCGTTGTAACAAGGCGGTAACGCATACCCTCCCTGCCATCGGCATACTGGTGTGTATAAAAACCTGTCGCTGGTTCTGAAAAATCTTCTGACGATTCCAGTGCAACCGTGGTTTTTTCCACGATCTCTACATCAACAGCAGTAAGTTCAGAAGCGTAATCTTCCCCGCTTTCCTTTGCCCCGTCCAGTGTTTCCGATACGGAAACCGGGCTTGCATCCGTATTGTGGGTATCATAAAGGGCATAACCGCCTGTTTCCCTGTCAATCCAAAGAAACTCCCCATTAGGCAGCTTTGCGCTCCATTCCGCAGGCTGTCCGTTATCATCGTCCATATCATGTACGATATGCCAGTCTAATTCCCCTTCAGGAATATCCGGCACATCATTTTCCTGCTCTGCTTCTGCCTGTGCCGCAAGCTCCTTCTCATGCTCAATATATCTTCTTGCCTGATTGATAAAGCCATTCAGTACAGCAGGGTGGGAAGCGGCAACAATATCCCGGCTTTCATACATTGCATAAGGTTCTATGGACTTTGCCCATTCCTTGTTTTCCGGGGAAATCCTTTCTTCCTGCCTGCGGTGCATGACGGTATTTGCAAGCACATAGCTTACACGCTCTATGCCGTATTCCTTTATGACACCCTCCGCCGTTGCCTTTGGCAGACGGTATCCGTCAAAGTTTTCTGCAATAGCCCTGTCAACGGCATCTTTGCAGGCAACCTTTGTGTCACGTTCTATCTTTGCCTGTGCCTTTTCAAGCTCTTTCTGCGCCTGTTCCTCTTTATATTCCGCATAGGCTTCTTTTCCTTCGGGGAATAAATATTTATCTTCCTGAATGAGTTTCCTGATACGCTTCTCCACAGCTTTCCACGGCAGCAGCACATCGGCATAAGGTTTTGATAAGTCTCCCTTTTTCAGACTGATACCTTTAGAATCGTGATCTTCCCAGCTATGGTCAGCTCCGGCAAGCGCATGGGAGCTTCCGCCTATTCCGTATTCTTTTTTCAAAAATGCTGCCGCTTCCTTGCTGTCATGCCCCTCCATAAAATAGTCATAGATACGGAAAGAGCCGTGTTCAAAGCCGCTTCCCCTGCCAAGCCGGTGGTCAATCTCGTCCTGTGTAATAAAATCTTCTTTCTTCACTTCCACATGGTCAGATACCGGGAATGTTTTCTTCTGTAAAAGCAGGTTGTCAAGCTCTGCCCTGAGTTCCTCTTTTGGCATGACGGAACGGAAACGCAGTTTCTTTTCGCCGCTTTCAAGCTGTGCAAGCGCTTTGTCCATATGGGAGGCTACCATATCCACACTCTCCGGTGTCGATAAAATATCCACTAAACTTGCATGGGAGTCCGGATAATTTGCAAATTTCATTTCCAGTTCTTCCGGCGCTTCCCCCATGCCGTCACGGAAAAAGAAATACAGATGGTCTGCAATACGCCCACGTTCCACCTCATCCACAAGGTAGGCTTCATTTGCCCCCATATAAGTGCCTTTTTCCACCTGTGAGCGTATCTGTGTTTCAATCTCCTGCCAGCTCATGGTAAACTTAGGATTTTCTATCGCTGATGTGCCATCCCCCGCTGTCATGCCCTGCCCGTCAAACCAGACGGCTATCTGTTTTCCCTCAAACTCAAAACCTTTCCCGGTAGTTTTGTATTCTTTTTTCAGAAACTCTGCCATTTCCTCCGGTGTCTTGCCCTGCTGGTACTTGGCATAAATACGCTTGCGGCTGTTCTCCCTGCCGCCCCCGCTTCGCAGGATCGTGTCAAGCTGCTCTTTTGTAATTACTTCTTTTGTCGGTTCAGGGCTTGTTTTTTCTGCCGGGATAATGCCAGCTTCCGCCTCTTTCATGGCAATGCTGCCTACCTGCTCCGTGAACATGGAAAAGAGGTCAAGCTGCTGGTACATCCCGTTTGTGTCGATCTGCTCCGCCTTTTCCCCCGGAAGCAGGTATACACCATCTTCAATATAGGAATTTACAAAAAAACGGGCATCTTCCCATGAAATCCTTGCTTCCGCTTCACGGGTAAGGTAATGCCCCTTCCACATGGTCAGACCGTCCTCATCCGCACGGTATCCCGCCCGCATCTCCCCAATGTCAAGCTCCGTAAATTCTTCCATGCGGAACGAATTTTTCAGATACTCTGTCTGCATCCTTATATCCTGCTCCATTGCAAAATATCCCGCAATTTCCGGTCTTTTATGGATAAGGAAATCATCAGAACACAAAATCCCTTTCTGTATCTCCACCGCTTTCTCTGCAAACTCCAGATTATCCAAAAAAGAGCCGGACAATGAATCTTCCCCGCTGCTGCGGTCATTATCCGGCTTCACTGCTTCTTCCTTATTCTGTTGTAATCCGCTGTTTAAAGGCTGTAAACCAGCTCCGTCAGTACGCTTTCCTCCGCCGAGTGCCTGATTGCGTTCATCTTCGCCACCCATTTCATCTGATCGGACGCTTTCAGCGCTTCGTCCACTCCCTCTGCTTCCGCCATCCTCTCCGTCAGAAAGTCCATCCTCTCCTCTGCCTGTTTCTGTATCTCCAGACAGTGTGCTTTCAGTTCTCCCGTCAGCAGAAGCCCGCTGTAAATCCCCCTCCGGTGTTCCTTCAGATAATTCCTGTGCATCAGCCCGTACTTGGTCAGCGGCTCCTCCGGCTCGCTGTCCGGTATCAGGTTGGGTATCAGATAATCCCCGTTCTTCTCGTATGTCAGTTCCATGTGCAATGCCCTCCGTTTCTATATTTTTAACAGCCTGTTCCCCTGTCACATATATTGGTATATCCGTTCTTGTCTGCAAAACGCTTTCACGCTTTAAAGCATTATAGCGTGGCTCTGGTGTATTTGCAAGCACTTTTTGGGGATTTTTTTCTATATTGTCAATCTGTACCCCGTTTGCCTTTTCTTTTGCCTTATTTCGGGCAATATGGCGGTCATAAGCCGCAACCGTTTTACCGATTTCCATAAGAATGGGCTTGCACATATCCGTGGTGGCATTGCCGATCACGGATAATGCCTTTGTGGTATTAAACTCACTGATATAATCAAAACTCAGCTCGTCTTTCCACAAGTCCATGTCAGCGCCGCACCGGGATAAAAGGGTGTATGCGATGCTTGCGGAAAGCGTTTCCCTAAGCCGCAGCCCCACATTCAGATCGTCAAATTCCTCTAAGAAGCTGCCCTCCTTTGCATAGGACATATCCTGCATCAGTTCCCCGTAATAATCTTCCGCAATCCTCCCTGCAATCTCCATGAGCCTGCTTTCAAAGGAATTGTCTTTATCGGTTGCACCGTATGTTTTTTCAAGCTGTGCAAGCACAGCGTCCTTGTGTTCCTCCCTGATCTCCCACAGGTACGGGTCTTTCCCCAGCCTTCTTGATTTATGTACGTCCGAAACGTCAAAAACATATTTCAGCCTTGGGCTCTCGCTCTCCCGGTCAAAAAGCGCAATCCCCTTTGCCCCACGGTTTACCCAGCAGAACATTTTTTCATTCCATGTTTCCATCGTGGCGCAGGCGTTCGCATCCGGTCTTTGTGCGTAGATAAGCATCTGGTCATCAAACGGGTACCGGTACAGCCTTGCGGCAGTAGTCAGGTACTTCGCCCACTCCTCCCCGTTTTTTGACACCTGCCTTGCAGTTTCCCCCGCAAGCAGGGAGATTTCATGGTATTTCTTTGAAACAAGATATTGTTCAGCCATCCGCACCCTCCTTAATCATAAAACCCGTTTTCCTCAATGCCTTTTTCCAGAATGGACGCTACCAGCGTATCCAGCTCCACGCCGTTTATCTCGCTGACCACGATCAGCTTTGCAAGGGTATTCTTTTCCACCGGGACCGTATAGCGTTCCTGATCCGGACACAGCTCACGCACACAGACGCCAAGCGCATCTGCAATCTGGCAGAGTGTGCTTATGTCTGCTTCCCGGATACCTGCCAGAATATCTAACAGCGTATTCTCACGGACTCCGGAAAGCGCCGCCAAACCCGGTATGCCCATATCCATGTCTTTCATCACATTTAAAATCTTATCGCCTGTGCTTAAAATTTCCATTCCCATTGCCAGTCCCTCCTATTCTGCCCTGTTCCCGAAAGAAAAGGCTGTATTTTCTTTCGCTTTTGTGGCTGTAAACTTCGCTTTCACTTCTGCCACCTTAGACTCCAGAACCGAGAACATTGCTTCCACCTGTTCCGGCGTATAGTCATAAGCCGACCTGTTGGCAAGGTTCTCTATCGTGCCGATGGCATCTATCGCCTTGTTCATGCGGTACTCCCCAAGACGGATAAATTTCTCCGCTTTCGTTTCTTCTGCCTTTTCCGCAGGTACGTTTACTGTTGCATTTTCCATAATTCCACTCATTGTCATATCCTCCATTTTTCATAAAATCTAAGGGCATACAGATTTTTCCGTATGCCCCGTGGTTCCTGTATGCTTTTATCATGCTTATGATAAATCCGCATCACTGCCAGCCGTCCGGCTGCTGTTGATATATTCAACAAGATCGTTCGGGAATCCTCCTTCCAGTACCTCCCGGATATCATTGATACACTGCTGGAGAAGCTCCCTGTCGCTGTCCCACCCTTCACAGGCATTTTTGATTTCCCTGATACGGTCTGTATTTGATATTTTTCTTTTCCGTGAAAGTTTTTCAACCCCCACAATCCGGCTGTCCGTAATAATCCCGATATTTTCAATCCCTTCGAGGATATATCTGAGGAATCCGGCTTCGTTCGCAGTCAGGTATATCCCCCGTGCCGCAGGATTTTTTTCTTCTCCGTCCGCTGTGGGAGAACCGGGTCCGTCACTTCCGGAAGTCCCGCTTTCCTCCTGATCGGAAAAATATTCTTCCCAAAATCCGTCATCCGGCTCCATGACAGATGCAGGCTTCCCGCATCTGTCATTGTACTTTTTTACGGCAAATGCCGCAGCGGAAATGGCAGTTCCCGCCGCAGCCATGCTGAATAAAATTCTTCCTGTTTTTTTCATTTTCAATGTTCTCCTTTCTTTTTCTGCTTCGGAAATTCCATCTTTATCTTATACTGAAAACCTTTGATTTCCTTCCCGTCTTTGGTATAGGAATAATCCTCCACTCCCTCCGGGATAAGGTAGGCATCATAGCTGCCTTTCTTCCCTTTCAAACCTTTTACGAGGGTCTTTTTCCCCTCCAGCATACTTTTTGCCTGGCTGTCGGTAAGCGCTGCCCCCATTGCCCGTGATACGTTCATGCCGCACTTGTTTTTACAGTAAGCGCCGAATTTTCCTTTTACCACATCGCCGCCGCACTTCGGGCATTTTCCAAGAGATTCCTGATTACTGCCCCCGAACATGGATTTCTGTTCATCACTGATACTGTGATAGGTCTGCACAAGCCTGTTTACCATATCTTCTATGCCGCCCATAAACTCCTGCATGGAATACTCGCCCTTTGCAATGAGTGTCAGGGCATTTTCCCAGTCAGCAGTAAATTTCGGCGATTTCACCACATCAGGAAGTACGGCGATGAGCTTCACACCGTCCTCCGTGGGTATCATCTGTTTTTTCTCCCGCTTCACAAAACCGTCCTTTACTAACTTTTCAATCACGTCTGCCCTTGTTGCAGGTGTGCCAAGCCCCCTGCGCTCTGCGTCTGCCCCGATATCCTCTGATCCGGCACGTTCCATTGCGGATAATAATAAATCTTCCGTAAAGTGCTTTGGCGGTGTTGTAAAATGTTCGCTGATTTTCGTCTGCACTCCTTCAAAGACCATTCCCTCCGAAAGCTCCGGCAGCTTTTTCTCCTCTTTCTCCTTATCTTCCGATGTTTTATAAGAACGTCTGAAAGCTGCTTCAAAGTCTTTCCAGCCATTTCTTGTTATGGATTTCCCTGAAGCTGTAAAGACAGAGCCGTTACAGTCAAAATCTGCTTTGACTGTTTCATACTCATGCTTTTCCCCTGTGGCACAGAGTAAGCGGTTTGCGGCAAGGGAGAGTATCTTCATTTCCCCCTCCGGCACAGCGGAAAGGTCAGCGGCGGCAATCTCCATTGTGGGAATGATTGCATGGTGGTCTGTCACTTTTTTACTGTCCATTACTCTTTTTATATCTGGCTCTGCCCCGGTCTGTTCCTCAAAGAGAACCGCTTTGTAAGCCGCCCCGATCACGCCCCTTGCGGTATCTTCCATATCGTCTGATAAATACTGGCTGTCAGTACGGGGATATGTAACCAGCTTTTTCTCATAAAGGCTCTGCGTATACTCCAAGGTCTGCTTTGCGGTAAAGCCGAATAAACGGTTTGCGTCCCTCTGCAACGTGGTAAGGTCATAGAGCTTCGGCGGCTGCACCGTTTTCTTTTCCTTTGTAACGGAAACAACCGTTGCACCTCCGCTTTCACACGCTGCAGCAATAGCTTCTGCCTGTGCCTTGTCAGTGGTACTCTCTGTTGCCGCATCAATTCCGTCCATCAGAATATGCGCCATATAATACTGTTCTTTCTTGAAATTCCTGATCTTTTCCTCACGCTCCACCAGCATTGCAAGCGTCGGTGTCTGCACCCTGCCGACCTTTAACACCTTTCCGCCATATAAAACTGTAAACAGCCTTGTGCCGTTCAGTCCGACAAGCCAGTCTGCCCTCTGCCTGCAAAGTGCGGAATGGTAGAGGTTATCATAATCGCTTCCCGGACGCAGGTTTTCAAAACCCTCACGGATTGCGCTTTCCTCCATAGAGGAAATCCAGAGCCGCTTCATGGGCTTGTCACACCCTGCCATCTCATACACAAGGCGGAAGATAAGTTCTCCCTCCCGCCCTGCGTCCGTGGCACATACAACGCTGTCCACCCTTGTATCGTGCATAAGCCCTTTTAACACCTTGTACTGCGCCGCTGTACCGCTTTTTACCTCTGTCTGCCATTCCTCCGGTATCATGGGCAGGCTCTCATAATTCCACTTTTTCCATGTATCAGAATAGGCATCCGGCTGTGCAAGCTCAACCAGATGCCCGATGCACCATGAAACAATATAATTGTTCCCCTCCATGTACCCGTCTTTTCTCTCATCTGCGCCGATCACACGGGAAATTGCCTGTGCCACGCTCGGTTTCTCAGTTATCACAAGTTGCATTTTTTTTACCTCCTGTCAGTTCAATATCACATTCTACTTCGTTTCCCCATACATCAAACCCGTCTGTTTTTCTCCGGGCAAACAGTTCTATCTTTGGCACATCTCCCATAAGCTGGCTGATCCTGTGATGCACCTCTATTGGTTTTCTGCTGTGTTCTTCAATATGTGAAACAACTACCTGATGCACCCCTGCATTAACACGCTTTGGTGCGCCTTTTGTCGCTAAGATACAAAGCTCTGCATTGCTGCGTGTCCAGTATCCCATGCCCCAAAAGAGCGAGTCACTCTTTTTATTCTGCTTTACCCATACAAACGCTACTGTCTTATAGGTAAATCCCCATGCCTTTATCACTTCCAGCCCTTCCAAAAGGCAGGGGAATGTTACCCATAGAAATAAGGCACAGTCCTTTTCTGCAATGTCAGCAACCGGAAGCGCCTTTATATCTTCTATGTCCATAGTGGGATAGTGGCTCTCTGCACTTCTTCCCATACCCTTTTTAGAATACACCCTGTAATGCCAGGGAGGGTCCGCCAGAATAACAGAATATTTCTTTTCTCCCATGCTGCCAGCTACTCCTCCTCATCCTCAAAAAAATCATCTTTGGAACCGTCCTCCGGTTCGTCATCTTCGTTCTCTAATTCCTCCTCATCTTCCTCGTCCTCATCTTCGTCCTCAATGAAGTCCTCTTTTTTCCTGCGGACTACTTTGAAATAATAAGCGCCGCCGATAAAGGCTGTTGCAAGTGCGCCCATGAGGATATAGGAAATGACCGGGTTCGCCTCCTCCGCTTTTTCTTCCGGCTCTGTTTCCTCTGTGCTTTCCGCATCTTCCGTATTCTCCGTTTCTTCAATATCTTCCTCCGTCTGCTCTGTATCTTCCGGCTTTTCCCCGTTATTATTCGGCAGGGCGCTGTCTTCTGTCGGGATTGCAGATTCTAATGCAGCGGAATTTTTCGGCAGGGTTTCGCTGTTGTCGGAAGTTGCATTTAACAGGTCATTTTCTGTAATCTCCGTAAGGAAATACACCATTTCCTCCTCCCCGTCCCGGTCAATGATCAAGTAGAAAACCTTGTCCGATGCGGTCTGGATTGTATAAAATTCCTTCCCCTGCTCTGACTGCTCTTTCTCCGTATTTCCACTTTCTGCCTTTTCTGCGGCATCCGCTTTGGCAAATTCCTGTTTCTTCTGTTCCTCCGGCGTCTGTGAAACAGTGTTCCCGTCACCGTCCGTCTTGGTATGCTCCGTGACAGTGGCTGTGGCGTTCCCCGGCTTGGTGGCTTCGGCATTGACCGGGAGCTGCTCTGCCGGGTTCTCGTCACTCTCGTCCGCAGGGTCTTTGTAATATGGGTTTTTGGTCTTATATACCTCCGACATATTCCCGGCATTGTCCATTGCGGAAATGGTAAAATATTCATACCCTGCGTCAAACTGCTGTAAGCGGATATTCAGTGTGCCGTTTGTCAGCTCCGTAAACTCATACCCGTTCACATAGACCGCCTTTGCACCGGAATCCGTATCATGCACCTGGACGCTTAACAGCCCGTCACTGACTGCCGCATTGAGCGTGGGCTTCGTGGTGTCAAAACAACGGACAGCCCTGCTTCTTTCATATGTATTGCCTTTCTGGTCTGTGACCTGCACATAAACCGTACAGTTTTCGGAGATTTCCAGCTTTTTATCCTCCGTCACGTCCGTCCAGCTCCCGTTCTGCCCAACTTTTGCCTGTATCTGTACCGCTTCAAAATTGCCTGTATGCGCTGTATCGGATACGGAAAATGTCACGGCTGCTTTTTCGTTGTACCACCCGCCCGGACTGTTGATATGGATCACCACATTTGGTGTCTTATACTCGCAATTCCTGTAATCAGCGGCGCACACTTCACAATCCTTGTCACAGTCATATGCGCTGCACTTTTTCTCACAGGTACACACCGGCTCCGGCACATCATTTCCCGATACGGTTCCGTCCTCTGTATCGCTTTCTGTGCCGCTTTCTGTCTGCTCCTCTGTAGTTTCCCCTGTGCTGCCCTCTGTTTCCTGCTCTGTGCTGCTTTCCTCTGTAGTGTTTTCCTCTGTACTGCTCTCTGTTTCTTCCTCTGTGCTGCTTTCCCCGCTGTCCTCTGCCCTCACATCAATGGCGTTGTTCCCGTTCATGGAAAACGCCATTGCAGGCATACAGAATAATACTGCGGATAAAATGAGCGATAACACCGCCCTATAACGTAACTTCGTTTTTTTGTTCATGGCTTACTGCCTCCCTTTCTGTTTGCTGTGTCTGCTGTTCTTCCTGCTCTTTTTTCCTGAGCAGGCTTAAAATTTCGTCCTCGCTGACTTTATTCAGCAGGATCAGGCGGTCCAGAGAAATCTTGTTCTTTTCAATGAATTTCATTTTCTCTGCATCCTCTGCCATCTGTAACTGGCTCTCCAAGTCCTTCTGCTTTTCCTGCAGGTCTGCAAGCTGCCCCCGGACTTTGGAAAGCTCCTTTTCAATCCTTTCCTTTGTCACATTTGCTCTCCTTTCCGCAATCTAAAATGCTTTTTTAATGTCTTTTTGCAAAACAGTTTGATAATAATAAGCTCCATAATTACAATTAAGTTTGATAATTTACTCCAAAACTTAATATCACGAAGCCATGTTGCAGAAAAGCAAAGAAGCATAATAAGAACCATGCTCCTTTAAGTGCCACGAAATCTCCGTTTGTATCAACTTTAATTGTCATTTTCTTTGAGTTTTATCAATCATAATTGTGAATTTTCCCATGAAGCCGTTTTTATCAAACAAAGTTGTAAATTATCAATCTTTATTGCAACTCAACACCATCCTGTCCTTTCATAATAAAGTCTTACATTTACAAGTGCCTTTGTGATAAAATAGTTTGACAATAGATAAGCCTGAAATGTTCTGCACTCCAAGCTGGTCAGCGTGACGATTCCACGTTCTGATTTATGACATTGCCACCTATGGTATTTATCCTGATATTGTCAGGCTTTTTTATGATTTTTGCTTTGTGGTTGTCATACTTTTTTATCAGTCATTCGTTGTGATAAATGTTGTCACACTTTTTTGTGAAAATGTCATACTTTATTCTCATATTGTCAAACTCAATTATTATCAGACATGCATTTGTCCTCTTGTAATTAAGTTGTATACTTTATTTTTCCTTTTTCAGAATAAAGTTGTATAATTATCTCCTTACAAATACAATTAATGGCATCACCACCTTTCAATAAAAAAGGACACATCAGCTTTTATCAGCCTCTGCGTCCTAAAACAATTCTTTATTCAGTTACTCCATAACCATCTTGTTATGATTCAAAATCTAATCTTTCTATTTATCATTATTTAATCTCTCACTAATAGAAAACACAAATTCTATAACGCTCAAAGCATTAAACAGCTGTACGCATTCATATTTCTCAACCTCTCTACGACTCCTTCCGTGCAGAACCCAGTTCCGATTAACATATGGAGGTTCATTTCCACTCTCAAATGTATATATACCATCCACAAATAAACGTTTCAGAAACTCGATAATTG